>Ga0315900_10000426_pt1 | contig 74831 bp, 51 predicted proteins | sample LakEriMetagenome_FD_203521 | JGI IMG/M metagenome (GOLD analysis project Ga0315900, IMG submission 203521) | Freshwater fungal communities from buoy surface, Lake Erie, Ohio, United States - Buoy 12 MA114 | ecosystem: Environmental > Aquatic > Freshwater > Lake > Lake biofilm | place: USA: Lake... | reverse complement strand
GGAGCCATCGAGCACCGCGGCTGCGGAAGCATCGAAGGTGCGCCAGATGCCGGAAGGATCGCGGTACTGGAGGTTGCCGGAGAGGTCGTCGGCGATGGAGGAGCCGGAGGAATCGGGGCTGAGGCCGACGAACTTGACGTATTGACCGGCGGCGCCTTTGACGGTCCAGAAGATGTAACCAGCGTTTTCGTTGTAGGTGTTGCCGAGGACGGAGAGCGGGCGATCGTCGTCCTTGAGCGTGGTGGTGTCGAGGATCGGGTTGCCGGAGGGATCAATCCGTGGGTTGCCGCTGCCATCAAGGCTGATCAGGTCGCCATCGCCGCCATCAACGATGAAGGCGTCAGCAAAGGCGAAGTCTGTATCTGCCGAATCCTGAGCGCTGAGTTCAAGGATTTCCGAGATTTCATATTGGGGATCCTGCTCTGCTGTGATGTCGACGGCGATCAGGACTTTTATGTTTGCGCCAGGCGAGGCGATGACTGTGCCCGGTACATAAGGAACCCAGGTCAGTCCGCCATCTACGGAGTACAGCGAGCTGGGTTGCCTGGGTGGAGCCTCGCCGACGATTTCCTGCGTGGTTTCGTCTCTGAAGGTGATGATGTAGCCGCGAGGATTGCCGCTGGGATCGATATTGCCGCTGGCGTCGACCCGCTGATTGGGGACGCCAGAGACTGTGTAAATCGCATACTTGGAGCCTTCGTTGTAGGTGCCTCCAGTTGCTACAACGTCGCGCCGATCATTGTCGGGAACGCCGCTTGGATCGATGGTGCCATCGTCCTTGTAGACATTGCCCGATCCATCGTCAAGAATGTTGGTCTTGTCGTAATCTGAGAGGCCGCCAGTGATTCTGGCCTCCAGGCTGAAGTCTTCCGAGCCTTCTAAGAAGATGTCATTAATTGTTGGCACCTTCACGTAGAAGCTGGAAACTCCCGTCGGCAGGATGACCTTTCCACCGATGATTGCAAGGTCGAACTTGTTGCCGGATCCGTCGAAGTAATAGGCGGTGCCACTGGCATCGGCGTAGTCCACTCCAGGAGTGGCATTGCCACTGTTGGGAGAGGGCGCTGGAATGCTCAAGCTGATTTCAGTGTTCCGATTGTTGCCATCGGGAAGTGTGATCGTAAAGATCGCATTGGAACCTTCGGAAACGTTCGGCGTGGCTACAACGTTGATCGCGCGATCGTCGTTCTTGACACCGGAGGAATCGGTGATGTTGCCGGAGGGGTCGCGGGTGGGATTGCCGGAGGCATCGAGAGTGGGCAGAAGACCGGTGCCGTCGTCGATGATCGAGGAGCGGCCGGAGGCATCAGTGCCGCCGGTGTTCTCGACAATCAGCTTGAAGTCTTCCTTGCCTTCGTAGGGGGTGTCATTGACCACGATCTGGCGGACCAGCATCGAACCGGAGCCATCGAGCACTGCAGATGCGGAAGCATCGAAGGTGCGCCAGATGCCGGAGGGATCGCGGTACTGGAGGTTGCCGGAGAGGTCGTTGGCGACGGAGGCGCCGGACGAATCCCCGTTGAGGCTGACGAACTTGACGGTCTGGCCGGGGGCACCGGAGACGGTCCAGAAGATGTAACCGGCGGCTTCGTTGTAGGTGTTGCCGGAGACGGTCAGGTTGCGGTCGTCGTCCTTGACACCGGAGGAATCGGTGAAGTTACCGGAGGGATCGAGCGGCGGATTGCCGGAGCCACCGGGGAACAGGCCGGAGCCGTCGTCGATGATGCCGGAGATACCGGAAGCATCGGTGCCGCCGGTGTTGGCGACGATGAGTTTGAACTTCTCCAGGCCCTCGTAGATGCCGTCGTTGACGACCACCTGGCGGACGAGCAGGCGGCCTGAGGCATCGAGGACGGGGCTGGCGGAGGCATCGAAGGTGCGCCAGACACCGCTGCCATCGCGGTACTGGAGGTTGCCGGAGAGGTCGTTGGCGATGGAGGAGCCGGAGGAATCCGGGTTGAGACCGCTCAGCTTGACGATCTGACCAGCGGCACCCGGGATACCGGTGACGGTCCAGAATATATAGCCGGCGCCCTCGTTGAAGGTGGCGCCGGAAACGCTCAGGGGGCGGTCGTCGTCCAGTTCAACGCCAGCGGGCACACTTGGCGTTGGGGTTTTGTTGTTGTCGGCCCAGTAATCACCGGTTCCGTCGTCCACAATCACACCGACGCCGGTGGTGACCGAGCTGTCGGTGGTGGTGACATTCAGGAAGAAGCGCTCGGCCACTTCGTACTGTTTGTCCGGCAGGATGGCGGCACGAACCAGGAGCTGGCCGCTGGCATCCAGGGGAATGAGGCTGGAGGCGGTGTAGGCAACCCAGTTGCCGGAAGAATCCAGATACTGAAGACCGGTGGTGACACCACTGGGGTCGCCGAAATCGAGATTCAGGGTGGCGCCGCTGGGATCACCAGCCAGATTCAGCCTGACCTGCTGGCCTGGGCCGCCGGTGACGACAAAGACACCCCAGGGTGAGCCTTCGTTGACCGTGATGCTGCTGACATTGACGGGATCGTCACTGCCGAAGATCTTGATGGTGAGGGTGGCATCGGATGTCGCACCGGATGCGTCCACCATCCGATAGGCAAAAATCTCGTCCAGTGGCGTGCTGCTTGAGGACAGCGCTTGGACGTCCGAATTGCTTTGATTGACGACGTAGCGATAGGTGCCATCTCGGCTGAGAAACAGCGTGCCGTAAAGGCCTGCGATGGCCGTTTCACCGCTGGGGGCAACAGCTGTAACGCTCGCGATGGCACTGCCCGCGTTGGCACCGGTGACAAATTTGCTGTCGCCCGCATCGACATCGGTGTCGTTGGTGAGCAGATTGCCGCTGGGGTCAACGCCTGGAATGCTGTTGTTGAGACCACCCGCTTCCTTGGCTGTTGCGTAGTCGTTGTTGGCGACAGGGTTGTCGTTCTGGCCTTGGATCGTGATTGTGACCGTGGCCCATTCTGAACGCAGAAGGTCGTTGGCGACCCTAAAACTGAACGTATCGGTAAGAGTGTTCAGTGAGGTGCGTAGCCCTTGTACTGCTGCGAGGTTGTTGTTGACCTTGTAGAAGTAGTTGCCGCTGGCATCGACGAAGAGGTCGCCATAAAGCCCGGTGACCTTAGTGTCAAAAATCCCGCCGCCGCTGCTGTCAATGGAGTCGGCGGAGTTGACAGCGGTACCCGATGCATCTTGAGTGCTCTTGACTTCCGCAAGGCGCAGGCCAGATGTCCCAGCTGGCGTTGTGGCTCCGGCGAGCAAGTTGCCGGAGGGGTCGACACCGGCCGTGCCGTTGAGGATCCCGCCTCTCTCAACAGCGTTGCCGCTTTGGTCAACGGCATTGGGATCATTGTTGCCGGAGCCGAGGACGCGGATGATCAGGCGTGCCGAATCAAAGGCCCCCGATGCGTCCTGCATCGTGTAGTTGAAGATTTCGGTGGCTTCTTCGCCTTCAGTCAGCCCTGGATTCTGGGTGAAGGGGGTATAGGTATAGGTGCCGTTGGCGTTCAGAACCAACGTTCCATATTGGCCTTTGAGAGAGCTGCCTACGGACTGGCTTGCTGCGAAGGTCAGGGATACGCCGGAAATCTGTACGGCTGTATTGAGCGTGACCGAACTGATATTGCCGCTCGCGTCGTACGTGATGCTGTTGACGATGACGCTTGAACCAATCCCGGTTCCGCTGACCACCATGCCCTCAGCGATACTGCCGGCTGGTGCGGTGATATTAACGATTGTGGAAGCGGGCGGCGCGCTCAGGCTGCTGACATTGCCAACAAAGCGATAGGTTGAAGGCGCAGTTTCCAGAATGTATAGATTGGTACCTAGTTGAATATTGGTTGTGTCCGAGACGGTCTGCGTGAGATTGCTGCCTGTGCCTGAAATGGTGAAGTTGGTTATCGTGCCGTTGGCGGCCAGTACCGGCACGTAGGTGCTGCCAACGAGTATGTAGGTTCCGTAGCTGCCGCCATTCAGGCTGCTGAGATTGGGCGCATTTCCTACTCCATTGAGTCCTGCGAAGACGATGGCGCTGTTGCCGGCAGTTGTGCCGGTGCCACTGCCGCTGATGGTGATGTTGGTGACCACCGTCTTCGTGTCACCGGCATCGACATCGGTGTCGTTGTTCAGCACATTGCCGGTGGCCTTGTAACCCAGGGGGTCGCTCACTGCATAGGCGCCGCTGGGTTCGGTGGCGATCAGGGATTCCTTGGCCTGGCCATAGTCGTCGAAGGCCTCCGGGTTGTCGTTGGCGCCCTGGATCGTGATGGACAGGGTGCCGACGCTGGTGTTGCCGGTGGTTCCTTGGGTGTAGTTGAAAATATCGGTGAGCGTGTTGGTGCTCAGGCGCAGGGCCTGGACGCTGCTGTTGGTGTTATTGACTTCGTAGCGATAGGTGCCATCGGCGCCGATGAACAGGGTGCCGTAGAGGCCAGCGATCACGGTGGCGCCGGAGCTGACGGTGCTGCCGGCGGCCAGGGTGCCGCTGGCGCTGGTGAGGGTGCTGCTGGCCTGGAAAACGCGGCTGGTGGTGCTGGTGGTGACCATCACGCCACTGACATCGCCCACTCCTGAGTTGTTGGGGACGATGCTGTATTGCTTGAGGCCGCCCAGGTCGTTGCTCAGGACGTTGCCGCTGGCGTCGGCTCCTCCAGTGTTGTTGTTCAGGCCTCCCTTTTCCAGGGCGATGCCCGTATCCGCCACGGAGACGGCCGGCTCGGGCTTGAGCAGGGCGTTGAGGGCCGTGCTGATCGGGTCGCTACTGGTGTTGTAGTTGGCTCCCGAGACAAATCCGGCTGGGCCGAGGTCGATCAGGATGGAGTTGTTGGTGATCGTGGTGCGATCACCGGAGCCGGCCACATAGCCGGGTGGATAGACGTAGTACTGAAGGCCGATGACATTGCTGCCCGACTTGTAGAGACGGGTAATCTCACCGAAGAACTTCTGCGTGACAACGTTGCTGGAGTTGACGACGTAGAGGTAGCCGCGGGTGTTGTTCCCCGAGAAGATCGGATCGGCGGATGGGTCGGAGATGAACAGGTAGCGATCAACGCCCAGCGCGCCGACGCTGGCGTAGGTGTAAACAATGTTGGTTTCCAGCTGGGTGGCCGTGCTGGTGCTGCTGGAGCCGATGTAGAAGGCCTTGGAGGAGAACAGCAGCGAGGCCAGTTCCAGCTCAACGGAGACCCCGTCGATGGTGACGGTGATCTTGTCGTTTTCGTTGGTGATGCGATTCCAGGTGTCCTGGCTCAGCTCCTGCCCCAGCACGGTGGCGGCAAAGGCTTCGCCTTCATCGCCGCGGGAGTCGACGCTGCCGTTGATCTGGCTGTCGATCCAGTGGCCCGTTTCCTCGATGATCAGCCGGGTGAGGTCGGCCAGCGACATCGTGCTGACCCAGGCCTCATTGAGGTAGATGGTGGGCTGGCCATCGGGACCCGCCGCGGCGAAGGCGCCGTAGGCGCCCAGCAGGTCTTCGGAGGCCCGCACCTCCAGCTTCACGCTCAGCTCTCCGCTCAGGAAGCGGCTGAGGAAGGAGTCGGCACTCTGCTGCCATTCGGGGGTGAGTTCGCTGCTGGACCCACCAAACAGGCTGTAGAGGTTCTGGAGGGCATCCTCGCCCTGCAGCCAGGTGCTGATCAGACTCTCGGCCCCTTCCAGGGCCGCGAGCAGATCCACCGCATCGCCTTCACCACTGCCGATGGTCAGGTTGTAGAGGTCGAGGCTGTCGTCCATGGTGGCGTCGAGGTGGTGGGGCCAGAGGGAGAGGAAGGTGGGATCGAAGGGGGGCTGGGGGGCACCAGCAGCGGCGTCATGCGCGCTGCCTGTGCCGTGGCGTCGCAAGCGCCAGTGGCCGGCGCCGATGCGCTGATCGCTGGCCCAGATCTCGGCCCCGCTCAGTTCAGCCAGCAGGGCGAGGAGGCCTGGGTCCTGGGCCAGCTCGCAGCTCCACAGGGCGATGCGCCGCAGCTGCCAGCGGCTCAGCTCGGCGGCTCCGGCGATCAGCTCTTGCCGGCTCAGCCAGCGACCGCCCAGCTGGATCGCTCCCGGGCGGCCATGGGCCACCAGATGCAGGGTGTCCAGCGGCAGCCCCTGGCCGCGCTGCTGGGTCAGGGTTTCTCCGATCGCCGCCAGTGGGTCGGCCAGCGGGCCCAGGCTCTGCCAGGGCGCCCGCGCAGCGGGCCTGAGGCTGGCGATCCGGCCGCAGAGCCCGTCGGCCACGATCAGCTGCGTGTCCCGGCCGGAGCCGGGGGCAGGGCAGATGGGCTGGCGGAGGCTGGAACCTGCTGGTAAAGCCATTGACTGGAGGAAGGGACAGGAAGCCGCGCCAAGCCACAGGGGCTGGGCAGGGCATTTCATCACTCGTTAAGGATGTCACGTTCTTGACGAAGTGGACATCACCCGGCCGGGTAGTTCCGAAACCATGCGTTTTTTGCCGGACCTGTCGGTGGACGGTTGGCGCACCGCCTACCGGATTGTCTGCTCAGGGGGTTTCTTGTCTCAGGCGGGATCCGGCAGCAGCGGTCTGGGCGGTGCCACCAGGCCCATCAGCACCAGGCTGATCGCGGCACGGGTGCGGCTGTGCACATTCAGTTTCTGATACACCTGTTTGAGGTGATATTTCACCGTGTCGGTGGCCAGATGCAGCCGCAGACCCACTTCGCGGTCGTTGCACCCGTTGGCCACCTCCTGCATCACTTCCAGCTCCCGGGGCGTCAGCTCCGGTTTGCGGCTGCGGGCGCTGCCATGCAGCTGGCGGGCGATCTTCGGCTCCAGGTACACACCCCCCTTGCTGACCGTGCGCAGGGCGGCGATCACATGGCCGGAGCCCACCTCCGACTCCAGCACGATGCCGTCGCTGCCGGTCTTGACCGCCTCCTCGAGCAGGGTGCGATGGTCGTACTGCAGGAACAGCACGGTGCGCAGGTCCGGCACCAGCCGTTTGGCCTGCACCACCAGCTCCAGTCCCGAGCCCTCCTCCAGCAGCTGGGTGGTGATCAGCAGGGTGGGCTGCCGCTCGCGGCAGATCGTCAGGGCTTCCTCGAGGGTGGTGCAGGCTCCCGCCAGCCGCTCGGGCATCGGTCCCGCACCGGCTGTCGCCCGACCCCGCTCGGAGCGGACCCAGACCGTGGCCAGCAACCGGCTCTGACAGCAGAACAGGATGCGCTCGGGCTCAAGCAGCCGATCGAGGGCACCCCTTGGTTCGGCGTGCTGCAAATAGGTGTGGATCGCGTCCAGGGTGCGGCGGAAGCGCTGCCCCAGGCTAGTCAGCCTGGCCCTGAACATCCGGTTGGCCTGGGCTGCTGTGCTCACGATCGGTTGGTGGCCAGCACGCCCGTTCTCGGGAGCCCGGTCAGGGCAGGGTCGCTAGCGTGCGGGGGCCTTCGAGCCGTGGGGCCATGCTCGCTGGACGACCCTGGCGGGAGCTGGTGGCGAGCTACGGACGCAGCCACGGCCACCCGCTCAACCAGCGGCTGCACCTGGTGGGCATTCCGCTGATCGTGCTCTCGCTGCCGCTGGCCCTGGCGGCGTTGCTGGTTCCCGCGCTGCTGCCCCCCGCCCTGGCCCTGTTCGTGCTGGGCTGGCTGCTGCAGTTCGCTGGCCATGCGATCGAGGGCAAGCCGCCGGAGTTTCTGCAGGATCCGCGCTACCTGCTGGTGGGCGTGCGCTGGTGGTGGAGCAAGGTGCGGCCCGCCGCCGCCTCATCCGCCGCCGCGCCCTCCCGTAACCGGGACTGAGAGGCCGGCGGTCAGCCGGTGGCGCGGGATTCAGGCCAGCAGGGCTGTGCCCGCCAGGTAGCTGGACACCCTGGGCAGGGGTGGTTTGCCGTGGTCCTGCAGCACCGCCTCGGCGATGCGGGAGGCCTGGGGGAGGTTGTTGTAGGGAATCGAGGGGTAGGCGTGGTGCAGCGAATGGTGGGGCAGGCCACCCATCAGGGCATTGATCAGAGGACCGGCCTGGATGTTGCGCGAGGTGTAGAGCTGGGTGAGCTCATACGTGGTGTTCGGCTGCCAGAGGCCGTGGTGTTCGATCATGCCGCGCACCTGCATCACCGCCCCCACCACCCGCTCGACCACGAGCAGCTGCAGCAGCAGCCTGAGCAGGCCCCCCTGCCAGATCGCCAGGCCCAGCAACAGCGCCTGCACCGCGAGGATGCCGATCAGATCGGTGCGCATGCCCCGCAGCAGGCGCGAGTGGTCGTGGCGCAGGGTCCAGCCGAACCAGAACATCGAGCCGATCATCTGGGCGCCGCCCATCAACAGGGCGCTGGCCCAGAGGGGATGGCGGAAATGCCAGCGGCGCAGCGGGCCCGCTCCGGCGGCTTCGGCGCTGGTGGGCTCGCGCCGCTCCGGATCGCGCAGATCCATCCCGTTCATGCGGTGATGGAGCATGTGCAGGTTGCGGTAGGTGAGGTAAGGCCAGGCCACGGGCCAGCTCAGGAGGCAGCCCAGCGCCTGCTCCAGGTCGCCCTGGCCCAGCAGGGTGCCGTGGCTGATGTCGTGGGTGGCGATCAGCACCAGGGCATAGATCAGGGCGGCGGCCAGCAGCCAGGGCAGGGCCAGCAGCAGCTGTGGCTCCTGCCAGTAGAGCCACAGGCAGAGCAGGGCGGGAACCAGCAGGCCCAGCAGCCGCACCCAGCCCAGGGCCGTGTTCACCGCGAACAGGGGCACGACCTGCTGCTCGATCGCTTCGGTCATCAGCCGATCGGCGCGCCGCTGCTCCCGGCTGAGCTTCGGTGCCGCTTGCCCGGACTTGATTTCCCCGGATTCGATCACGATCACGGCGAACGCCCCGACGCTGGCCGGACCTTAGATCAGGCGGCCAGGTTGCGAAACCGGGTGAACTGGGGCTCGAACAGCAGCTTGACGGTGCCCACCGGGCCATTGCGGTGCTTCGTCACGATCACCTCGGTGATGCCCCGATCGGCGGTTTCGGGGTTGTAGTACTCGTCGCGGTAGATCATCAGCACCAGATCGGCGTCCTGCTCAATCGAGCCCGATTCGCGCAGGTCGCTGAGCATCGGCCGTTTGTTGGTGCGGGCCTCCACGCCGCGGCTGAGCTGGGAGAGGGCCACCACCGGCACGTTGAGCTCGCGGGCCATCTGTTTCAGGCCCCGGGTGATGCGCGAGAGCTCCTGGACCCGGTTGTCGGAGCCGTTCCCCTCCATCAGCTGCAGGTAATCGATCACCACGAGCCCCAGCTCGCGGCCGCTTTCGGCCATCAGCCGGCGGCAGAGGGAGCGCATTTCCAGCACCCCGGCGTTGGGCTTGTCGTCGATATAGAGCGGCAGCTTGCCCAGGCTGCTGATCCCCTGGCCGAGCAGGGGCCATTCCTCCTGCTGCAGCCGGCCGGTGCGCAGCCGCCCGCTCTCGATGCCCACCTCCATCGCCAGCAGGCGATAGGTGAGCTGCTCCTTGCTCATCTCCAGGGAGAACACGCACACCGGCAGGTCGTGCAGCTGGGCCACGTTGCGGGCCAGGTTGAGGGTGATGGCGGTTTTGCCCATCGCCGGCCGGCCGGCGATGATGATCAGGTCGCTGCGCTGCAGCCCCTGGGTCATGGCGTCCAGGTCGTAGAAGTTGCACGGGATGCCGGCCACCGCCGTGCCGAGGGAGCGGCTCTCGATCTCCTCGAAGGTGCGGGTGAGGATCTCGGCGGTGGGGGTGAGACCGGAGCTCGGCTTCTCCTGGCTGATGGCGAAGATCTTCTGCTCCGCCTCATCGAGCACCTCCTCCATCGGCTTGCTCTGATCGAAGCCGAGCTGGATCACCTCATTGCCGGAGCGGATCAGGCGGCGGCGCAGGAACTTGTCCATCACCAGCCGCGCCACCTGGTCGATCGAGGCGGTGGAGAGCACGCGCTCCACCAGCTCCGTGAGCCGGCCGGTGCCGCCGACGGTCTCGAGCTGGCCCGTGTCCGCCAGCCAGGCGGCCATCGCCGTGAGGTCGGTGGGCTTGCCCTGGCTGTGCAGCATCAGGGCCGTGCGGTAGATCTCGCGGTGGGCGCCCAGGTAAAAGGCCTCGGGACGCAGCACATCGGCCACGCGGCCGATCGCGTCGGGGTCGAGCAGGATGCCACCGAGCACGGCCTCCTCGGCCTCCAGGTTCTGGGGCGGCAGCGAATCGGGCAGGGCTTCGAAGCCGGCGTCGCCCGCGCCCCGACTGCTGCGGCCGCTCGACGCCTCGGCGCCTGAGCCACTGAAGGGAACGCTCACCATGGCAGGCGGGGCGGCCGGTGTCCGGCGCGGTGGGGGGGGACAACCATCCTCCATCGGGAGGTGGGATTGCGCCAGCCCGGGGCGCCAGGGGTGGGGTGGCCATGCCGGCCAGCCGCCACCGGTGGTGCAAAAAAAACCGGGGCCGCTGGGCCCCGGGTGGATCGCGCAGCCCGCTGGGGGCTCGCTGGCGCAGAAGTCGCTGGCTGCGGACTCAGTAGCTGACCACTTCAAGGTTGACCTCGGCGGTCACCTCGGGGTGCAGCTTGACCTGGACCTTGTAGTTACCGGTGCGGTGGATCTCCGGAACGGTGATGTCGCGCCGATCGATCTCCTTGCGGGTGGCCGCTTCGATGGCCTCGGCCACGTCGCCGTTGGTGACGGTGCCGAACAGGACGTCATCGCCGCCGGTCTGCTTCTTGACGGTGAAGCGACCGATGGTGTCGAGGGCGGTGCGCAGGGCGATGGCCTCCTGCTTGAGGGCGGCCTGGCGCTCGGCTTCCTTGGCCCGGCGGTGCTCCACCTGGCGCAGGACTGCGGCGGTCACCGGAACCGCCTTGCCCGTGGGGACCAGGAAGTTGCGGGCGTAGCCCGGGGCGACCTCAACGAGATCGCCGCTTTTGCCAAGGCTCAGCACATCATCGCTGAGCACAACCTGAACACGCTTGGCCATGAGTACCTGAACCGCTGGTTTCCCTGAATTGAATTCCGATCGATCACCCTACGCCACGGGCCGGGCCGAGGCCGCCCGGGGCAGGCGCACCTGGGTGGCCAGGCCGAGGGCCCGCATCAGCCGGATGTGCTGCCAGGTGAGGTCGATCTGGCCGGGGCCCCAGCCGTGGCGGGCGGAATGGGGGTAGGCGTGGTGGTTGTTGTGCCAGCCCTCACCGAAGGTCAGCGCCGCGACCCAGGGGTTGTTGCGCGAGTTGTCGCCGCTGTCGTGGCTGGTCTCGCCCCAGGCGTGGGTGGCGGAGTTCACCAGCCAGGTGCAGTGGTACACGAGCACCAGGCGCAGGGGGATGCCCCAGAGGACCATCGCCCAGCCGCCGGCACCGGTGACGGTGCCGATCCAGAACAGGAACACACCGAGCACCACCTGCAGGCTCAGGAACCAGGTGTTGAGCCAGCGGTAGTAAGGATCGACCGCCAGGTCGCCCGTGAGCCGAGGCACGGCTCCCATGGCCGGGATCTCCTCGAACATCCAGCCCATGTGGCTCCACCAGAAGCCCTTGTTGCTGTCGTGGTGATCGGCTTCCGTATCCGAGAACTTGTGGTGATGGCGGTGCAGGCCCACCCAGTCGATCGGACCGTGCTGGCAGCTGAGGGCGCCGCAGGTGGCGAAGAAGCGCTCCAGCCAGTGGGGAACCCGGAAGGCCCGGTGGGTGAGCAGCCGGTGGTAGCCGATGGTGACCCCCAGGCAAGCGGTGACCCAGTAGAGGATCAGCAGGCTGGCGAGGGCCGGCAGGCTCCAGAAGCGGGGCAGCAGCGCCACCACGGCCAGGATGTGGATGGCCACCATGAAGCCGATGGTGCCCCAGCGGCGGCCCCGGGGGACCGTGCCGGCGGGTTCGCCGCGGCGGGGCTGGTGGAGGGCATCGGCGCGGCGCAGGGCCTGGCTGCCGCCGGTGATGGCGGCGGGGCGCCGGGTGTGGCGGGCCTGGAGCAGGGCGCTGGCGGCGCCGGGGCGAGGGAGGGGGGTGGCGGCCATGGACGGACCGACCTCGATTCAGAGCGATAGGATGTTAGCAATACGGATCCGGATCAAGACGGGTTCTTCGAGACGGGGTCGGATCGCTTGGGTCACCGAGAATCACTCGCCGCCGGTCGCGTCGCCTTCGCCCATCTCGTGCGGGTCTGGCATGCCCGCAACGGCTGGTCCCACCGGGTGCTTCCCGGTCTGGCCGAAGCCCTCGACCTGGGCCGGGTGCACAACTCCCAGCTCTCGATGCTGCGCAACGGCAAGCTGGCCTCCCCCGGGCCGGAGGTGTTCCTGGCCCTCGGTTCGATCAACCGCTGGCTGGCCCGCCAGGCGCCCTCCGGCCGCCTCGGCGCCGAGGTGGGCGCCGTTCTGCTCGCCGGCCATCCCGAGCTGATCGAAGCGCTGCAGGGTTCGGCCCTGCCGGTGCGCGACGACGCCCAGCAGGTGCTGGGGCCCGGGGAACTGCTGGAGGTGTTCGTGGGCCTGCGCCCGCCGCCGCCCTCCTTTGATCTGCGCATCGACGAGGCCGAGGCCCCGGCCCTGAGCGCCGCCCTGGCCCTGCTGCTCACCGCCGGTCGCCCCTGGCGCCAGTGCCGCGACGCGCTGCTGGCGGCCTACCCCCCCGGCCGCCGGGCCCGGCGCGAGCAGTTCGCCGCCGTGATGGCCGGCCAGCGCGATTACAGCGCCGCCGAGCTCGATGCCGAGCTGCCCGACCTGCGCCGCACCCTGGCCCAGCTCGGGGCCGCCGGTGAGGAGGAACTCAGCGCCGAACGCTTCCTGGCGCTGCTGCGTCAGCGCGCGTCCCAGCTGACGCCCGCCAACGGCGCCGCCGCTTCCGGTTCCGACCTGGCGGCGGCGATTCGCCGCGAACTGCACGCCAGTGGTGGCAGCCAGGGTGGCTGAGGCGACGCCGCAACCGGGGTCCCGGGCCGGCAGCGGTGGCCTACAGGCCGGCTGAACAGCCTGCCGGATCGTGGCGTGGGTGTTGGTGGGCCTTGGGGCGGGCCTTGGTGGGCGGGAGTGGGCCTGGGCCTGCCGGGGTCGGCGGGCGCGATGCTGACCGGCGCTCCGGTGCCCGACACCCCTGTTCCTACGCTGATCGATTGCGCCCGGGGCCGCTCCGGGCGCCTGCTTGCCGCCGCCCGCGTGACCGCCCCATCCGACCATCGCCCCTGGGCCGCTGAGCGCCTGGCGGAGGCCCTCGCCTGGATCCAGCCCCAGGTCGCCGCCCGCACCGCCGCCATCGCGCCACGGCTGCAGCGCGTGCTGGACGCCTTCGCCGCCGAGCGCCTCGGGGTGCACCACTTCGCCTCGGTCAGCGGCTACGGCCATGGCGATCTGGGTCGCGAAACCCTCGATCGGATCTTCGCCCGGGTGCTGGAGGCCGAGGCCGCCGCCGTGCGTCTGCAGTTCGTCAGCGGCACCCACGCCATCGCCGCCGCCCTGTTCGGAGTGCTGCGCCCCGGCGACCGCCTGCTCTCGATCACCGGGCGCCCCTACGACACCCTCGAGGAGGTGATCGGCCTGCGGGGCAGCGGCCAGGGCTCCCTGGCCGAGTTCGGCATCGCCTACGACGAGCTGCCGCTGCTGGCCGATGGGTCGGTGGATGAGGCGCGGCTCGACGAGGCCCTGGCGCTGCCGACGCGGATGGTGCTGATCCAGCGCAGCTGCGGCTACAGCTGGCGCCCCTCCCTCGACGTCGAGACGATCGGGCGGCTGGGCGAGCGGGTCCGGTCCCGTCAGCCCGGTTGCGTGGTGTTCGTGGACAACTGCTACGGCGAGCTGGTGCAGGAGCGCGAGCCCACCGCCCTGGGGGCCGACCTGATCGCCGGCTCCCTGATCAAGAATCTGGGGGGCACGATCGCCCCCACCGGCGGCTACGTGGCGGGGCGCCGCGAGCTGGTGGAGCAGGCCTGCTGCCGCCTCACCGCCCCCGGCATCGGCAGCGAGGGCGGCACCGGCTTTGATCTGCATCGCCTGTTGTTCCAGGGGCTGTTCCTGGCGCCCCAGATGGTGGCCGAGGCCCTGATCGGTGCCGATCTCACCGCCGCCGTGTTCGCCGATCTCGGCTTTGCGGTCCAGCCGTGCTGCGGTGATCGCCGCAGCGATGTGATCCAGGCGGTGCGGCTCGGCTCGCCGGAGCGGATCAAGGCGGTCTGTCGGTCCTTCCAGGCCTGCTCGCCGGTGGGGGCCTACCTCGATCCGGTGCCGGCGCCGATGCCTGGCTACGCCAGCGAGCTGGTGATGGCCGGAGGCACCTTCATCGATGGCAGCACCAGCGAGTTCTCCGCCGACGGCCCGCTGCGGGAGCCCTACGTGCTCTATGCCCAGGGCGGCACCCATCACGCCCATGTGGCCCTGGCCCTGGAGCAGGCCCTGGCGGCCCTGGCCGGCGGAGGTCTGCTGCCGTCCTGAGCCGGGGCGGGCAGACTGGTGCGGCCTCTTGCCCCAATGCGCACCGGCCATGGCGCTCTCCTTCCCCGACGACTGCCGCTATGCCGACAGCCATGAATACGTGCGGGCCGAGGACGGGCTGGTCCGCATCGGCCTGAGCGCCTTCGCCATCGATCAGCTCGGCGACATCGTGTTCGTGGAACTGCCGGAGGTGGGCAGCAGCCTCGAGCAGGGCCGCAGCTTCGGCAGCGTTGAATCGGTGAAGGCCGTGGAGGATCTGCTGGCGCCCCTGGGCGGCACCGTGGAGGCCCGCAACGAGGCCGTTCTGGCCAGCCCGGAGGAGCTGCAGAACGACCCCTACGGCGAAGGCTGGCTGCTGGTGGTGCGCCCCTCGGCGCCGGAGCGGATCGCCGAGCTGATGGATGCGGCCACCTATCGCGCCAAGGTGGAAGGGGCCTGAGGTCGCGCTGAGACCCGCAGCTGAGACCCGCAGTTGAGATCCGCAGTTGAGATCCATGGCTGTGGCTCCCGGCGGGGCGGCTCCCGGCGCGGCGCTCCTTCCGGTTGTCCTTAGGATCGCCGCCCCTGCTGCCGTCGCCTGTGGACGCCCCCTTCCTGGCCCGTCACATCGGGCCGGATGCCGATGAGCAGGCCCGCATGCTCGCGGATCTGGGGCTGGATAGCCTCGATGCGCTGGTGGCTCAGGTGGTGCCGGCCGACATCCTGCTGGATGACGCGGCGGCCGCCGCCGGCCTGCCCGAACCCTGTGGCGAAGCCCAGGCCCTTGAGGAGCTGGCGGCCCTGGCCAGCGCCAATCGGCCGGCGCGCAGCCTGATCGGTCTCGGCTACCACGGCACCGCCACGCCCGCGGTGATCCAGCGGCATGTGCTCGAGAACCCCTGCTGGTACACCGCTTACACCCCGTATCAGGCTGAGATCGCCCAGGGGCGGCTGGAGGCCCTGCTGAATTTCCAGACCCTGGTGAGCGAGCTCACCGGCCTGCCGATCGCCAACGCCTCCTTGCTGGATGAGGCCACGGCGGCGGCCGAGGCCATGGCCCTGGCCCGTGCCGTGTCCTCGCGGCCTGAGGCCCGGCGCTTCCTGGTGGACCGGGCCGTGCTGCCCCAGACGCTGGCGGTGCTCCAGACCCGGGCCGAACCCCTCGGTCTGCGGATCGAGCCCGTCGACCCCCGCACCCTGACGGCGCTTCCGGCCGATGTCTTCGGCCTGCTGCTGCAGCTCCCCGGCGTCGACGGCCGGCTCTGGGATCCGACACCGGTGCTGGAGGCCTGTCGGGTGGATGGGGTGATCTCGGTGGTGGCGATCGATCCCCTGGCCCAGGTGCTGCTGGAGCCTGTGGGTCAGCTCGGGGCCGACATCGCCGTCGGCAGCCTGCAGCGCTTCGGGGTGCCGATGGGCGGCGGCGGGCCCCACGCCGCCTTCTTCGCCACCCGCGATGCCTTCCGTCGCCAGATCCCCGGCCGGCTCGTGGGCCGCTCCCGCGATGCCGAGGGGCGGCCGGCCCTGCGCCTGGCCCTGCAGACCCGCGAGCAGCACATCCGCCGCGACAAGGCCACCAGCAACATCTGCACCGCCCAGGTGCTGCTGGCGGTGATGGCCGGCTTCTATGCGGTGCACCACGGCCCCGAGGGGCTGGAGGCGATCGCCCGCCGCATCGCCGGTCTGCGCACGGCCCTCGCCGCTGCCCTGGCGGCCCTGGGCCTGCCGGTGGAGCCCGGCAGCGGCTTCGACACCCTGGTGGTGCCCTGCGCCGAGGCTGGGGCCCTGGTGGAGCGGGCCGCTGATGCGGGCTTCCTGCTGCGGCCCGGCGTCACCGGCGCCGCCGGCTCCGGCTGCTTCGCCATCAGCCTCGACGAACTCTCCAGTCCGGCCGAACTGGAGCGGCTGCTGCAGGTTCTCGACCCCGGCCGCGCCGAGGCGGCGGTGCAGACCCTGCACGGCGCCCTCGCGGCCGATGATCCGGCCGCGCCGGCGCTGGCGGATCTGCCCCTGCGCCGGCGCCCCTGGCTGCGGCAGGAGCCCTTCCAGCGCTACCGAAGCGAGACCGAGCTGCTGCGTTACATCCAGCGCCTGGCGGCCAGGGATCTGTCGCTGGTGCACGGCATGATCCCGCTGGGCAGCTGCACGATGAAGCTGAACGCCGCCGCCGAGCTGGCCCCGGTGAGCTGGCCCGCCTTCGCCCAGCTCCATCCCTTCGCACCGGCGTCGTTCCAGCGGGGTATCCAGCGCCTGGCCGCCGACCTCGAGACCTGGCTGGCGGCCCTGACCGGGTTCGCCGGCGTGTCGCTGCAGCCCAATGCCGGCTCCCAGGGGGAGTACGCCGGCCTGCTGGTGATCCGGGCCTGGCATCGCAGCCGCGGCGACGCCCACCGCGATGTCTGCCTGATCCCGACCAGCGCCCATGGCACCAATCCGGCCAGCGCCGTGATGGCGGGGCTGCGGGTGGTGCCGGTGGCCTGCGATGACCAGGGCAACATCGACCGCGCCGATCTGGAGGCGAAGGCCGCCCTGCACGCCGATCGCCTGGCGGCTCTGATGGTCACCTATCCCTCCACCCACGGGGTGTTCGAGCCCGGCATCCGCGAGCTGTGTGCCATCGTCCACAGCCATGGGGGGCAGGTCTACCTCGACGGCGCCAACCTCAATGCCCAGGTGGGGCTATGCAAGCCCGGCCTCTACGGCGCCGACGTCTGCCATCTCAACCTGCACAAGACCTTCTGCATCCCCCATGGCGGCGGCGGGCCGGGGGTGGGCCCGATCGCCGTGGCCGCCCACCTGCTGCCCTTCCTGCCCGCCCATCCCCTCGGGGAGGCCGTGGCGGCGGGCGAGGCCCAGCAGGCCCAGGCGCAGGGACTGGCGATCGGACCGGTGTCGGCCGCCCCGTTCGGCAGCGCCGGCATCCTGCCGATCAGCTGGATGTACATCCGGATGATGGGCGGCGCCGGCCTGCGCCGGGCCAGCCAGGTGGCGCTGCTGTCGGCCAACTGGATCGCAGCCCGCCTCGACCCCCACTACCCGGTGCTCTACCGCGGCGCCTCCGGCCGGGTGGCCCACGAGTGCATCCTCGACCTGCGGCCCCTCAAGCGCAGCTGCGGCCTGGAGGTGGACGATCTGGCCAAGCGGCTGATGGACTACGGCTTCCATGCCCCCACCGTGAGCTGGCCGGTGGCGGGCACGGTGATGGTGGAGCCCACCGAGAGCGAGTCTCTCGCGGAGCTGGAGCGCTTCTGCCAGGCGATGGAGGCGATCCGCGAGGAAGCGCGGGCGCTGGAGCTCGGACAGGCCGATCCGCTCGACAACCCCCTCAAGCGGGCGCCCCACACCCTGGAGGCCGTCACCGCCGAGGAATGGGACCGGCCCTACGGCCGCCAGCAGGCCGCCTTCCCGGCCGGCGAGGGGCAGCGGGCCAGCAAGTTCTGGCCGGCCGTTGCCCGGATCGACAACGCCTACGGCGACCGCAACCTGGTCTGCACCTGCCCCTCGGTGGAGGAGCTGGCTGTGCCTGTGGCGGTCGCGGAACTGGCCGCCTAGGCGGTCTCTGCCCTACCGACTTCTGGTGCCTTGCCCCATCATTGCGTCGCTTGCCGCAGTCGCGGCGGGCTTTTCGCCTTTCATCTCGTGGGGACCATGAACGGCAGCGGCAACGGCATCAGCGGTGGCGGCACCTTCCGGGAGGAGGGAACCAATGTGGTGCGGGTGCCCTTCGGTGTGCGCCGGGCCCGCCGCAGCCGGCCCGAGCGGCCCGACCACTGGGCCACCCTGGTGATTCCCTTCCAGGCGGGTGGGGGGACGAACCCCACCCCGCCCCAGGCCGCCTGAGGGCGCAGCTCCGGCCAGGCCACCTGAGTCAGGCCGCCTGCAGCTCGGGTTCCCGATAGGGCACGAAGCTGGCCTTGCGGGCGCCGCAGAGCGGACACTGCCAGTCGTCCGGAATCGCCTCGAACGGGGTGCCGGGCGCAATCCCCGATTCGGGGTCTCCCTTGGCCGGGTCGTAGATCATCGAGCAGACCTTGCAGATCCACAGGCCCGGCACCGGATCGACCGCCTCGCCGGCCTGACCGTTGCCGTGGAGGGCTTCCAGGGCCACGCCGTAACGCTGGGCATGGTGCTGCTCCACCGGAGCCAGCAGACCGAAGTTGTCGGCGGCCTTGCGGAAGATCGCGGCGTGGTCCTTCGATTCGTCGATCTGCTCCTCGAATTCCGCCACTGCTCCGCCGTCGCGGTCGGCGCGGGCCTCGGCGGCGAACTCCGGGTACATCGTGGTGTACTCGTAGGTTTCGCCCTCGATCGCCAGCTCCAGGCAGCGGGCCAGCACCGCCTGCTTCTGCTCTTCGGAGAGCGCCGCCGGATCGGCGATTACCAGCTCCGGGTGCAGCAGCCGGAAGTGGGCGAAGGCGTGTTCGGTCTCCTGGGCGGCGGTGTCGCGGAACAGCCGGGCCAGCTCGGCGTTGCCCAGCTGCTTGGCCACGTCGGCGAAGAAGAGGTATTTGCGGTTGGCCATGCTCTCGCCGCCGAAGGCGGCCTCGAGGTTGGCGTGGGTCCGGGGGGTGGAGAGGTCCATGGGGATCCGGCGATGGCCCCTAGCTTAAGCGAACTCATAACGGCTATGAGTTAGTTGGGCGGACGGTTGCTCCGCCGTCCCGTGGCGGCTGGCGGGCTGCAGCCACCCCGGTGGGCCTCCGGCCCGGGGTTGCGCCTTCGGGCCGCTTGCCTCCGGTCCTTCCCGCTTGCTTTCGCTCGTTTCCGGTCACCCCGCCGTGGGGCTCTCGTCGCGGACTCCACGCCGCGGGCCCCTCGTGGCGGGGAGCCGCCGGGTCCAGGACGCGCGACGGCTCAGTAGGCGGCGCCGGTGCGGCGCTGGTGCACGGCGGTGACGCCCTCAGCATCCAGCAGGCCGCCATGGGTCACCTGGGCGTAGATCAACCAGTGGTCGCCGCATTCCATCCGCTGGCTGACCGTGGCCTCCAGCCAGGCCAGGGCCTCCGGCAGCAGCGGTTGGCCGCCGGGGCTGGTCTCGAGCTGCAGGTCCGCGAAGCGGTCCTCGCCGGGTACGAAGGGCTGCAGGAACCGTTTCATCGGTCCGTTTTCCCGCCCCTCCGCCAGCACGTTGAGGGCGAAGCGATCCCCCAGGTGCAGCAGGGTTTCCACCGCCCGATCGCGCGCCACCGCCACGGTGAAACCCGGTGGGCTGAAGCTGGCCTGGCTCACCCAGCTCGCCACCATCGCCCCTCCCACCGCGGCGTCACCCGAGCCGCGGCGGACGGTGAGCACACAGAGGGAACCCACGACCCGGCCGAGGGCCTGGATCGCCGGATTGCTGCGGCTCTCCTGCAGGCCGCCGCCGGGACGGCGCAGCCGGCCGCGCCGCTGTTCGGTCTGCAGGCGCCGGCCGAGGGCCACGCCCGTTTCCTCGAGGGTGCGCAGGGTGGCGTCGTCGGGGCTGAAGTTCACCCGGATCGGCTCGAAGGCGAAGGGGAAGCCGCCATCGCGCAGCTTGGTCTCCAGCAGATCGATGGCCTCGCCGCTCCAGCCGTAGCTGCCGAAGACCCCCACCGGCTTGCTGCGGTCGCCCTCGGCGAGCACCGTGCCCAGGGCCGAGACGATCGGGGTGGGGGCATGGCCCCCGAGGGTGGGGGAGCCGATCAGAAGGGCATGGCAGCTCCGGATCGCCGCCACCAGGGTGTCGGCCGGGGTGAATTCGCAATTGATGCTCTCCACCCGCACGCCGGTGCGGGACACCCCACGGGCCAGGGCATCGGCGATGGCGGCGGTGTTGCCGTAGGCGCTGGCGAACAGCAGCGCCACCGACAGGCTGGCCTTGGTCTGGCTTTCGCCCCAGCGGCGGTAGTCGCTCAGAAGGCTGCGCCAGCTCTGTTCGATCGCCGGTCCATGGCCGGGGGCGATCGTGCGGATCGGCAGTTCGTCGAGCCGGTCGACCAGGCTCTCCACCTGGCGCGCCATCGGCGCCATCAGGCAGTCGTAGAACCAGCGGCGGTCTTCCTCGCTGCTGTCGCGGTTGGCTTCGGCCCAGGCCTCGCTGCAGAGGTGGGCGGCGAACAGCTTGCCGCTCATCAGCAGGCCGCTGCGCTCCTCGAAGGCCACCAGGGCGTCGGGCCAGCGGGGTGTCGGGGCGGGGATCAGGTTGAGGCGGTGGCCCCCCGCCAGATCGCGGCTGGCCTCCTGCTTCACCACCTCCAGCGGCGGCAGCGGCGGGATCGCTTCAGCGCCTCCCTGGCCGTCGGGGCTCCCCGGGGCGGAGGGGCGCTCCAGGCTCCAGAGCTCCTGCAGCAGGCGGGCCCCGGTATTGGAGGCCACCAGGCTCAGCGCCGGCCAGTCCCGGGCCAGGCGCCGCAGCAGGGCCACCCGGTTGGGGTTGACGTGCCCAACCACCACCTTGAGGGCGGCGTCGCCGGGCACCAGGGCCCCCAGCTGCTCCAGGAACGGCTTGGCGAAGGAGTCGCCCGGGGGGTGGACCAGCACCGGTGGCAGCTCCCGGCCCGTGGGGCCCGTGCCCGCCGCGAACAGGAAGCTGTTGGCGCAGGTGCCCCGCTCCAGGCCGTATTCGACTTCGAAGCGCAGCCGCCGCGGGCTGAGGCCCCGCAGGCAGAGCAGGCCGGGATCGATCGGCAGGACGATGACGCGGCGGTCGTCGCTGCTGCCGGTGGCGTTGCTGCCGCTGGTGGCGCTGGCGGTGGTGGCTTCGCTGCTGGCCATCAGTAGTGGTTCCCCACCTTGCGGTGATGCACGGCCGTGGTGGCGCCGGTGTCGGCCACGTTGCCCTGCTCGACCACCGCGTAGATGATCCAGTGATCCGGGCCCTCCAGGCGCTGGGCCACGCGGCAGCCCAGGAAGGCCAGGGCGTCGCCCAGCACCGGACCGCCCGCCGCCACGCCATCGAGCACGTTGACGCCGGCGAAGCGGTCGGCGCCGGGGGGGAAGCGGCGCAGGAAATGACGCAGCAGCGGCTGGTGGTTGTCCTCGCGCAGGACGTTGAGCACGAAGCGATCACCCACCTGCATCAGGCTTTCGATCGCCCGGTCCTTGGCCACGGCCACCGTGAGGCCGGGGGGCTCGAAGCTGGCCTGGCTCACCCAGCTGGCCACCATGGCGCTGCTGCGCTGGGCTTCGCCCTCCCCCTGGCGTGCCGTGACCACATACAGGCCCCCGGACAGGCGGCCGAGGGCCTTGTCGAGATCGCCGTCGAGGGATTTCATGGCCGCGATCGTCTTCTCGCGGGTGAGCAGCTGGCCGAGGTCGGTGCCGGCCTCTTCGGAGCGCTGGTAGTCGGCGGCATCGGGAACCTGGCGGATGCGCAGAGGAGCGAAGGCGTCGCGCTGGCCGAGGCTGCGCAGCTGGGCCGCCACGGTGTCGATCGGTTCGTCGCGGCCGCCGAAGGCGTCGTAACAGGCCACCCACTGCTTGGGCTGCAGGGCCGCCAGCAGGGTGCCGATCGAGGACTGCAGTTCAGGGTCCGGTGCTGCGGGCCAGGTGGGCACCACCACGGCCGACGCCTCACCCACCAGGCCGGCCAGTTCCTGGGCATCGGTGGCCCGCAGGTCAACCAGCTGCACCTGGCCCTCCGCCTTGCCGATGCCGCGGGCGATCGCCTGGCTGATGCGATCGCAGAACCCGTACTGGCTGAGATAGCAGACGGCGGCGTAGGCCTCACCCTTGCTGCGACCTGTGCTCCAGTCGCGGTAATCGTTGAGCCAGAGGCTGAGGTGGTGGCGCAGCAGCGGACCATGGCCCACGGCGATCGTGGTGATCGGCGGCAGGCCGTCCATCCGCTTCAACGCCTGCAGCACGCTGCGGGCGTTGGGGCCCATCAGGCAGTCGTAGTAGAAGCGGAAATCCGGGGCGATCGCCGCCGGATCGACGTCGAACAGATCGTCGGAGCAGTAGTGCAGACCGAAGGCATCGCAGGTATAGAGGATGCCGGTGGCGTGGTCGTAGGAGAAGATGGTGTCAGGCCAGTGCAGATTCGGCGCACTCAGGAAGTCGAAGCGGTGATGGCTGCCGCTGGAGGCATTCACGCCGAGATCGAGGCTGTCTCCACTCTTGACGGCCCGGCTGCGGAAGGGGCGGTGGACCTGATTCTCCAGGAACTGGATGGCCACCTTGGAGGCCACGATCTCGAGATCGGGGTTGCGCTCCAGCAGATGGCCGATCAGACCGGAATGGTCGGGCTCGGTGTGGGAAACGATCAGATGATCGATCGACCTGGGGTCGATCTGGCTTTCGAGCAGAGGGAGCCAGCTGTCGGCGAATTTCAGGTGGCTGGTGTCGATCAGAGCGGTGCGTTCGCCCCGCACCAGAAAACTGTTGTAAGTGGTGCCGTTGCGCAGGCCGAATTCGATGTCAAAGCGGCTGCGCTCCCAGTCGAGCGAGCGCAGGGCGGTGGTGTCGGCCGCGATGGCCTCGCACTGCAGGCTCAGGCGACCGGCGGGGGAGGGGGCTGGCGCAGTCGGGGTGCTCGCGGTCATGGCACCGGCAGCAGGTGGTGGCAGATCCTAGGGAGAGCCTTCAGATCCTGACGGCTTCTGGGGGCCTGGCGCCGTCGGCCGGCCGCCAGCCAGGCCGCCAGCCGCTGCGGCCGCGACAGGGCGGGACCACCGATTCCCTCGGCCTTCAGCCGCTTCGGCGTGCCTGGCTCTGCGACGATGTGACGACCGTGCTGGTTTGCGGGCGGAGCCTGTCCTAGAACGAGTCAAGAAGACTGAAGTCTGGTGCCTGAAGGAGATCTGGATCGGTACCGGCAGACCCTGCTCAACCTGCAGGGTCTGCTCGATTCCGGCTCCCGGTCCGATCGGTTCAAGCCCTCCGACACCTTCGCCCTGGCCCGGGTGGCGTTCGGTGACGCCTCGGCATCCGCGGCCACCGGTGAAGTGGTGGATATCAGCGCCGAGGGCATGAAGCTTGCCTTCGCCGGCGGAACCCGGGTTCAGGTGGAACAGCTCTGTCACATCGAGCTCGGCGACGAGGGGGCCGATCGCTTCACCCTGCTGGGCCAGGTGCGCTGGGTTGACAGCCATCCGCTGATCACCGTGGTGGGCGTCCAGTTGCTGGGCCAGGAGTAAGGGGCAGCCGGCTGGAGCTTCGCTGCCGCCCCCGGGCGGAGCCGTTCACAACGGCCACTCACAACCACCACCACTGGGCGAAGGCCGCCGCCTGGCCGCAGGGCAGCCCCTGGGCATCCCGCAGGGTCCACAGGCGGGCGCCTTCGATGCGGAAGCGTCGTGCAAGGCTGTCGACGCGGATGCCGCTGTAGCCCACCAGGGCGTCGCTGCGGCGCGCCTGGGCCAGGGCCTCGGCGCGGGTGGCCCGCTCCGCGGGTTCGGCGGTGAGCCGCGAGGGCATGCCCACCATCGCCGGCCAGGAGCGCCGCCACAGGCGCAGGGCTTCCCGGTTGGCCCAGATCAGTCGCGGGTCGTCGCCGCCGTCGTGGGCGAGCACCACCGTGCTGGCGGCGAACAGCTCCTGGGCCCGTTGGCGCGGGGACCGTCCGGCTCCACAGCCGGCCAGCAGCGGACGGCCGAAGGCCTGCTGATGGCCCGCCAGGATGCGGGCGGCGAGCGTGCAGGCCTGGGGGGTCAGCCAGGGGGCATCGCCGCCGCTCTCCGCAGGCTCAGCACGATCCGCTGCGCTCATCGCGCCGCAACGGGTGCGCCGCCGCTGGTGCTCGCCGTCCCGCTGCCGCTGCCGTTGGCGTTCGCCTCGTCGGAGTGGCTGCCGTTGCCGGCGGCCATGGCCCGGGCCATCGCCAGCTGGGCCATGCGGCTGCCCTGCTCCCGCAGGTGCTCCAGGAACAGGCGGTTGGCGTCGGGAAAGCGGGGCTCTTCAGCCAGCGGCAGGGGGCCGGCGCCATCAAGGCCCGATTCCCCCTCCAGGGCCGGGGTGATCACCACCAGATCGGAGTCGAGGGGGGCGTCGTAGCGCCACCAGCGGCCTGGATCGAGCAGGGCCGGATGCAGCGGGTGGGGAGCCTGTTCGACCCGACCCTCCGATCCTTCCCGGCGTCTCCGGGCCAGCTCCTCCAGCAGCTGACTGCGGGTGCGGCCGCGCAGCTGGAACAGCACGAAGGGGTCCTCGCTGAAGCGATCACCCATCAGGTAGTAGACGGCGCTGATGTGCTTGCAGGGATTGGCCTTGTCCTGGCAGCTGCACTCGCTGCGCACCTCCTGCAGCTTGAACGGGAACAGGCGCCGGCCGCTGGCGGCGAAGGCCCGTTCGATGTCCTGGGGCATCACGCCCGCCAGCAGCTGGGCCGACCAGCGGGCGTTGCGGCTGAGGGCCTCCAGCACGTAGTCCCAGTCCTCATCGCTGAGGACATCGAGCCAGAGCTTGACCTTGTAGGGATCCTTCTCGCTGCCCTGCACCCGGGCATGCACCCGCCGTCCCTCGAAGCGGATCGACAGCACGTTGCCGCTGCGGGCGTAGTCCCAGGCGCGTTCGAGACGCTTCTTGAAGCGGTAGGAGTTGATCAGCTCCATCCACTGCTCCACCCACCAGGGCTGCTGACCCAGCCCCTGGTCGCCCAGCTGGGTGGTGATCGGGGATGGGGTGGATGTCATGGCGGCGAGCTGCTGCCGAAGTGTTCAGAGTACATCCGGGGTGGGATGGTGGCGATCCATGTCTGGTTGTTCCCGTGCAACAGATATGGCGGTCGTGGTTTCGCAATCCGCCTGAATCGGCTTGCTGATTGACGGCAGCTGTTGCCAATCTGCGCTGGATGGCCTCAGTGCTTGATCGGGGTGGGGCTCTGGTTAACGGATTGCGCAATGATCGCTGCGCTGCAATCATGGTAAATTGCAAACAGTGTGCGCCCGATCCCATGCTTCTCGATCTGAAGCAGTTGCTGCATCAGTGCAATATCAATCTGCGGGGGGTCATCCACGTCGGCGCGCATCATGGGCAGGAGTTGGCGCTATACGGCAGTCTCGGCGCGAAAGAGCTGGCGTTATTTGAACCTCTGAGCGAAAACTTCCTGAAGCTCATGACGACTGTTCAGGCGTTGCAGCAAGGTTCATCCTCGCTCAGGATTCAAGCGTATCAACTGGCGTTGGGATCCTCCCATGAGGCCAAGGAGATGACAATTGCGAGCAACCAAGGCCAGAGCAGCTCATTACTGAAGCCCAAACAGCATCTGGTTCAGCACCCCCAGATTGTGTTTGAGAAGTCTGAGCAGGTTTATGTCACCCGCATGGACCGGATCATCACCCAGCCGGATCGGTATAACTTCATCAGCATCGATGTTCAGGGTTTTGAGCTTGAGGTTCTGAAGGGGGCCGGCGAGTCTGTGCTCAGGCACATTGAGGGAATCTGTTGTGAGGTCAATCGTGATGAGGTTTATGAAGGCAATGCCATGGTGGAAGATATTGATGCATTCTTGAGCCGTTTTGGATTTGCCAGGATTGCCACCAACTGGGCGGGTGGAACCTGGGGGGATGCTTTTTACTGTCGCAGCAGTCTGTTGCAGCGCGACTCCCAGGCCGAGGTCGCGACGGCTCCGCCAATCCAGATGGAGGATTTCTGCCGCACTTATCAACTGAACTTCCAAGCAGTGTCCGGTTCCCAGTTGATCCCCAAGGTCAACATGCCGGATCCGTGTCGGCTGGTTGCAGGAGCGGGATCCAATGAATCGATCGATCGCTCCAGGGTGTCGGCGCTGCGGGTGGTTCGGATGGGGCGATTCTCTAATAATCTGATCCAGCTTTTGCATGCCGTTCTGGTCGCCAGGCAGCTTGATATTCAAACCATTATTTTCCCCTCAGACTTCGCTCACTTCACGGGTGTCAATTCGTTGGTTAATGGTGTCACGTTCCTCCAGGAGGAGTTGGCGCAAGACTCTGCAGCGATGCAGCTGCTGAGCTACTTCTGGTTTCCGGCTGGTTCGCTGGCGCCGTTATTCAAGAGAGTGCTGCTCAGGCAGGCCACTGCCGAGGCGGAATTCACAATCAAACCATTGTTTTATCAGCATTCCCCCCTGGTTTTGACTGCTGGGTTGGAGGGGGAAAAGCATGCTCATCGTGTTGTTGTTCATATTCGCTCCGGTGATTTATTCGTTGGTTCCGAGCAATCGGCCCAAGGGAGGCGACCGCATCCATACTATGTGCAGCCACCCCTTGCTTTTTATCGGGTGGCTCTTGAGCATGCGTTGAACACGCTTGCTACTGGGGTCTCGGTGCAACTCGTCATTCAGGATCGCAATAATCCAGTGGTCACGGAGTTTGAGCAGTGGCTCAATAGTCGTTCCATCTCATATCAAGTGATTGATGGTCTGTTTATGGAGGCTGTGCAGACAATGCTGGCGGCTCATGTCATGATCAGTTCCTATGGCTCCGTTGTTGAAATGATCAGCATGCTTTCGGATTGCTTGCATACCATTTATGCCTTCAAGGGATTCGGGCGATGGGCCGAGCGCGAGTTCGGCGGCCACGGCAATTATGAGTATCTTGGCGGTGCCAAAACAATCTATGAAATGCAGGAGCAAAGCCCTTATATCCAGCCTGGCTCTTGGCAGGATTCGCCTGACCAGAGGCGGCTGATGATCCATTACCCAGCATCGGTGAGTTCCCTGGCCCAGCGCTTTGTCGAAGGTTCTTCCATGCACGATGAGGCGCTCTTCTTTTCGGCCTGATCGCCCTCGCTCCACCGACATCCATCAACTTCTCTTCTGCAGTAATACCGAATGGCATTCGCCGGCTCCTGGACCGACCTTGGGATTGACAAAGCTTTTTTCATCAATCTGGATAAGCGGGAGGATCGCAGAAGTCAGATCGTGGGTCAGATGACGGCCATTGGCCTTGAGCCTGTGCGTCATTCGGCTCAGGATGCGGCCAATTCTTTCCCTGTTTTTTCGGATTACCCCGTTCTCAATACAGCTCCGCAGCTGGCTTGCCTGTACTCGCATCTGAGTTTGTGGCGCGAGCTGCTTGTCCAACATCGCGATAATGTTTTTCTTGTGATTGAAGATGATTGTTGTCTGGCTCCGCGATTGCCAACCTCTTTGTCACTGACCAGCCTGCCGCCCCAATGGGAAATCCTGCAGTTGGGCACAAATTTCCCGGCCGGTCTGGCCCGCAATCTGCGCTTTCATCAGTTGGGGCTGGTTGCGGTCCGCTGGGAGCCGCCTGGTTGGGGCGCCTTCGCCTATCTCGTCAAGCGTTCCTGCATGGAGAGATTTGTTCAGCAGTATCTGCCCTCGGGTCAGACCCTGAACCTGATCGGATATCACTGGCCCGAGCGTGTTGCGGCGGACGCACTTCTCTATCAGGACGCGATCAGTTACGCGCTGTGTTTCCCCCTGGCAACGACCGGAAAGCTGTCGGCTGCGACAGATATCGGTTATGACAGTCAGGTCATGACAATGACCGAACAGGCGCGCCAAATGGTTGAGAAGTTATGGCTTGATCATGGCATTGTTGTCGTCTGACGCATGATCCTATATGTCTGTGTTACCTGTCAGCCGCCCTGGGATTGACTCTTGCTGGCCAACCACTGACAGGCCTCGTTCAATTGTTCCGGTGTTGGCGTCAACCCGGAGTAGGCAGCCAGGGCGGAGATGGTTTCCCTGGGTTTGCTGATCAGCTCGTGATAGCGAACCAGATGAAACGGATGATCTGTGTTTGTGATGAACGAGAACAACTGGCCATAGAGGCGATGGATGATGCCAATGCTGGCCGTTCTTGAGGGCGTTTCATGCTTCATCGCCTCGGCAATCTCCGTGAGGGGCCGCAGGCAGATCACCAGCCTGAGGCTGAGGTGGTTGGTCAGCGTGTGAAGCAAAGGAGCCCCAAAGGGCTCCCGTAGGGCGAGAGGCGTCTGCGGTGTTTTCTGCCTGAACTCATTGAGTTGCTCCCTGAAGTTCTTGAGGAGAGACTCGCAGTTGCCTGCCGATTGAGTCGGCTCCAATGTCTGATAATTGAGCAGGCGTGGCGCGATGACTCCATCCAGCTCAGCATCACCCACAATCTCCAGGCTGCCCAACTTGACGAGGAGTTCGTTGATCAGCTGGATGCCGCTGCCTGGTGGTGAACACAACAGCAGCAGGCCTGGATCCTGGGTTGCAGCCGGCGAGCCTGAGATGTGTTGTGGTTGCTGATGCTCCATGGTGCCAGTATTCAGTTGATGGGCATTTTGATACTGGTCAATCAGATCGCTGGGAATCCAGTCGTTCATTGTTTTGGGGTCGACTGGGCGCATGCGTGGATTTTTCCCATCGCCGATGAGCCTGCGTTTGTCGTAGGTATTGCTGTGATGTCCAAAGCAGATCACAGTATGCCTGGGATCCAGCTGCACCATCGGAAAGGAGTAATTCTTCAGGAATGCCTTCTCCTCGGCATGGGTTGCTGCATCTTCGTAGCGGGTCTTATCCAGCAGGCTGCGCCGGAAGGCAAAGGTGTTGGCCGTGGCGTGATTGGAATTGAATGGCCCCGCCATCCAGAGCGTGCGCTCAGGAATGAACAGGATCGGAAGATTGGTGGCACCGGCAACTTCGCAACCTGTTTCCAGTAACTTGCTGACAGCATGCTCTACCCGTGTGGGGGGGTAGTACTCATCATCATCCATGTAGACGATAATTTCGTTGTCGCAGTAGTTGTGGCTGAGGTTGCGCTTTTTGCCGAGGGGGAGCTTGCGGTCGACACTGATGAGCCGGCTCTGCAGGCCTGTGCCTTCGCTTGGCCGGAATCGAGGTTGATCGGAGTCGGAGTCGTCGACAATCACCCACTCCAGCAACTCGCGTGGGTAGGTTTGATTGAGAATGCACCTTTCCAGCAATGGCAGCAGGCCTGCCCGGTTGTAGGTGACTGTGCAAAGACTGACCTTGGGCCGCTGTTGCGTGGGGCTGACCAGTGGGTTCTGGTTTGCGGGCTCCGCGGTTGTTGTTCGCTCTGGGTGCGGCTGAGCTGGGCGTGTGGGGTTGTGTCCAGCGGCTGAGCGGATCGGCCTGTTCGATGGCTTGCTGTGGCGCTTGCGGGCTGCTGGGCGGCTCATCGGCAACGAGGCAGAGGGGGGAACGCGATGGGTCAGAGCCGGTGGCTGGCCAATCTCCCGGCCTGGGATTGTGTTCCGGGTTGCAGCTTAGCGATCACCCCATGTCCGGTTCCCGATGCGCGGTTGCGCTGTTGCGGATCGGGTCAGGCGTCGCTCCGATGGATCGGGATCGGCCAGTGCGGCGTTTCACTCGTCACTCAGAGCCACCAATTCTTTGAGCTGGCCCACGTCCATGCCGCCAAGCCATTCTTCACCGGAGCCCACGATCTCCTCGGCCAGTTTCGATTTTTCCTGAATCATGCGGTCGATGCGCTCTTCGACAGAGCCACTGGTGATGAATTTATGCACCATCACCCGGTTGGTCTGGCCGATGCGGTAGGCGCGGTCGGTGGCCTGGTTCTCCACCGCCGGGTTCCACCAGCGATCGATGTGGAACACATGGCTGGCGCGGGTGAGGTTGAGGCCCACCCCACCGGCCTTCAGCGACAGCAGGAACAGCTGCGGGCCGCGGGGGTCCTCCTGGAAGCGATCGACCATGGCCTGGCGCTCGCTCTTGCTGGTGTTGCCGTAGAGGAATGGCACCTCCTGGCGCCAGCGGCGCTCCAGGTGGGCCTTGAGCAGGTGGCCCCATTCGGCGAACTGGGTGAACAGCAGGGCCCGATCGCCGGCTTCGATCACCTCCTCGAGGATCTCCTCCAGGCGCTGCAGCTTGGCGCTGCGACCGGCGAAGCCGGTGGCGCCGCTGCCACCCACCGCCTCCTCCAGGTCTTCGCCCAGGGCCAGGGCCGGGTGGTTGCACACCTGCTTGAGCTTGGTGAGCAGGGCCAGCACCTGGCCGTGCTTCTGGCCCAGCGGCGAGCGGGCGATGGCCTCCAGGCTCTGGTCGACGGTGCGGTTGTAGAGCTTGCGCTGCTCCGGGCTCAGCCCCACCCACTCGTGCAGCTCCACCTTCTCCGGCAGGTCGGAAATGATCGAGCGGTCGGTCTTGAGCCGGCGCAGGATGAACGGACCCACCCGGGCCTTGAGGTCCCGCAGGGAGCTCATGTCGCCATAGCGCTCAATCGGCAGCCGGTAGCGCTGGCGGAAGAACGCCTCGTCGCCCAGCACCCGGGGATTGAGGAAGTCCATCAGGGCCCAGAGCTCGCTCACCCGGTTCTCGACCGGTGTGCCGGTGAGGGCGATGCGGAAGCGGCTCTGCTTGCGCGGCCGCGCCAGATCGCGGGCCGCCTGGCTCTGCTTGGCGGAGGGATTCTTGATCGCCTGGGCCTCGTCGATCACCACCCCCTGCCAGTCCACGCTCTCCAGCAGCTCGGCGTCGCGCTGCAGCAGGCCGTAGGTGGTGAGCACCAGATCCACGCCCTCCAGCGCCTTGGTCAGCGCCTGCTCGCTGGAGGGGCGCCGAGCCCCGTAGTGCTCGCGTACCGTGATCTCGGGCGTGAAGCCCGCCGCCTCCCGCTTCCAGTTGGTGAGCACCGAGGTGGGGGCCACCAGCAGCACCGGCCGGCGCAGCTCCTGTTCCACCTTCAGATGCTGGAGGAAGGCCAGCAGCTGGATCGTCTTGCCCAGGCCCATGTCGTCCGCCAGGCAGGCGCCCTGGTCGAAGCGATGCAGGAAGGCCAGCCAGCCCAGACCGCGCTCCTGGTACGGGCGGAGCTGGCCGGCGAAACCCTCCGGCGCCGGCAGTGGATCCGGGGCCTTCTGCTGGTGGTACTGCTCCAGCACCGCCTGCAGCCGGGGGGCCGCCGTGAACTGATGCACCGGCAGCCGCATCAGCGTCTCGCCGTCGCTGGCGGTCAGGCGCAGGGCGTCATCGAGGTTGAGTACCGGATCGGCGGCGCAGAAGCGGCGGGCGTTCTTGAGATCGCCAGGCCGCAGCTCGATCCAGGCGCCCTTGTGTTGCACCAGCGGGCTGCGCTTGGCCTCCAGCCGGTCGAGATCCTTGAGGGTGAGGGTCACCCCGCCGATCATCAGCTCCCAGTTCCACTCCAGGCTTTCGCCGAGGCTGTAGCCGCGGGAGCGGGCCGGCAGCTCGGCCTCGATGCACAGACCCAGTCGACTGGCCAGACCGCCACTGAGGCTGGGGGGCAGCACCACGCCCACGCCCACGTCGCGCAGCTGGGCCGCGGCCGTGCGCACCAGCACGAAGGCCTCCGCCGGGGTCAGCTGCATGGTTTCCGGGGCCGCCGTGTCGAGGCCCCGCTCGATCGGCTGGAACACCTGCAGGGCCCTCCCCAGGCCCTCGAGCAGCAGTTCGCCCGGCTCCGGCACCTCCACTTCGCCCAGCTGCAGCGAGCGGTTGCCGCGCGCCCACACCACCCCGGCCGGCACCTTCAGGCTCGGATCCGCCTCCGCCTGCAGGCTGAAGCGGAGCTCCCACAGCTCTTCCCCCTCTGGCGGTGTCGAGAGTTCCAGGCAGGCCCGGGCCGGCGCCACCCGGCCGGCCACGGCCTCGCGCCAATGGTGGGTGGCGATCTCCAGTCGCTCCGTCTCCTCCTCGTCGAGGCCCAGGGCGCCGTTGCCCTTGCCCAGCGCCTTCTGCCAGGCCACCAGCAGCGGATCCAGACCGGAGGCGGCCGCCTCGAATCCCACCCGCAGCTGGCCATCGAGCAGGGCCTCCAGCAGGCTGGCCACCCGCAGGCGGCCGCTGCCCGGGCGGCGGCAGGCCAGGGCCGCCGCCTCCCCCGGCCAGCCACTGCCCATGGCGCAGGTGGCCACCTGGGGCAGGCCGACGGCCAGGGATTCCAGCCGACGTCGATCCCCCTCGCGGTTGAGCAGCGGCAGCCAGCGGGCCTTGCCCTCCTCCACCTGGGGCAGCCAGCGTCCGCGGGCGATCAGGCTCAGGGCCCAGCGCTGCAGATGGGTCCACCAGCGCAGGTCGTCGCCCAGGCCGGGATGGTCGCCGGAGAGGGGCAGGGCGGAGAGCCATTCGCCCGCCGATCCGGGATCGAGGGCCAGCCCCTCCACCCGCCAGGGCCACCACTGCGGTTCCTTCGGAATCGGTTCACCGGCCTGGAGGGGCAGGCCGCTCCAGGCCGCATCGCTGGTCTGCCGCCGGCCTCGGCTCGCCTGGCGGCGGCTCGGCAGGGTGAGCACCGCCTCCGCCGGCCGGAAGGCCTCCGACCAGTAGCCGTTGTCATCGAGCCAGCCCCCCAGGTCATCGACGTTGAGGGCGAAGGGGTGCTCCGGAACCTCGCCGGGGCCCGGTGCGGCCGGTGCGGCCACCCGCCAGGTGTCGGCCCAGAGCAGCAGCCGGCCCCCCGCTCCGCTGGGCGGAAACAGCCAGGTGGCATGGAGCAGGCTCATCGCCGGGGGTCGAGGGCCGAAGGCCGGGGGCGAGGGACGGGGCGGGAACGCAGCCGGGCCCTCTGGACCGGTTGTCGGACCCATCATGGTGGACCGCTGGTCTCAGGGCCGCAGGATTGGCCACCGTTTGAGGGCCAGGGGCAGGATCAGGGCCGCCGCGATGAGGGGCAGCCACAGGGGCAGCCACTGCGCCGCCAGGGCGGGAACGGCGGCGGCGAGCCAGGCTAGCGGGGCTTCGAGCGGTGCCGGCTCCACCGGCCAGACCAGGGGGGCGGCCAGGCTGCGGATGCCGCAGACCGCCCCCACCAGACCCGCCTGCAGGTGTCCGTCATCGGGATCGACCCGCTGCAGATGGAAGGCCAGCAGGCCATAGAAGAAGCCGCACCCCGCCGCCCGCAGGGCCGGCTCCAGGCCCGCGAGGGGCGGCGGGCCGGCAGGGGGAAGGGCCGCGGCGAGCAACGTGAGGCCCCCGGCCACGGCGGCGGCCAGCAGGGCCCAGCTCACGGATCGCAGCCGCAGCTCATGCCGGTGCTGGGCGGGGGTCGGGCCGGACGGCAAGGACGGCGGTCGCGCTCGGGGGATCATCGCCCCGCGCGGCCATCGGCTGGGGTCCCCCCATCGGTTCGTTCACCAGGGCCCGACCCGGGGACGCGGCATCGCTGCGGGAGCCGTCACGGCGCAGCGGCCTGTCTGGGCTCGATCCGGCCGCCGGGCCGCCAGGTGATCGGTGGCCGACCGGTGGACGGCTCCAGGCGCGATCGCCGCAGCCGCCGGCCCGACGGCGGGTGCAGCGTCAGGCTGTCGGAGGCGGACGGCGCGCTGGGCGATCATGGCCCTTCGCCCGACCCGCTCCCTCGCTTCTCCATGGCCGCCTCCGCCAACGCTGCCGGTTCCGCCCCGGCCAGGCCCCGCAGCGGCCCGGAGATCCGCGCGGCCTTCCTGCGCTTCTATGAGCAGCGTCAGCACCTGCCGATCGCCAGCGCCTCCCTGATCCCCGACGATCCCACGGTGCTGCTCACGATCGCGGGCATGCTGCCGTTCAAGCCGGTGTTCCTGGGGCAGCAGGAGCGCCCGGCCGCCCGGGCCACCAGCAGCCAGAAGTGCATCCGCACCAACGACATCGAGAACGTGGGTCGCACGGCGCGGCATCACACGTTCTTCGAGATGCTGGGCAACTTCTCCTTCGGCGATTACTTCAAGCGGGAGGCTATCCAGTGGGCCTGGGAGCTGAGCACCGAGGTGTTCGGGCTCTCCCCCGGCAACCTGGTGGTGAGCGTGTTCCGTGAGGACGATGAAGCCGAGGCGATCTGGCGCGACGTGGTGGGGGTGAATCCCCGGCGGATCATCCGCATGGATGAGGCCGACAACTTCTGGGCCTCCGGCCCCACCGGCCCCTGCGGCCCGTGCTCCGAGATCTACTACGACTTCAAACCGGAGCTCGGCGACGACGCCATCGACCTCGAGGACGATTCGCGCTTCATTGAGTTCTACAACCTGGTGTTCATGCAGTTCAACCGCGACGCCGAGGGCACCCTCACGCCGCTGGCGAACCGCAACATCGACACCGGCATGGGCCTCGAGCGCATGGCCCAGATCCTGCAGGGGGTGCCGAACAACTACGAAACCGATCTGATCTATCCGCTGATCGAAACGGCGGCGGCACTGGCCGGCGTCGACTATCGCGCCCTGGAGGCGAAGGGCCAGACCTCCCTGAAGGTGATCGGTGACCACAGCCGCGCCATCACCCAGCTGATCTGCGATGGCGTCACCGCCAGCAACCTCGGTCGCGGCTACATCCTGCGGCGCCTGCTGCGTCGCGTCGTTCGCCACGGTCGGCTGCTCGGCATCCACCGCCCGTTCCTGCCGGCGATGGGCGAGGCCGCGATCGCGCTGATGGGCGAGGCCTATCCCCAGCTGCGGGAACGCCGCGGCGTGATCCTGGCCGAGCTCGAGCGGGAGGAGGCCCGCTTCCTCGACACCCTGGAGCGTGGCGAGAAGCTGCTGGCCGACGTGCTGGAGGCCCGGCCGAAGCAGATCAGCGGCGAGCAGGCCTTCGAGCTGTACGACACCTATGGCTTTCCGCTCGAACTCACCGAGGAGATCGCCGAGGAGCATGGGCTCACGGTGGATCTGGCCGGCTTCGAGGCGGCGATGGAGGCCCAGCGCCAGCGGGCCAAGGCCGCGGCGGTGAGCATCGACCTCACCCTCCAGGAAGCGATCGATCAGGTGGCGGCTGCCGCTGACGCCACGGCCTTCCGCGGCTACGAGGAGCTGGAGCATCCCAGCTGCGTGCTGGCCCTGGTGGTGAACGGCGAGCCGGCCCAGCGGGCCGCTGCGGGCGATGCCGTGCAGCTGGTGCTCGATGCCACTCCCTTCTATGGCGAAGGCGGCGGCCAGGTGGGCGATCGCGGCGTGCTCAGCGGCGATGGCGCCGGCGGCGAGGGGGTGATCGTGGCGATTGAGGCCGTCAGCCGCAACCGCTCGGTGTTCGTGCACAGCGGCCGCGTCGAGCGCGGCAGCCTGGCGGTGGGCGATCTGCTCCAGGCCCGGGTCGATCGATCCTGCCGCCGTCGGGCCCAGGCCAATCACACCGCCACCCATCTGCTGCAGGCGGCCCTCAAGCAGGTGGTGGATCCGGGCATCGGCCAGGCGGGTTCGCTGGTCGACTTCGACCGGCTGCGCTTCGATTTCCACTGCCCCCGCGCCGTGACCCCCGAGGAGCTGGAGCGGGTCGAGCGGCTGATCAACGGCTGGATCAGCGAGGCGCACGCCCTGGAGGTCCAGGAGATGGCGCTCGAGCAGGCCAGGGCCGCCGGCGCCGTGGCGATGTTCGGTGAGAAGTACGCCGATGTGGTGCGTGTGGTCGATGTGCCCGGCGTTTCGATGGAGCTGTGCGGCGGCACCCATGTGGCCAACACCGCTGAGATCGGCCTGTTCAAGATCGTGGCCGAGAGCGGCGTGGCCGCCGGCATCCGCCGCATCGAGGCCGTGGCCGGCCCCTCGGTGCTGGCCTATCTCAACGAGCGTGACGCCGTGGTTCGGCAGCTCGGCGAGCGCTTCAAGGTGCAGCCCGCCGAAATCGTGGAGCGGGTGTCGGCCCTGCAGGAGGAGCTGCGGGCCACCGCCAAGGCGCTCGCGGCCGCCCGCTCCGAGCTGGCGGTGGCCAAGGCCGGTGCCCTGGCAGCCAAGGCCCAGGCCCTGGGCGACTACCGCTTGCTGGTGAGCCGGCTCGATGGGGTGGATGGCGCCGGCCTGCAGAACGCCGCCCAGGAGCTGCAGCAGCAGCTGGGGGTTGGTGCGGCGGTGGTGCTGGGGGGCCTTCCCGATCCTGCGGATGCCGGCAAGGTGGTGCTGGTCGCCGCCTTCGGGCCCTCGGTGGTGGCAGCGGGCCCGAAGGCCGGTGCTTTCATCGGTGGGGTGGCGAAGGCCTGCGGCGGCGGTGGCGGTGGGCGCCCGGCCCTGGCCCAGGCCGGCGGGCGCGATGGTGCCGCCCTGGACGGGGCGCTGGCGGCGGCCCTGGAGCAGCTGCGCTCCCTGCTCACGGCGGCCTGACGACCGGGACGGTCCGGTTGCCCCGTGCCGGGTGGCCGGTTGCCGGATCCAGTCGGCCCGATCCGACCGGGAGCGTCAGCCCGTTGCCGGCACCAGTGTCGCCGCTGTGCCCCGCTGCCATCACGGCTACCTTGCCGGCAGGCGGAGTGAAGGCGTGGCATGGTCTGGTTGAGTTGCCGCAACCTGTGGCGCCGACGCGCGTGCCACAGCCCCGCTCCGCTCCGGGTCCTGGGGGTCGCGGGTGCCGCGCTGGTGCTGCTGGCCGCCCCGCCGCCGCTGCGCGCCTTTGACGGATCCGGGCTCTATCAGCCCCACGCGACCTGGCTGGGTCGGCTGCTCCTGCCGGCCGCCGGGGCCTGGCCCGGTCCGACGCCGCTACCGCGCGACTGGGTCTGGATCGAGATCCAGCAGGCGCCGGCGGAGCACCGCTCTCTGATCGGCCAGCGCCTGCCCCTCACCTGGCAGGCCGATCCACGGATCGAGCGGCTGGTGGCTCTGGTCACCACGGATGTGCGGTTCACCCCCGAGGCCCGCCAGGCGATGGCCGGCGGGTGGGTGTTGCCACAGCGACTGGAGGGGCGCGGGCCCGTGGGGCCCCTGGCCTCCCTGGCGGGTGCCCGCCCCCAGGACGATCTGCAGGTGAGCCTGGAGCAGGTGCAGGTGGATCCGGCGGCCCCGGGCGGATCCGTGCTGCGCATCGCCCGCCCGCCGATCCAGATCCGAGGCCAGTACAAGGCGCTGCTGGAGGTGCTCGCTCCCGACACCGCCGCCGGCCCCGATCGCTTCTGGGTGCGACACTTCAACCGCGCCAGCGGCCGTTTCGATGGTCGACGCGACAGCGTGCGCATTCCGGCCTCGCCGCTCGACGCCTCCGGCCTGCGGCGCCCGTTCAGCCCCGACGGCCTCGTGGGGTCCGCCGCCGGTCGCGAGGGCTGGTACGCCTTCGGGGAAGCGGATGCCCAGGGGGTGTTCACGGTCAGGGCGCTCCAGCCCCGGGCGCTGGTCACCCTGGCGGCCGATCGCCGCGTTGTCGGACCCACCGCCGGATTCACCACCATTCACGAGCGGCAGTGGCAGGACCTGCAGCGGCGCCAGGGCCAGCTGAGCCGGACCTGGATTCAGCCTGCTGCCGGGGTGTCCCTGGCCACCCCCTCCCCCTGGAGGCTCGGCGACGAGGCGCTGGTGCTGCACCTGTTCGGTGGCATGGGCGGCCCCAACGGCGAGCTGCAGGCGCTTGATGATCTGTTCGCCACCGGCCACTTCTCCTTCGGTGTGGCCCGGGTCGTGACCGACAGCCTCAGCGGCGGGCCGATCCTGGAGATCCGCTACCACCAGCTCTACGCCCACAACCGGGAGGGAATCGTCTCCGGCTCGCAGGACTGGAGCGCCTTCATGGGCGATCTGCAGCGGGGCTGGATGCGGCTGCGCCCGGTCTCGGATCTGCTGGTCCGCCTCGATCGCCTCAACCTGCCCGTGGCCGCTGCTTCCGCGGCCGATCCCGCCCCCTCACCGCTGCAGGAGCTCGCCCTGCAGTCGGAGGTGATGATGGCCCGCTACCGCACGGGCGACGGCACCGGTTTCACCAACATCGGCCTGTTTCAGTCCTGCGTCCAGGATTCCGCCCAGGCTCTGTACATCACCCTCGCCCAGCTGCGGCAGGCGGCCCGTCGCGCCGATGGCCAGCCGGCGGACCCGGGGGGGCTGAACGTGCTGGCCGACGGCGTGTCCGCCCTGGTCGCGCCCGCCGGTCAGGTCCGCCCGGACTGGGCCCACAACGCCGCCGTGATCGCCGCATCCGCCGCCCCGGACGCCGGGGCCGGGAGCCGGACCGCGATCCAGGCGCTGGCGGGCGCCCCGGCGGAGAGCCAGGCTGCGCCCCTCACACCCTTCCGGCGCGGCGAGCTGCGCGATGCCCTGCTGAGCCGGCGCACGATCCTGCCGCGGCAGGCCCAGCAGGATCTGGCCCGGCTGCTGATGCAGCAGGGCGCCGACCTCTGGCTGCTGCGCACCACCCAGATCCCGGCGCCTCCGCCCGGGGTGGTGCCCCTGGCCCCCGGCCTGATGGAGCCATGACGGCCTCGGATTCCGGGCGCGCCGTCTGCCGCTGCGCCGGCCCGGCTGTCTCCGGCCGCTCCAGCTCCCGGCGCTCCAGCTCCGGGAGCCCCGGCTGCGGGGTCGTGGCCGCCGGCCTGCTTCTGGCTGCCCTGCTCCCCGGCCCCGCCGGGCCGGCCCCGGTGGCTGCAGCGCCGCCGCCACCGGGCGCCACCGCCCCTGCCGCGGTGGCCTCCTCGGCGGTGGTGGTGGAGATCCTTGATGGTGATCAGCTCTACATCGACACGCGCCGGGCCCACCGGCGGGAGCAGGCCCTCAGCCCCCAGCAGGTGCGCACCGAGGCCAGCCGTGGTCAGCTGCGCTTCGATACCGGCGCCAGCGGGCGCCTGAACCGGTTCAGCCAGATCCGACTGGGCAGCACCTGCTTCCTGCTCGGCCGCGGCGAGGTGCTGGTCTCCGGCCGCCAGAGCGGCTGCACCCGCTCCTCCCGGCTCAGCGTGCGCGGCACCAACTATGTGCTGACGGTCGCCCCATCCGGTGAATCCGATGTGAAGGTGCTGGAGGGGGAGCTGGGGCTGGAGCGGCTGCGCGATGGCGTGCCCGCCGGCGATCCGCCGCTGCGCCTGCAGGCGGGGCAGAGGGCCCGGCTGACGGCCGAGGGGCTGGTGCGCTCCGTCTCCGCCCTCACCGCGGCGGAGGTCGCCGAGTTGCTCGCAGGGCCGCTGTTTCGCGACTTCCGCACTCCCCTGGCCGATGCGGCCGGGCTGCAGCAGTCGCTGCAACGCCTCTATCCCGGCCTGAATGCCGGTGCGCCGCCCCCATCACCGCCCGCGCCCGCGCCGGATCCTCTGAGCGCCAGCATCAATGCAGCCCGCTCCCAGGCGGGCCGGCCGCCCCTGCAGACCCTGCCGGCGGCCCTGGCGGAGCGGAACACCACCTATCTACGTCCGGTGCTGGAGCAGGTGCTGAGCACCAACACCTGCGACCACGATCTGGCCCGCTGGCAGGCGATCCAGGCCGAGACGGCGGCGCAGGGCGCCCCCCTGATCCCCACCAGCGAAGTGATCGCCTGCCCGCGCGCCAGCGGCCAGTGGAACACCACCGCGATCGTCAGCCAGTGGCTGACATCCCCTCTGCACACCAGCATCCTGCTGAACCGGCCGAGGGCCAGCCACATCGGTTGCGTCAGGCTGGATCGGGGCGGGCGGACGGTGGCGATGTGCACGCTGTGGTCGCCGGCGACGCGCTGAGCGCTGCGGCCATCGCCCGGTAGCCCTCCGCCTCCACCCGTTCGTGGGCTGACCACTCCAGGATCCCGATCGTCGTCAGGTTGGGTTTGAGCAGCAGATCGGCGAAGTGCTCCTCCCGGTCGGATTTCAGGCGTGCCGAGCAGAGCATCGACTGCAGGATCGTCATCGTGATCGGCGGCAGTTCCTGCCGCACCAGCCCGCAGCGCCGCATCAGGCGCCACAGCCCCCTGGGCTGGTGACCGAGTGTGGTCAGGGTCCGCTGCCCCTCGCCGTGGTCGAGGGAGAGGGCGATCACCCGGCCGGTGCTGCAGCGGCGCGCTTCGAGGATCGGTAGGTTGTCGAGCACCGCCCCATCGACATGCAGCCCGCCGCCGGGCATCGGCACGGGCGGGGCCAGGCCCGGGATCGACATGCTGGCGATCACGGTCTCGAGCAGGTTGTGCTCGTGCCAGAACACCAGCTGATTGGTGGTGAGATCCACCGAGCCGGGCCGGAAGGGGATCCAGGTGTCGCCCACCGCGTGCGGCTTCAGGATCGGCTCGATGGCGCGCAGGTGGCGGTTGTACCGGAACAGGGAATGGATCGGCAGGGTCAGGGAGTAGGGCGTCCGCCTGACGAAGACATCGATCAGGGTCCGGCGGACCGTGTCGAGCGGCAGGTCGAGGGCCACGAGGCTGCCGATGAAGGAGCCGATGCTGATGCCGAAGATCATGTCGATCGGAGGCCCCCCGTGCTCGGCCAGGGCCTGCAGGGCGCCCAGGTGGGCAAACCCCTTGGCGCCGCCGCCGCCCAGCACCAGCACCGTGGCCGTGCCCAGAATGCAGCGCGCGGTCCGCTGGACGTCCGCCGGACGGTCCTCGCGCACGTTGTAGATGTGCTGCAGGCGTTGCAGACCGGGCTGCGGCGGCAGCGGTTCGGGCCGCTCCTGGTCGGCCGGCCAGACCCGCACCAGATCCACGGCCCTGACCGTGCCGGCCGTGCCGTCGCCGTCCACGCCGTCGCCGTCCGCGGCGGCATTGCCCAGGTCCATGGCCGCCACCGCGTTGCCCAGACACACCACCACGGCCCGGTCCACCAGCGGCCAGTGCTCCGGATCCACCACCTCCAGCCGGTCCACCACGTAGAGGCTGGGTCGGCGTTGCTCGAGGGCGGCGATCATCGAGGCGGCCTGCTCGGCCGGGGACCAGTCGCGGCCGCGGTGGTCCTCGATCGACAGGCTGGCGCCCTCGGCCGGGATCCCCTCCCCGCAGGCGGCCTGCCGCAGGGCGGCGATCAGGGGCTCGAGCGCCTGATCCCCTCGCTCGCTCCCCTGGCTGCCGTGGGCCAGCACCGTGATCAGGGGGCGTTCGCTGAGGTCTTCCCGCCCGCGGGATGCCGCCAGCGCCAGCTGGCGGATCAGTCGGGAGGGCAGCTCCGACTCCAGTTGCAGCAACCGCTGCAGGCAGGCCCGGTCGATGGCGAACAGGGTGCAGTCCACCAGGGCCCGCGCCTGCGCCGATCGCGGTTCATCGCACAGCAGGGCGTACTCGCCGATCAGCTCGCCGGCGCAGGCCTTGCGGAACAGGCGCGGCTCCCGGCCGCGTTCGCTCCGGTACAGGCCGAGAACGCCATGGGCCACCAGATAGGCCAGGGAGCCGCACTCCCCCTGCTGGAACAGGATTTCGCCGGCCGGCAGCGCGATCGGCTCCAGGTGGTTCAGCTCCGGCTCCTCCAGAGGCAGCCCGCTGAACAGCGGCGAGGCGGCGAAGGCGGCGGCCAGGGCTCGCGCAGGCTCCCAAGGCGTTCCGGCAGTCGTCATCGCGGACCCTGGGGGTGGTGCCACTCGCTCCATGATGCGGCCGCCGCTGGAGCCAGCGGGGCGGGCCTGGCGGAGACGGTCGCCGCTTCGCGGCCAGGCCCGCCGGTGGTGGGGCGCCGGAGGCAGGCCGGCGCCGGCAGCAGCGGCTTCACCTGCGCGATCAGCGTGACGCCGCTTCGATCGCCGGTGCTGCTGCCCCCGGCGTTGCCGTCCCGCAGGGTGCCGCCGCCGGCGGGGCCCTGGACTGTGATGGCGGGGCCGCCGAGGGGCCCGCGCAGATCGCCCACCAGGGTGGCGGAAGGGATGTCAATGGTGAATCGGAGCGGAGTGCCCCGGCCGGAGATCAGGCCGATGTGGTTGAAATCGCCGCGTTGACCGATGGCCTCGATCGGATCGATGTCATGGATGGTGTCCTCCGTGAGCAGCCTGTAGTCGACGCGCACGGATTCCAGGCTTTTTGGAACGAACTTGATCGTTGTCCAGTAGGGACGGAAGCTGGCCTGATCGCGTTGCGTGGCTTCAATGAAGCTCTGGTCCTGGATCGTGACGCGGGCGAAGGTGTCGGGCGGATCTCCAGGGGGGCTGGGTGCGGTGGATGGTTGTCGCGCGGCGCCGTCCACAGCCAGCGTTCGGATGATCACGGCCTGATGATCCAGCGGCAGCACCGGAACCGGTGGAATCGGAGCCTCTGGTGTCAGTGCGCCGCTGAGGCCATCGCTGATGGCGAGATAGGCCTTGCCCTGCCTGAACTCCTGCACGATCGGGCTCTCGGGCCTGCTGAGCCAATCGAGTGCTGTGCCGAGGAACCCATCGCGATTGCCACTGCCCTCCCCCTTCCAGTGGCCGTCGTGCTTGCCATGCCGGATCCATCCGGACAACCGATAGGTGGCGGTGAGATCCTGGGCCAGCTCCCGCGGGCGGATGCGGGTGGCCTTGAGGCGCTGCCAGAAGCCGGGTCTGGCCTGCTCCGTCCAGATCCGCAGGGCGTTGATCCATTCCCGCGAGGCGACGTAGGCAAAGGTGTAGGCCTCGGGCCACGACGGCTTCATGTAGGAGTCCTTGTTCAGGCCATCGCGATAGCCCCCGTGGCTTGGGTGCGAGCTTGTCGGTGACGCGCTCTCGGTCCCGGCCGTTCCGGTGTGGAGATCGGCGTTGCCGGGTGGTGCCGAAAACCAGGTTTCCGTGCGCAGGCAGTGGCCATCGCTGGGGTGGATCTCGACCCAGTTGGAGTGGCTGTAGAAATCCTGCAGAGCGTGGAGGGAGATGCCCAGCAGCACCAGGGCGCGCAGGGGCTGATTGTCGCGGGCGGTCTCCTGAATGGCGCGGTGCGTATTGATCACGAAACGAGCCCAGTAGTTGCTGACCTCTCGTGTTGTGCGCAGGGAGTTGAAGTGAAGTCGGCTGGTGTGCTCCTGGATCGAGGATGTGATCGCTTTGTCTTCGTAGTCCGTCAGCCAGTTGGCGACCTGGGCAATGCCGATGCTGGCCGTGTCAAAGCCCTGGTCCTGCATTGCGTCCTGGGTCAGATCCAGATGGTGGCCCGTGTCGAAGGCGCCGGCGGGCCGGCCGCTCGCCAGGGCGGTGCCCAGGGCCAGCGCGCCCATGCTCAGCAGGCGGGTGGGTCTGGCATGCGTTTTCATGCTCCAGCCGGCCGGGATCCTGGATCTGCTTCCTAGCCTGGCTGCAGCAGGTTGCAGCGGCTTGGCGTTCTTTTGTTGTCTTCCCGTTGGGCCGCCCCGCCGGCCTCGGTCTGCCGGTCCCGCATTGATAGAGTCCGGTCGTGGGCAGGGGAGAATGGGCCTGAGTCGGGATGCGGCATGACGCCGGCTGACGTTCGCCCCCTGGTGAGCGTGGTTGTGCCTAACTACAACCACGCCCGTTTTCTGCCGGAGCGCCTCCGCTCGATTCGCAGTCAGACGGTTCAGGATTTTGAGCTGATCGTTCTCGACGATGCCTCGAGTGACGACTCTCTGGAGGTGATCCGAAGGGAACTGCAGGGGTATCCCCATCGGCTTTTGGTCAACACCGACAATTCTGGTTCCCCTTGCAGTCAGTGGCTGAAGGGGATCAAGGAAGCCCGCGGCCACTACATCTGGCTGGCCGAGTCAGACGACAGTTGTACCGACAACTTTCTGGAAGTGCTGCTGGATCTGCTGCAGCAAGGTGCCTGTCTTGCCTATTGCAGGGCGGCCCATGTGGATGTCGATGGGGAGGGTGTCTCGGCTCTTGAGTATTGGCCGGACCGCTTTGATCGCAGCCGCTGGCGCAGCGCGTTTCAGATGGATGCCAGCGCTTTCAATCAGCGCTACATGCGACTGGCGAATTGCATCCCCAATGCCAGTTCGGTTGTCTTTCGTCGTGATCGTGCCCTCAGGATGACCCGGCTTTCTGATCTGTTGCGTCGCAAGATCTTTACGGGTGACTGGATCTTCTGGACCGCTTTCCTCGCCGATGGCCGCGGCAGACTTGCCTTCGACCCGCGCGAGCTCTGCAGGTTCCGCTGGCATGCGCAGGCCACCCGCGCCGCCGGCTCCCGGGAGCGGGAGGCGCGGCGCTTCCGCGAATACTCCGAGGCTGTGGATTACGTTCTGACGCAGTCGGGTGAGCGGAAGCTGCTGCGCTGGATCCCGATCGCGATGCTCGGTGGATGGGATTGGATCCTGACGGAATATCTCGTTCGCTATCAGCCAGGCCTGTGGGAGCGGTTCCGGGCCAGGGGGCTGCACGGCCGACTTGCCCTCGCCAGTTTTGTGCGGCTTGCCTGCTCACGACAGATGCGGCGTTTTTATCGACATCCCAGACCGGTCGAGCTGATCTATCCGTGAAACTCCTGTAGGATCCTATAATCCCCCAGCCCATGCGATGGCAGTACCGCTCCGTGTGGCCATGGCCACGTACAGCCGGCCGGGCGACATCGGTGGAGTGACCACTTGGTTCTATGGGCTGGCCCGCGCCCTGCATGATCGCGGCATGGTGGTGGGCATCCTGCTACTGCACGAAGGGGAGGATGATGTTGCCGATTCATCCCTCGCACAGGATCTGATTTCGGCTGGTCTTGATGTGCAGCTTGTGGCCGCTCGCCGCAGCTTCGTGGCCAATGTGAAGCTCACCATCGACTATCTCAATCGCTGGAGGCCTACGGTTTTCCTGCCCCAATGTCTGCCTGATTTCTTTGTTGCCGCGGCCATGGCAGGCCAGCGGGGGTTGCCATGGGCCTACACCATCCATTCTGATGACCACCAATACTGGTCTTCGCTCTCAGCTCTGATGCCGCAATGGAGTGGGGGAGAGATTGTCTGTGTTTCCCGTTATCTGGCCGCTGAGGTGCAGCGTCGCTGCCGCGAAGCTGTCGCCACCGTGATTCCCTACGGCGTGCGCGTCCCGCCGGTGGCGGTCGTCAACGAGGGTCCCTGCTTTCGTGTCGCTTACAGCGGCAGGATTGAGGAAGGTCAGAAGCGCATTTCGCTGGTGATCGAGGCCCTGATCCTGGCCTGTCGTCAGGATGGGCGGATCCAGGCCCGGCTGATCGGTGCCGGTTCTTCGCTCGAGAGCCTCAGGCAGCGCGTTCGCAAGGAGGGGCTCGATCACGTGATTCAGTTCTGCGGGCGGGTGGATAGTGGCGACGTTCCGATGTTGCTCTCCGACTGCCAGTCGCTGCTGTTGATGTCGGATTACGAGGGCCTGCCCGTGGCCTTGCTCGAAGCCATGGCCCAGGGGCTGGTGCCGGTGGCCCGATGCATCGCCAGTGGGGTGCCTGAGCTGGTGCTGCCCGACATCACCGGCCTGCAGGTGTCCGATGACCCCGCCGAGGCGGCGGCCGCCATCGCCCGCCTGGCGGCGGATCCGGCGTTGTGGGAGCGATGCCAGCGGGGGGGGCGGGATCTGATCAGCCGTGCGTATGCCGAGCCGGTCTGCCATGGCCTCTGGGAGGAGCTGGTGGAGCGTCTCCACGCCCGCTCGCGGGTGGTCTATCCCCTCGCGGTTCCGGCCCTGGGCCTGCGTGCCAGCCTGAATGCGGCGCTGATCGATCTGCTCTGGAGCCTGCTGGAGCGCCGGGCCGCCTTCGCCCTGGCCACCGACACCGTCAGTGCCAGGATCAAACACCAGATCCGGCGCTGGTTGCCGGGGATGCTGGTGGCGCGGGCCCGCTGACCGCCGGATTGTGAAAGTCGCCTTCGCCCACTACAGCAGCCCTGATGACATCAGCGGTGTCTCCACCTGGCTGGTGGCCACGGTGGCCCGGCTGCGGGCGGCCGGTGTTGCGGTGGCGGTGCATCTGAACCACAGCGGTGGCGATCCTGCTCAGGCCTCGATCCTGCCGGTCCTGCGCGCGGCCGGTGCCGAGGTCTCGATCGTGCCCCGCGCCCGTTCCCTGCAGGCGGATGCCCGTCAGACGCTGGCCTTCCTCAACAGCTGGCGGCCCAGTGTGTTCCTGCCCCAGTGCCTGCCGGCCCATGCCCTGGCTGCGTCGATCGCCGGCCGCCAGGGGCTCCCCTGGGTGTTCACCTTCCACTCCGATGATCCCGAGTACTGGGCGACCGCCCGGGCCTTCCCGCCCGCGGCCCATGGGGGCCGGACGGTCTGTGTCTCCAGGGCGCTGGCGGAGCAGGTGCGCCGCTCGGGGCTGGATGCCGATCCCCTGCTGATTCCCTATGGCGTGCCTCTCCCGGCCGGCCGTGCCGAGTTTCGGCAGGCTCCTTTCCGCATCGCCTACAGCGGTCGGCTGTGGACCCATCAGAAGCGGGTTGAGCTGGTCACCGAGGCTCTGATCCAGGCCTGCCGCCGCAGCCCCCACCTTCAGGCGGTGCTGCTCGGAGACGGCTATGCCCGGGGGGCCTGTGAGCAGCGGGTGCAGCAGGCCGGGCTGGCCGACGCCATCCGCTTCGCCGGGCGGCTGGAGCCCGCCGCCCTGCAGGCCGAGCTGGAGCAATGCCAGGCGATCCTGCTGATGTCCGATTTCGAAGGCCTGCCGATCGCCCTGCTGGAGGCGATGGCGCTGGGGGTGGTGCCGGTGGTGCGCGGGATCGCCAGCGGCATCCCCGAGCTGGTCGACCACGGCAGCACGGGGTTGCTCACCACGGAGGATCCGCTCGCCGCCGCCGACGCCCTCTGCCGGCTGGCCGACGATCCGCCGCTCTGGCAGCGCTGTTCCGAGGGCGCCCGCCAGCGGATCTGGGATCACTACGGCCGGGAGCGCAGCGGAGCCGCCTGGCTGAGCCTGCTGGGCGAGCTGGATCAGGACGCCTCCCCGCACCGGCCCCTGCGCACGGTGCCGCTGCCCCGTTCCCGCAATCTCGATCCCCTGCTCACCGCGCCCTACCGGCCGGCCTCCCGACCCGGCCTGAAGCAGACCCTGGCGCGGCGGCGTGCTGCGCTGCTGGCCCGGCTCAAGACAGGGGTTCTGGGACGGCTCCGCGTCAAGCCTGGGCCGCCCTGAGCGAACGCCGAGCTCCCGCCCCTTCAGCCCTCACTAACATCATCCCTGGGTTGGGTTCGGGCGAGCCGTGACGCTGTTGTGGATCCTCGAGGACGATGAGAAGCTCTGCGATCTGCTGGCAGGGCTCTGTGCCGACGTGGGCTGGATGCTCACGCCTTACACCACACCCCGAGGCCTGGAACAGGCCCTGAAGACGTCGACACCCGACCTGCTGCTGCTCGATCAGATGCTGCCGGTCAAGTCCGGCGTCGATGTGCTCAGCAGCCTGCGCAATCAGGGGTTCAGCTTTCCCGTGCTGATGCTCTCGGCCCTGGGGGCCCCCTCCGATCGGATCGCCGGCCTGGAGGCCGGCGCCGACGACTACATGAGCAAGCCCTTCCTGTTCCGGGAACTGCAGCTGCGGATCGAGGGTCTGCTGCGCAAGACGGAGGCGATCCCCTCCCTCGGCCAGGCCCGCAACGGCGCTTACCAGCTGGGGCCGGTGCGTTTTGATCCCCAGCGGCTGGAACTGGTGGGCAGCAGCGGCTCCCCCGTGGCCATCAGCCGGGGGGATGCGGCCCTGCTGCTGGCCCTCTGCCAGAGGCCCGGGCAGACCCTGAACCGGGAGCGGCTGGCCTGGGCCACCGGCAGCCTCGTCGATCCCAGTCGCAGCCGCACCATCGACATGCGGTTGTCGCGGCTGCGCCGCCAGCTGATCGCGGTTGGCGATGGCACAGACCTGGTGGAGTGCCTGCGCGGGGAGGGCTATCAGCTGCGGGTGGCGGCCGTTCCCCTCTCGGAGCCGGCGTGAGCGCGTCCACGCGCCTCTCCGGGCTCGACTGGATCCGACTGATCGCCTTCTGGCTGCTCGGTTGCGGCATCAGCTTCGCGGGGTTGGTGTTGTTGCTGCAGACCCTGTTCGAGCCCGGCCTGCTCAGCGAGAGCATGGTGCGCATCGGGCGCAGTGTGGTGCTGGTGGAAACGGTGCTGGAGCGCCTGCCCCCCGAACGCTTGCCCTACGGCGTGCTGATCTCCAGGTCCGGGATCGGCCCCGAGGGCCCGGAGGATGGACTCAACAGCTTCGATCGCGAGCTCCAGGCTCAGCTGCAGCGGCAATTCGGCCTGAGGCGCCGCTTCCAGCGGGATCGCCAACCTTTTGCCGATCCTTGGGGCGGGTACTGGATTCGTCTGCAGGTGCCGGAGCGCAATGGCCCCGTGTGGCTGTACCAGCCCGAACGGCTGGCCAGCAGCAGCGCCTGGTTCCTGCCGTTGCTGCGCACGGGCGCCGTGTTCATGGGGGTGCTGCTCGGCACGGTGGCGTTTCTGCGTTGGCGGGTCGAGCGTCCCTTCGACCGGGTGCTGCGCAGCCTGCCGGACACGACCCTGGCTCCCCTGCCACTGCTGCCGGAGCGCGGGATCGCTCCGCTGCAACTGCTCACCATGCGCATCAACCGGCTGCTGGAGCGGATCAACGACGAGGACAGCTCCCGTCGCGCCCTGTTGCGGGGGCTGGCCCATGATCTGGCCGGCCCCCAGTCTCGCCTGCGCCTGCGGCTGGAAAGCCTGGAACAGCGTCTGGAGCCCCGGCATCTCTCCGCCGCCTCGGCTCTGCAGGCGGATCTGGAGCAACTGGGGCAGCTCACCGAACAGATCACCCTGCTGGCCGACCGGGCCTGGACGCCGGTGCAGATGCGGGAGTTCGCGCTGGATGATTACTGCCGGAGACTGGCCGCCACCTACCAGGGCGGAGCGGTGCAGGTGGAGATGCGGCGGCTGCTGGTGCGCCTCGACATCCTCGGCCTCGAGCGCAGCCTGCGCAACCTGATCGACAACGCGCTGGAGCATGGCCGTGCGCCGGTGCGGCTGTCAGCCTTCGTCCGCTCGAACGTCCTGCATCTGCGGGTCGAGGACCACGGCTGCGGCCTCAGCACCCCCACCCTGCCCACGATCAGCAGCCCGCCACCGGCCGCTGACCGGGGCCGGCGCGTGCACCGGGGCCTGGGGCTGCAGATCGTCTCCGGGTTCTGCCACGACAATGGGGGGCGACTGCTGCTGGAGTCCTCGTCGCTGGGTGGCCTGCGGGCTGAGCTGCTCCTCCAGCCAACGGCCGCCAATCCCCTGTTCGTCTGAGCCGCCCCCGCCCTGCCGCCCCTGAGCCGTGTCCGATCCCGCCGCCGCCGCCAACCTGTTTCTGATGCTGGCCATGGGGCATTGCCTGGGGGATTTCGCCCTGCAGAGCGATCGGATGGCCCGGGAGAAGTGTCCCGGCTGCGGCGACACCCTGGGCTGGGGCTGGTGGCTCGTCGCCCATGCCGGTGTCCATGGCCTGATCGTGGCGTTGCTCACCGGCATACCCGTGCTGGGACTCGCGGAGTGGATCCTGCACATCGGCATCGACCTGTGCAAGTGCCGTCGGATCACCAGCCTGGCGATGGATCAGGTGCTGCATCTGATCGCCAAGCTGGTCTGGGCGCTGCTGGCGGTGGGCCTGGTCGGTTCCGGTCGCCTGCATCTGCACTGATCCGGCCGCAGCGCGTGCCGCGGGTGGGCCGACCAGGGGGTGGCCTCAGCTGCCTCGGAATCCCAGGAACAGCCGTTTCATCGTTTCCAGCACGGTTCCACTCTGCTCCCGGCGCTGTTCGCGGCTGAGGCTGTCGAGCTCCGCCCGGCGCTCGCTCACCAGGGCGGCGACGTTCTCGAGCAGGGTGGGGTCCTGCTCCATCAACTCCCGCAGCCTCGAGCGTCCCACCCGCAGCAGCCGGCATTCCACCAGGGCCCGGACCGTGGCGCTGCGGGGTGTGTCCTGGAACAGGGTCATCTCGCCGAACACCTGGCCCGGGCCCAGTTCCGCGACTCGCAGCTGCTGTCCGTCCTCCATCCGCTTGAGCACGCTGACGCGCCCCCGCAGCACCTGATAGAGCGATTCCCCCTGGGCCCCCTCCTCCACGATCGCCTCGCCGGCGGCGTAGGAGACGGTCTGGCCGGAGGCCACCACCTGATCGAGGGCCTCTTCCGACAGAGCGCTGAACAGGGGGTTGGCCGCCAGCAGCTGGCGGCAGCGCGCCTCGGTGAGGTCCCGATCGGCCCTGGATCCGCCGTTGGGCCGGTGGGGCTGCACCTCGCGCACGGGGTAGGGAATCGACTGCCCCTCCCGTTGCAGGGCGTACCAGATCTGCTCCAGCAGGTCGCTGCGCAGTTCGAGGATCGCCCGGTAGGAGGCCTCCTTCAGCCACACCTGCAGCTCGTAGTTGATCGTGCTCTCCCCGAAGGCCTTGAGGCGCACCGCCGGGGCGGGATCCTCGAGCACCCGCGGATGCTGCTGGGCCACGCGCCGCAGCAGGGCGCGGGCCTGGCCGGGGGGAAAGTCGTAGGCGAGCCCCACCTCGAACTGATCCGACACCCGCCCGGAGATGCTCAGGTTGCGCAGCACGCCACCGGTGAGCTTGGTGTTCGGGACCACGACCAGGGCCCCGTCCATGGTGCGGAAGGTGGTGTCGCGCCAGGTGACCGAATCGACCACGCCACGCATGCCGTTCTCCAGCTCCAGCAGGTCGCCCCGGTTGAAGTCGTCGCTCAGCTGCAGTTCCAGGCCGGCCAGCAGGTCCTTGAGCGGCTCCTGGGCCGCCAGACCGATCACGGCGGTGAGCACCGCGGAGGTCGGTACCAGTCCGACCAGATCCATCCGGGCCACCTGCCGGGCCACGACCACCGTGCCGAGGGCGCAGCCGCCCAGATTCAGCAGCTGCAACAGCAGATCGGGCGGGCGGCGGAACCAGCCCAACCCTCCGGGCAGCTCCAGGGCTGCCCAGATCAGCAGCTGGATGCCGGCGTAGACCAGCAGCAGATCATCCAGGGCCCCGAAGGACTGGCGGTGGCCGCCCCCCACGACCACCGGGGGGATGGCCGGCAGCAGGGCATGGGCCGCCAGCGCCGCCAGCGCCAGTCGCAGTGGCAGGGCCGGCAGGCTGCGCCGCCGGCAGACCCCCGCAAGCAGTAGCAGCAGGACGGCACCCGCGCCGGCGCTGATCCAGGACGGGACGGATCCGAGCGGACCCATGGCGGTACGAGCAGCCGCCCCATCCTGCCGTGGAGGGCGATGCCGGCTGACCGGACGTCGCTGAGCGGCCAAGCTGGAGGCGGTCTTCAGGAGTGTCATGCGCCCTGCCCTGCCGCCGTATCTGGCCCCCCTGCTCGTCCCTGTGCTGCTGCTCCTGCCGGCCACGCCCGCGGCCCGCGCCCAGGTCCAGCTCCGCTGTGACGGCACCCTGCTGGAGGCCCGTGGTGCGGCGGAACGGCGCCGGCCCGCCCGCTGGCTGCGGGTGTCCCTGGCGCTCGAGGCTGAGGCGGAGACCGCCGATGGGGCGCTGCAGCGCCTGCAGAGCCGGCTCGCCGCCGTACGGGACGGGTTGCGGGCCTTGGCCGTGGAGGAGCTGCGGGTCAGTTCTCCCGCCACCTGGGAGCGCGCGGCGGAGGCGGGCCGGCCGGCCCGGGTGCAGGCCTCCCTGCAGGTGAGCGGTCGGCTGGAGCCGGCTCGGCTCCAGAGCCTGGTGCGCGGCGTTGGCAGTCTGGCCGGGGTGCGCCTGGCGCCGGTGGTGGCAGAGGCCGATGCCGCCGCCGCCGAGGCTGGCCGCCGCGAGCTGCTGCGAGCGGCCTACCAGGATGCCCTGGCCCAGGCCGGGGTGTTGGCCGGGGTGATCGGCCGTCCCCAGCTCGCGCCCCTGGAGGTGCAGGTCGACGGGGGTGGCCCGCCGATCGCCATGCGGGCGGCGGCGGCACCGGCCGATGGCACGCCCCCCTTCGATCCGGCCGAACTGGAGCAGCCGCTGAGCCGTCTGTCGCTGTTGGTGCGCTTCTGTGCGCGTTGATCGGAGATCGGAGCCGGATCACAATGGAGGCCATCCGGTTTAGGAGTCTCGGCCGATGTCCAGCCGTTCCCTGCCAGCGCTGTTGACTCTGGCCCTGCTGGTTCCGGCCCTTGCGCCCCCGGCCCAGGCTGCCGAGAGCGCGGTGATTCAGGAGATCCTCGACGGGAACCAGCTGTACGTCGACACCCGGCAGGCGAAGGTGAAGCAGAAGGCCACTGCGCCCCAGCAGGTCAGCACCCAGAACAGCCGTGGGCAGCTGGCGTTCAACAGTGGTGCCGTCGGTCGCCTCAACCGGTTTTCGCGCCTGCGGCTGGGCCAGGGCTGCTTCCTGCTCGACAAGGGGCAGGTGCTGGTCTCCGGCAAGCAGGGGGGCTGCACCCGCTCCGCCCGGCTGAGCGTGCGCGGTACCAACTACCTGCTGGAGGTGGACGACAACGGCGAATCCCAGCTCTCGGTGCTGGAGGGGGAAGTGGCGGTCGAACCGCTCAAGGATGGCGAACCCACCGGCCAGCCTCCCACCACCGTACAGGCCGGTCAGCGCCTGCGCCTGTCCCCCGAGGGGGTGGTCCTCACCCTGCTGGCCCTCACCAAGGGTGATTACACCCAGATCCTGCAGGGTCCCCTGTTCGAGGGATTCCGGATGCCGCTGGCCAACGCCGCGGCCCTGGAGAGCTATGTGCGCTCGCGGCTGCCTGGGGTGCCCCTGCCGGCCCTGCCGAGCACGCCCACGCTGCCCAGCATCGGCCTGCCCCGCTTCTTCTGATGCGGTGACGACTGATGCGTTGACGACTGAAGCGGTGACCACTCCAGCGCTGACGGCCGTCCGGCTGGGCCCCTCCCTGCGGGGGGCCGTCGGATGCTGAAGACACGCCTGCGGCCGTTGCCGCTGCTCGGGGCGGCCGTGGTCACCTGGGTGGGCTGGACGGCCGGCTGGCCCGGCCCGCGCTGGCACGTGTGGGAACGGGGCCTGGAGGATCAACTGCAGGCTCTGCTCGGCCCCCGCCAACCTCCCCCCGGCGTGGTCCTGGTGACGGTGGATGACGCGACCCTGCAGGTGGGGGACTGGTTCGAGCAGAACCGCAGGGTCCCCGCCTGGGCCCGGGGGGTCGGCTCCCTGCCCTGGCCCCGTGCCGCCTACGGCGAAACCGCAGAGCGTCTGCTCCGGGCCGGAGCGGCGGCCGTGGCCATCAACGTGGTCTTCGAGGGAACCAGCTCGCGCGGTCCGGCGGACGACCAGGCCTTCGCGGCCTGGCTGCAACGCCGTCCGGGCCGCATCGCTCTGGCCGCCGAGATGCTGGAGGCCGAGGATCGGCAGGGGGCTGGCAGCCTGACCCTGGTGCGGCCGGAAGGCTTCCTGACCGCCTTGGGGGGCACCGGTGCCCTTGGGTTGACCAACACCCTCACCCCCCAGCCCGGCGAGCCCACCCTCCATCCCGAGGCCTATGCCCGGGGGGTGCTGGGCAGCCAGAACGCCGGTTCGCTGCCGTCCCTGTCCACCACGCTGCTCCGCCTGGCGGGTCGCCACAGCCGCCAGGTCGACAGCCGCAGCTCCCTCAATGTCTATGGCCCGGAGGGCACCTTCACCCGCCTCTCGGCCTGGGAGGTGCTCGATCCGGATCGCTGGCGCGCCCATCCCCGGCGCCAGGCGCTGCAGGGGGCACTGGTGCTGCTGGGGCCTGTGGTGGCCCAGGGTGACGACGGCTATCCCACCCCCTTCGGCTCCCTCTCCGCCCTCGAGCTGCTCGCCACGGCCACCGCCAATTCCCTGCAGGGCGATGGGCTGCAGCCCTGGCCCTCCGGCAACGGGGCCCGTGCCCTGCTGGCCATCGCGCCGCTGCTGGCGGCCCTGGGGCTTGGGCGCCTGCGGCCTGGCATCGTCTGGCGGCTCGGCAGCCTGAGCCTGGTGCTGGTCGGGGTGATCGCCGCCGGTCTGGTCACGCTGCGGCAGGCGCACCGCTGGCTGCCGGTGCTGCCCCCCGTGGCCGGCCTGGTGCTGCTGGGGGTGGTGGCCGGTAGCGATGCCTATCTGCGGGAACAGGGGGAACGGCGGCGACTGCGCCGCACCTTCGAGCGCTATGTGGCCCCTGGAGTGGTGGCTGAGATCCTGGCCGACCCGGCGGCGGCCGATGGCATCCTGCGCGGCCGGCTGCTGGAGGTCACAGTGCTGATGAGCGATCTCAAGGGATTCACCAGCCTCACGGCCGCCCGCAGCGAAGCCGGTGAGAGCGAACTGCACGTGCGCCAGCTCAATGAGTACCTCGGCGCCATGGTGGAAGTGGTGACGGCCCACGGCGGCACCATCGACAAATTCATCGGCGACGCGGTGATGGCCGTGTTCGGTTCGCCCGTGAGCCGGGGCACCGCCGAGGAGGCGCGGGCCGCGGTGGCCTGTGCCCTGGCCATGCGCCGGGAGCTGGCAACGTGCAACGCCGCCTGGCAGGCACGCGGCATCACCCCGCTCGACAACGGCGTCGGCCTGGCCAGTGGCCGGGTGATGGTGGGGCAGATCGGCAGCCCCCGGCGCATGGAGTTCACGGTGATCGGCGACACGGTCAACCTCGCGGCCCGGCTCGAGGCCGTCACCCGGCGGGTGGAGCCGGATGTGGTGTTCGATGCCCGCACCGCCGAACTGGTGGCCGGTGATCCAGCCCTGGAGGTGGTGGCCCTCGGACCGCAGGAGGTCAAGGGGATCGGTGCCGTGGAAGTGTTCTCGGCCCAGGCCGCGGAGCCGGCCGGCTGATCAGCCCTGCAGGTAGGTGCTCTGCTCCAGGCTGGCGCGTAGGTGGGCCATCAGCCGCCGGGCGTCGGCGATCGCCAGGTCGCCCCGGCTGATCGCCTCCTCGCTGGCGATGCGCAGCCGCTCCTGCAGCTGGGCCGGATCGTGCTCCATCGCCTCGAGCACCTCGGCGTTGGTGTCGCCGTGGACCACGTGGTCGACCCGGTAGCCCCCGCCGTCGGCCAGGCGGATGTGGGCGGCATTGGTGCTGCCGAACAGGTTGTGGAGGTTGCCCATCACCTCCTGATACGCCCCGGCCAGAAACAGGCCGATCCGGTACGACTCCCCGCTCTGCAGGGTGTGGAGTTCGAGCAGGGGCTTGACCTGGCCGCGATCGATGAAGCGGGCGATCTTGCCATCGGAATCGCAGGTGAGATCGGCGAAGCTGCCCAGCCGGGTGGGGCGTTCGTCGAGCCGGTGGATCGGCATCACCGGGAACAGCTGGTTGATGGCCCAGGTGTCGGGGGCGGAGCGGAACACCGAGAGGTTGGCGTAATAGGTGCCGGCAAGGGCCGCCGGCAGGCTGCGCAGTTCCTCCGGGATGGCCGTTGTGTCGGGCCAGCGCTGCAGCTGGGCGGCGATCGCCTCACAGCAGGCCCAGGTGAGCTGCTCGGCCTTGGCCCGCTCCGGCAGGCCGAGGTAGCCGAGGCGGAAGGCGGCCAGGGCGTCATCCTTGAACTTGAGGGCATCGTTCCAGGCTTCCTGCAGCCGTTCAGGCGTGCGGGTCCCGCCGGTCTCGGGATCAGCCGCGGTGTCGTCGAGATCGGCCAGGTCCTGAATGCCCCGCAGGGTCTCGCGCAGGTTGCGCAGGATCAGGGCTTCGTCGGCGTCGGCCGGGGGCACCGCACCGGGCAGCTCGCCGGCACCGAGCACATCGAACACCAGCACCGAGAAGTGGCTGGCGAGCGCCCGTCCGCTCTCACTGACCAGGGTGGGCACGGGCACACCCCCCTGCTCACAGCATTCGCGCACGGTGGCGACCACGTCGTTGGCGTAGTTCTGCAGCGAATAGTTGGTGGAGGCGGCGGTCGCGGTGCGGCTGCCGTCGTAGTCGATGCCCAGGCCGCCGCCCACATCGAGGTAGCCCATCGGCGCCCCCAGGCGGGTCAGTTCCCCGTAGATCTGGCCGGCCTCCTGCAGGGCGTCCTTGAGCACGGCGATGTCGTTGATCTGGCTGCCCACGTGGAAGTGGAGCAGGCGCAGGTCGTTCAGCAGTCCGGCGGCCCGCAGGGCCTCCACGGTGGCGAGCAGATCCGGCACCGAGAGGCCGAACTTGGCCCGTTCGCCCACCGAGCTGCCCCAGCGTCCGGTGCTGCGGGTGGAGAGCTTGGCCCGGATGCCGATCAGCGGGGCGGCTCCCAGCTCCCGGCTGGCGGTGATGATCCGCTCCACCTCGTCGGCCTGCTCGATCACCACCACCGGCCGGCGACCCAGCCGGCGGGCCAGGATCGCGGTCTCGATGTAGCGGCGATCCTTGTAGCCGTTGCAGATCAGCAGCGCTTCCGGGTCGTCGAGCAGGGACAGGGCGATCAGCAGTTCGGCCTTGCTGCCCGCCTCGAGGCCGAAGTGCCAGCGGCGGCCCGATTCCACCAGCTGCTCCACCACGTGGCGCTGCTGGTTGCACTTCACCGGGAACACCCCCTGGTAGCGGCCGCCGTAGCCGTACTGGGCGATGGCCCGCTCGAAGGCGGCATGCAGCCGTTCGAGCCGGTCCTCGAGAATGTCGTCGAAGCGGATCAGCAGCGGCAGCGAGAGCTCGCGGCCCTGCAGCTCCCGCACCAGATCGACCAGATCCAGGGCGCCGCCGCGTTCGCCGCGGGGCTGAACCATGACATGGCCGCGGCCATTGACCGCGAAGTAGGGCTCCCCCCACCGATCGAGGCCGTAAAGGGCGGCGCCGTCGGCGGCGGTCCAGGAATCGAAACCGCTTGAGCCCATGGCAGCAGGGGGAGACCGCGCGAATCTAGTCAGGCCCCGGAATCCGCCTGCGGAGCGTGTCGATCAGCGGGCGTTGCGGCTGCGGCTGCCGCGGCCAATGATGTTGACACCGGCGAAGACCAGGCTGGAGTAGCAGTAATAGAGGGGCAGCAGGCCAGCACCGGCGAGGGCCAGGCTGGCTCCGCCGCGCTGGAACAGCAGGATCATCAGTGAGCGGTTCAGCACCAGCATCCCCACCAGGGCCGTCAGGCCGATCAGCGCCGACCAGGCCCGCAACCCCGGCAGCAGCAGGCTCAGCAGGGCCGCCATCAGCACCAGGCTCAGCAGGCCACTGAACCGGGCGGTGCGGCTGAGGTTGAGGGTGGCGGGCAACTGCCGGCGGCTCTGCAGCAGCCGGCTCCAGGGGATGGCCCGCTGCCGGATGTCGGTGATCACCATCGAGCGCAGGGTCCAGCGCTTGAGGTGGGTGCACTGGATGGTGGGGTCGAGCAGGATGGAACCGCCGGCGTCGCTGAGGCGGAGCCCGAATTCAATGTCTTCGATCGATGGCTTCCGGAAGGCCATGGCGTCGAATCCGCCCAGGGCCAGGAAGCGATCCCGGCGGACGGCGCCGCAACCGGCCCAGAAACTGGTGGCCGGGCCCGGGTGGCTGGTGTGGGTGTGGTGGTGCAGCAGGTTGCGGAAGCGACTCACCAGCCCGGGAGCGGCCGGTGTGGCGTCGTAGCTCCCGAAGACGGCCGCCAGATCAGGGTCGTTCTGGAAGTGGGCCCGCATGCGTTCCGGCACGTCGGGATGGACGGTCACATCGGCATCGACGAACAGCAGGATCGGGTTGCGGGCCTGGCGGGCGGCCAGGTTGCGGGCGGCGGCGGGGCCACTGCGTTCGCCGGTCTGCAGCAGCAGCGCCCCGGTCTGCCGCAGCCAGGCCGGGGCCTCCGGGGCTTGTCCGTCGAACACCACGATCAGCTCATCGGCCGGAGCGAGGGCGGCATGGGCCTGGCGCAGGCAGGGGTCGAAGGGTGGCCCCCAGCCGATCGTGGGCATGATGAGGGTGATGGCCGGGCCGGGCCCGGTGGCCGCCGCTGGGATGCTTTGCCGGGGTTCGGCCTGCTCCGTCATGTCCGTCTGGCTGGTGAGGAGGACTGCTGGCGCTGCCACAGGCCGGCGTACGTGCCTCCGGCCGCCAGGAGCTGATCGTGATGTCCCCGCTCCACGATCCTGCCGCCATCGACCACCAGAATCATGCCGGCATCCTGGATCGAGCTGAGCCGGTGGGCGACGACCAGCACGGTGCGGCCGCTGCTGAAGGCCTGGATCGCTTGATGCACCCGGGATTCGGAATGGCTGTCGAGGGCGCTGGTGGCCTCATCAAGGATCAGCAGCTCGGGCTGGCGCAGGATCGCGCGGGCCAGGGAGAGGCGTTGACGCTGGCCGCCACTCAGGCGATGGCCCTGTTCACCGACCACGGTGTCATAGCCGTGCGGCAGTTGGTTGATGAACCCATCGGCGAAGGCGGCCTCCGCTGCCTGGTGGATCTCCAGGTCAGAGATGGGACCGGACACGCCGTAGGTGATGTTGGCGGCGATCGTGTCGTTGACCAGCAGGACGTCCTGACTGACCACGCCAAGCCGCTGCTGCCAGCTGTCGAGGTCGAGATGGCGCAGGTCGCGCCCATCGATCAGGATGCGGCCTCCGGTGGGATCGATCAGTCCGACCAGCAGGTCGGCGATCGTGGATTTGCCGGCGCCTGACGCACCGACGAGCGCCAGGGTGGATCCGCGGGGCAGCCGGAAACTCACATCGCTGAGTGAGGCCGCCGAGCGGCCGGGATAGTTCAGGGTGACGCCCTCGAAACGGATCTCCTGCTGCAGGCCTGCGAAGGGGGCTCCACCACGCCGCCGGTAGGTCTTGTCGTCTTTGTTGAGCAGGTTATTGACCTGATCAATGCCCGCCAGGTTTTCGGCCAGCATGTTGAAGCTTTTGCCGATGCTCACCAGTCGCACGTTCAACCGCTGGAGGGCGAGCACGAAGGTGGCCAGGCCAGGAATCATCAGCTCCGTGCGTCCCTGGGTGAGCTTCCAGCTGAACAGTCCGATTAAAACCGCGGCCAGGGTGGGTAGCAGTTCGGCGATCGGTTCCAGCAGGCTGCGGAAGGTGGCCAGGCGGCGCAGATTAATTTCCAGGCCATGAAGCTGGCCGGCGAAGCGTCGGTTGGCTTCACCGATGCTGGCACTGCTGTGCAGCAGCCGCAGAACCTGGAGATCGGCTGTGATTGAACTGGAGATGTGCCGTTGCTGGTTTTCGACGATCTGGGCGGCATCGCGGATGCGTGGCCGTAACCAGGACTGCGCCAGGCCCATGCCCAGGGCCAGGCCGAAGGCCAGCAGCATCAACCAGGGGGAGACCAGCACCAGGATCATCAGATAGACCAGTGCCAGCAGCCCATCGCTGATCAGCAGGCTGGTGTAGGTGATCTCGGTGTTGATCACCGTGGGGGCGATCGACGCCCGCCGAGCCAGGTCGCCGATCTTGAAACTGCTGGCGCAGCCATAACTGAGGCCGAGGATGTGCCGATGAATCAACGGCATGATCTCCGCCTGACAGCGTGCCGTGAATCGACCGGACAGAATCCCGATCATCGCGCGGCTGGAGCTGGCGATCAGCTGCAGGAACAGCAGCGCCCCGAGCAGGATCATGAACGTGCCGCCGCGCGTGATGCCGAGCTGCTGCAGGGGCTCCGGCACGGGGGTGCCGGTGAGCAGTTTGACCGTGCGGTAGATCATCGTGAACAGACACGCTTCCGCCACGCCCAGCAGCAGGGTGAAGAACGTGTTGAGCAGCAGCAGCCGTTTCTCTCCCCGAGCGGTATGCCGGATCAGGCGTGCCATCGGGCTTGTCCCCGCCCAGGACGGCATCAGTCCCAGGGTGAGGCTGGACAGGGACTGCCAGGCCGTACCGACCGAGGCCACAGTGGGTGTCGTCTGTTTCGACTTCAAGGGAGATCGGTCTTCCCTGGCAGGGGCTGAGGCAGCGGCTCGATGCCGGTGGACTGAAGGGTCAACCCGTCTGTCATGACTCGACCTGCTGGTCCAGTTTCTTTTCGGGGCCTGCTTCGTGGTATTCGGCGTCCTGATTCACAGCCCAGGCGTCGAAGTTAAGGGATGGATCCAGGATGTTCCGAGCCGTGAGCATCGCGGTCATCATGGAATGATCCTGGTTGTTGTACCGGTGCATGCCGTTACGTCCAACCTGATGCAGGCCCGGGCAATGGTCGGCCAGGGCGTTCTTGATGATGGCGATGCGCTCCTGATACTGATCGTCGTAGACCGGATAGGCCTTTGGTTGCTTGACCACACAGCCATCGACAACATCGCCAGGCTTGGCAAGCCCCAGGGCGATCAGTTCTTCGGTGGCCAGCTTGATCAGCTCTTGATCAGAGAGGCTCCAGAGCGAATCGCCCTGGAAGCAGAAATACTCCATTCCATAGCACATCTTGCCCGATCCATCCACTAGCTCGGGAGACCAGTTCTGGAAGTTCTGGATGCGGCCGACCTGAAGAGCGGGGTCGTGGATGTAAATCCACTGATCCGGGAAGGTCTGACCGGGGCGCAGGATCAGGGCCACCTGCAGAAAGTCACGATAGCCGAGGCTGGCCGCGGCCTCCAGGGCATCGGCGGGCAAGGGTTTGTCGATCGCCGCGATCATCGCCGGCAGCGGCGCCGAGCTGATCACATGCTGATAGGGCCCATGGCTGGTGCCTGCTTCGTCGTCGAGCACCAGGTTCCAGGTGCCGGCATCTGCATCGTGGTGCAGGGTGCGCACCTTTGAGCCGAGCATCACCTGCCCGCCGCGCGAGCGGATGTGATCGGCGGCGGCCTCCCACATCATGCCGGGGCCGAGGCGGGGATAACGGAAGGACTTGATCAGGGTCTTGATCTGTTTGGAGCGATCGCCTGATGGGGGAGTGCTGACCCGGGAGCGCAGGCTGTTAATGGCAGCGGTGGTGAGCGAGAGGCCCTTGATGCGTTGTGCTGCCCAGTCTGCGGAGATTTCACTGCAGGGTCGTCCCCACACCTTTTCGGTGTAGCTCTTGAAGAAGGTGCGGTAGAGCCGGGAGCCGAATTTACGAGTGACCCAATCCTCGAGGTTCTGTGGTTCTGGGGTGGGAATGATTTTGGCTTTTAGATAAGAACCTACGCTCAGCAGGGATTCTCTCTTGCCAAGATTTTCGACGACTTCGGCGGCTTCTAGGGGATAGCTGTAAAATTTATTCTTGTAATAGATTCGGGATAGTCGATCCCGAGTGATCATGTCGTCGGGGAGGATTTCATTCCAAAGAGCTTCAACTTCACTGGACTTGGAGAAGAAGCGATGTCCCCCGATGTCAAACCGGAATCCTTTGTAGAAGACGGTGCGCGAGATGCCGCCCACATACTTGGGATCGGCCTCAAACACATCCACGTGAACTCCGGCTTTGCTGAGCAGGTAGCCGGCTGTGAGCCCCGCTGGACCGCCGCCGATGATTCCGACTTTCACGACCACGCTGGTCCATTCAGGACAGTTGTGACCAACTTTACACGCTTCCGATGCGGATTTCCGTGCCTGCTGCACCAACGCCTGGTCGTCTCCTGGCTTGCAGGCCACGGTCTGCGGAGGCCCGGAGGCCGGCCGGCTTGCCAAGGGGCAGGGCCAGCACGGACGATGTCCTGGTCTGAATGCCCACAACCATGTCCGCCGAACGCACCTTCGTTGCCATCAAGCCCGACGGGGTGCAGCGCGGCCTCGTGGGCGAGATCCTCGGCCGTTTCGAACGCAAAGGGTTCAAACTCGTGGGTCTCAAGCAGCTCACCCCCAGCCGCGAGCTGGCCGAGCAGCACTACGGGGTGCACCGTGAGCGCCCCTTCTTCGCCGGCCTGGTGGAGTTCATCACCAGCGGTCCGGTGGTCGCGATGGTGTGGGAGGGCGACGGTGTGATCGCCAGCGCCCGCAAGCTGATCGGCGCCACCAAGCCTCTGGAGGCTGAGCCCGGCACCATCCGTGGCGACCTGGCGGTGAACATCGGGCGCAATGTGATCCACGGCTCCGATGCTCCGGAGACCGCCACCTTCGAGATCGACCTCTGGTTCCAGCCCTCGGAGCTCAGCGACTGGACCCCGGCTGACCAGGTCTGGCGCGTCGAGGGCTGAGGTTCAAGCGCCTCGCGCGATCCACGGCCGCCATCACCCATCACCACCATCACCACCGGCCTGTTCACGGGCCGTGATCCTTCCGGCGAAGGGGCTTCAGCCCCACTAGAACCGAGGGCATCCTGGGGGTGAGCAGCCGAGGGTGATGGTCGGGCCAGGCCTCTACCAGGAGCGCAACATGCGCCGCTGGCGCTGGCTGCTCCTGGCCGCCTGGCTGGTGGTGATCGCTTCGCTGATCCTGCCCGGCGTCAATCCCACCACGGGGATGCGCTTGTTCTGGGGCACGTTCGTGCCCGGGGCCCTGCTGCTGATCGCCGTCGCCAGCCACGAGATCTGGCGGCGCCTCTGCCCCCTGGCGTTCGTGTCCCAGCTCGGCCGCAGCCTGGGTATCCAGCGCACCCGGATCGGCCGCTCCGGCCGGCCGGAGGTGGTCAAGGTTGAGCCCGATTCCTGGCTCGCCCGCCATCACCTCCAGCTGCAGTGGTCCTTGCTGATGGCGGGCCTCAGCCTGCGCCTGCTGCTGTTCAACCACCCACCATCCGACGGCCCTGGCCGGACTGCTGATCGCCACGCTGCTGGCGGCCCTGTTCGCGGGCTGGACCTACGGCGGCAAGGCCTGGTGTCAGTACCTCTGTCCGATGGGTCCGGTGCAGACTGTGCTCACGGGCCTGCGCGGGCCGCTGGGTCGCCCGGCCCACATGGGCAGCCGCAGCCGCCTGACCCAGTCGATGTGCCGCACGATCGCTGCCGACGGCCGGGAGCAGAGCACCTGCGTGGGCTGCCAGGCGCCCTGCATCGATATTGATGCCGAGCGCTCCTTCTGGCAGACCCTGCGCGGCAAGCGCGGCCTGGCCTGGGCCTGGTACTCCTACCCCGGGCTGGTGCTGGCGTTCTTCCTGCAGCGGCCGCGGGTCGGGGTCCCTCCGCCCCTGGACCAGCCGCTGCTGCCGCCGCTGCTGCTGCTGGCGGGCACCCTGGTGTCGGTGGGGCTCTGCCGGGGGCTGGAGGCGCTGCTGCGGCGCCGGCATGTCGGTGTCGGTCCCGCCAGCGCCGAGGAGCGGGCGGTTGTGCAGACCCGTCTGATCGCCACATTTCTGGCGGTCAACATCCTGTTCTGGTTTGTGGATCCCTTTCAGGGCCTGCTGGGGCCGCATGGGGCCCAGCTGCTGCGCTCCCTGGTCCTGATCAGCACGGCCATCGCCCTGCATCGCAGCTGGCAGCGGGATCCCGCCACCTATCGGCGGGAGAGCACCAGCGACAGTCTGCGCCGCCAGCTGGCCGCCATGCCTGGACTCGATGCCGCCCTCGACGGTCGCTCCCTCGAGGCGCTGACCCCCGGCGAGGTCTTCACCCTGGTGAAGGCGATGCCCGAGGTGAACCGCCAGCAGGCCCGGCAGATCTACGCCGATGTCATGGCCGATCTGCTGCGCACCGGCCGCCTCACCCGCGCCGGCGTCTGGCTGGAATTGCAGGAGCTGCGCCAGACCCTGCTGCTCGATGAGGCCGATCACCATGCGGTGGTGCGCCAGCTGGCCGCCGATCAGCCGGCCTTGCTCCACGACGATCTCTTCCAGCGCCAGATCGATGATCTGCGGCGTGAGGCCGCGGCCGAGGGGCTGGAGGAGCTGATGCGGCTGGCGGGTCAAGAGGTGCTGGATCCCAGCTCCTGGCCGCCGGATCTGCAGCTGCGCCTGGAGCGGCTCAAGCTGCAATGCGGCCTCGAGGCTGAGGCCTGGCTGGAGATCATCGAAAACTACGGCCCCCGGGGTGAGCGGGAGCGGCAGCGGCTGCTGCGGCTACGGGCCGCCTGGATCGAGGAGGCTGGCCTTGAGGCGCTGCTGGGTGGCCTGGTGGAGGGAGATCCCCTGCTGCGCCCGTTGCAGCGGGCCCTGGTTCTGCGCCTGCAGGAGGCGCGCGGGCCGCTGCAGGCCCGCCTGGAGGCGGCCGATCTCGAGTCCCTGCCCGACACGGTCGGCCCCGCCGGCTCGCTGGAGCAGCTGTTTGCGCGGCTCTGGCGCGATGCCGATCCCGACACGGCGGGCTGGGTGCTGATGCTCGAGCGGGAGCGGTGGCCCGAGCGCGTTCCGCGCCGGCTCCAGGATCCGCGGCTGGGACTCGGGGATTCGCCCTTCCTGCGCGACCAGCGCCGCGGCTTCCCCTGCCCGGAACGTCCGGAGCTGCCGGCCCTCGCCAGCTGCGGCCTGTTCGTTGATCTGCTGCCCTCCGGTTTGCTCTGGCTGGCCCGTCAGGGCAGCCTGCGGCGGTATGCGCCCCATGTCACGGTGATGCAGGTGGGGGAGGCCAGCGACTCGCTGGCCCTGGTGGTGGCCGGTGAGGTGAAGGTCGAGACGGTCAGGGGGCGCAGCCTCGCGCTCGGAGTCGGTCAGAGCGTGGGTGAGGTGGGCCTGATCACTGCCATGCCGCGAATGGCGACCGTGGTGGCCGGCGCCCAGGGGGCTTTGCTGTTCGTGCTGCCGGCTGCGGTGTTCGAGGAGATGCTCCAGCGCTCCTGGACCTTCGGGCGGGGGCTGCTCGGCCAGCTGGCCCAGCGTCTGGTCGGCAGCGTCCAGTCCCAGCGCTGAAGGCGGCGATGCCGCTGTCTGTGCCCCGGCATCGCCCAAGGCCCCCTCGGTCTGCGTGCTCCTGCGGTCCCGGGCGCCCTGGGCTGTCGCGGTGTCAGGGCCGGCTGCCGATCGCGTCGAAGCGATCCCAGCGGAAGGCCCGAAGCAGGGCCTCGTCCGCCGGCATCCCCCCGGGCCCCGTGCCGGCCGGCGTCTCCGCGAGCGCGGCGGCGGCGATCCGCTCGCCGAGCAGCCGGGCGGTGATCGCCGCCAGCAGCACGCCGTTGCGGTGATGGCCGGTCGCCAGCCACAGCCCCGGCAGCGGACTGGCCCCCAGCAAGGGCCCCTCATCCGGGGTGCACGGGCGGAATCCCCACCAGCGCTCCATCGGTGGCCACTGGGCCGCCTCCGGCAGCAGGGCCGCCAATCCTGCCTGGAGCTGCCGCTGGCCCGCCGGCGTCAGGCCCTCCTCGAATCCGGCGTGCGGTTCGCTGGTGGCCCCCACCACCAGCAGGCCATCGGAGCGGGGCACCAGGTAGGTGCCGGGTCCGAAGATCACCCGCCCGAGGGCCTGGCGCGGTCCCTGCAGCGACAGCATCTGCCCCTTCACCGGGAACACCGGCAGTGCCGGCAGCAGCCGGGCGCTCCAGGCGCCGCAGGCCAGCACCGCCTGTCTGGCCGCCAGACACCGCTCTTCGCCTTCGGCGCTGCGCAGCCGTACTCCGCTCAGCCGCCCCTGTTCCTGCTCCAGCGCCAGCACCTCGCAGCCCTCCTCGAAACTCACGCCATGGGTGACGCAGGCCCGCTCCAGGGCCCGCATCAACCGGCGGCGGTTGTCGATCTGGCCGTCCTGGGCAAACAGCAGGCCCGCGCGCCAGGTGGGGCCGATGCCGGGCACCTCCCGCTCCAGGCCGGCGCGGTCGAGGGCCTCCCCCCAGGCGGCGGTGGGGTAGGCGTCGCGTTCCGCCGCCGTGGAGAACGGCACGACGATGCCGCAGGGGCGCAGGCCGCAGCGCAGGCCGCTGTCGGACTCGATCACGTCCACCCATCCCGGCACCTCCTCCAGCGACCGCTGGCCCAGCCGCAGCAGATCCCCCGTCAACCCCTCGGCGTGGGGGGCCAGCATGCCGGCGGCCACGAACCCCGCCGCCTCGCTGCGACGCCGGCTCAGCACGCGCACCGCCAGCCCCCGCCGCGCCAGGGTATGGGCCAGGGCCAGGCCCATCAGACCCCCTCCCAGGATCAGCAGCGGCTCAGCCCGCGTCATCGGCCTCGGTGTCCATCGGATGCACCCCCATAGGATCGCTGCCACTGCTCCATCGGGGGTCGATGCCGGCTGTGTTGCTCGATCTGCTGGCCGTGGCCGGTGCCGCCGACCAGCCGGCGATCCTGGCCAAGGGCCAGTCCCTGCCGGTGGTGCTGGCGATGCTGGGCTTGCTGCTGGTCACCACCCTGGCGATCCGGCGCTTCTCCCTGCACCTGGGGGCGCCGGCGATCCTCGGGGTGCTGCTCTTCGGCCTGCTGGTGCCCAATCGGCTGCAGCTGGTCAACCCCGCCACCATCGCCAACCTGCACACCGTGGGTCTGGCCATGCTGCTGTTCTACGCCGGTCTGCAGACCCAGCTGCGCAGCATTCGTGGGTTTCTGGAGTACGGCGTGCTGCTGGCCGTCGGCGGGGTGGTGATCTCCTCGGGGGTGCTTGGTCTGCTGATCTGGGCGGAGCTGGTGGCTACCCCCAGCGGCATTCAGCTGGGTTTCGGAGCGCTTCCTCCGATCGTGGCCATGGTGATCGCGGCCTGCCTGGGCTCTACCGATGCCGGCGCCACCCTGAGCGTGCTCGAGCAGGTGCGCGATCGGGTACCGAGCCGGGTGCGTCACCTGCTGGAGTTCGAGTCGTCCCTCAACGATCCCTCGGCCATCCTGTTCCTGGGCCTGGTGGTGGGCCTGGCCAGCAGCAGCGGAGCAGCTCCGGACCGGCTGCTGCTCAACGAGGCCAGGCTGTTCATCCAGAGCATCGGCTCCGGTGTCCTGCTCGGCGTGATCCTCGGCTACTTCTGCCGGCTGTGCCTGAACCGGCTGGTGCAGCAGCGCGAGCAGCTGCTGATCTTCTCGATCGCCTTCGCCGCCATCGCCTACGGCGGTGCCACCGTGCTGGGGGGATCCGGATTCATCGCGGCCTACGTCACCGGCCTGTTCCTCAGCAACCACACCTATGACAACCCTGAGATCAATCCCACGGCCCTGCGGGGGGTGCTGAGCCCCTTCAACACCATGGTCGAGGTGGTCGTGTTCCTGGCCTTCGGCATCGCCACCGATCCGGTGGCCCTGCTGCCGGTGATCCCGGCCGGGGTGGCCGTGGCCCTGGGGCTGATGCTGGTGGCCCGCCCCCTGAGCGTGCTCGTGTTCCAGCCCCTCTCCCCCTTCAGCCGGCGTGAATCGCTGCTGGTGGCCTGGTGCGGCCTGCGGGGGGCGGTGCCCCTGGCCCTGGCCCAGGAGAGCCTGCATGTGCTGCCGGGGCTGGCCGGGGTCGATCCGCTCATGGCCCATTCCCTGGCCACCGATGTGGAGGGCATCGTGTTCACCGTGGTGGTGCTCAACCTGCTGCTGCAGGGCCTCACCCTGCCGTGGCTCTGCCGCTGGCTTGGCCTGCGCGGCGACCCACCCGCGGGCGAAGCCGTGCCTGCCCTGCTCCCATAGGATCGCCCAGACGGCACGGGCGGAACCGGTGGCAGCGGCACAGCAGCAGGGAACCTGGGAGGCGGTGATCGGCCTCGAGACCCACGTTCAGCTGGGAACCGCCAGCAAGATCTTCACCGCCGCCTCCACGGCCTTCGGCGACGATCCCAACACCCACATCGATCCGGTGGTCTGCGGTCTGCCGGGCACCCTGCCGGTGCTCAACCGCAAGGTTCTGGAATATGCGGTGAAGGCCTCGCTGGCGCTCAACCTCAGGGTGGCCGAGCACAGCAAGTTCGACCGCAAGCAGTATTTCTATCCCGACCTGCCCAAGAACTACCAGATCTCCCAGTACGACGAACCGATCGCCGAGGACGGCTGGATCGAGGTGGAGGTGGCCGAGAAGGGCAAGGACACCTACACCCGAACCATCGGCATCGAGCGTCTGCACATGGAAGAGGATGCCGGCAAGCTGGTGCATGCGGGCAGCGACCGGCTGGCCGGCTCCACCCATTCCCTGGTCGATTACAACCGGGCCGGTGTGGCCCTGGCGGAGATCGTCAGCAAGCCGGATCTGCGCACCGGCCGGGAGGCGGCGGAATACGCCTCCGAGATCCGGCGGATCATGCGCTATCTGGGGGTGAGCGACGGCAACATGCAGGAGGGGTCCCTGCGCTGCGATGTCAACATCTCGGTGCGCCGCGGGCCGGATGCCCCCTTCGGCACCAAGGTGGAGATCAAGAACATGAACTCCTTCTCGGCGATCCAGAAAGCCTGTGAATACGAAATCCAGCGGCAGATCAAGGCCTATGAGGCCGGCGAGCCGGTGGTGCAGGAAACCCGCCTCTGGGATGAGGGCCGTCAGCTCACCAAGAGCATGCGCTCCAAGGAAGGCAGCAGCGACTATCGCTATTTCCCCGAGCCTGACCTGGGTCCGATCGAGATGAGCCCCGAGCAGCGCGAAGCCTGGCGGGAGGAGCTGCCCGAGCTGCCCGCCGCCAAGCGGCATCGCTATGCCGAGCAGTTCGGTCTGTCGCCCTATGACGCGCGGGTGCTCACCGATGAGCGCCCCATGGCCGACTATTTCGAGGCGGTGGTGGCCGCCGGCGCCGATCCCAAGGCCGCCGCCAACTGGATCAGCGGCGATATCGCCGCCCACGTGAATGCCAACCGCCTCAGTTACGCCGATCTGCCGTTCCGCCCCGCGCAGCTGGCCGAGATGGTGCAGCTGATCGATGGTGGCGTGATCAGCGGCAAGATTGCCAAGGAGATTTTGCCCGAGCTGCTCGAGCGGGGTGGATCTCCCAAGGCGATCGTTGACAGCCGCGGCCTCGGCATGATCAGCGATCCGGCCGCCATCACGGCGATCGTGGAGGAGCTGCTGGCGGCCCATCCCGAGGAGGTGGAAGCCTTCCGCGGTGGCAAGACCAAACTCCAGGGCTTCTTTGTGGGGCAACTGATGAAGCGCTCCGGTGGCAAGGCCGATCCCAAGCTCGCCAATCAGATCCTCAACCAGAAGCTCAAGGGCTGAGGTTGCCGGCCTGCAGGGCTGCCGCCACCTGGGCGGGCAGGGTGTGTTGCGACCCGCTGTTGTCGATCACCACATCGGCAAGCGGGCGCTTGCGCTCCAGGGGCCACTGGGCCTCGAGCCGGGCCAGGGCCTCGTGCCGCTCCAGTCCATCGCGCTGCATCAGCCGCTCGAGCTGCTGCTCCTGCTCGCAGCTCACCAGCCAGATCTCGGTGCAGAGGGGGTCGAGGCCGGCCTCGAACAGCAGCGGGATCATCAGCACCACCGTCGGTGCGCCGGTCAGCTGCTGCAGGCCGCAGCGGAAGCGCTCGCGCACCAGCGGATGCACTAGCTCTTCCAGCCAGCGCCGCTCTGCGGAATCGTGGAACACGATGCGACCGAGGGCGGCGCGGTCGATCGTGGCGATGCCGTCGCCATCGCTCCCGGCGGCGCGGACCCGCGGTCCGTAGCGATCGAGAACGGACCTGGTGCCGTTGGTGCCTGGGGCCAGGGCATCGCGGGCGAAGGCGTCGGCATCGAGCACCGGCAGCCCCCGCTCCGCGAGCAGGGCCCCCACGCTGCTCTTGCCGCTGGCGATGCCGCCGGTGAGGCCAATCCGGCGCTGGGTGGCACCTGACTGAGGCGGGGCCATCGGTGGGCCCCCCGGTGGGGCCGGGGGCGAGAAGAGGTTGCGCTGATCAGCGCAGGATGCATCAGGGCGCATCGGCCGTGCCGGCGGGCTTGCCGCCGGTGGGCTCAAACAGCTCGATCTGCACCGGTTCGCGGATTCCGGGGAAGAAGTGGGCGGAGGCGCCGGCGCAGAGGGGTTGATTGGGGGGGTGCATCGGGCCCATCAGTCGCACCAGCGCTGCCTTGGATCCGCTGCGGACCGCGCGCTCCTGCGCTCCATCGCAGAACCGGCGGACTTCATTCTCTGGCCGCCAGGTGAAATGGTTATGGCGGGGCCAGCTCAGCAGGGTTGGTGCTTCAGCGGGATCGGCCCGCAGGGGCGGCATGCCGTAGGCCAGGCTGACGCCGCTTTCGGCCAGGGGAGAGTCGTAGATCAGGATGTTGTCTGCGGGCACTTGTTTCTGGCGCAGGAAGTAGCCCGCCGCCTGGCCGCCGCTGAAGGGAAGCCTCAAATCTTGCAGCCAGGTATTGAACCCCAGGAAGATCCCCGCGATCAGAAAAATGGAGAGGCTGATGGCGCCGAGCCTGGCGGGGAACCAGCGTGCGTTGATGGCCTGAACCCATCCTCTGCTGATCCAGTCGGAGGATGCCTGCTGGGGATTGGTTTGCGTGCGGCAGAGAACGAGCGAATACACCAGGATCATCGTGTAGATGCCCTTGTGCCAGACGGAATATTGATAGACGACCTCAGAGAACCCCACGGCGATGGCCACGGCGGGCAGCATGTAACCCAGCGTGACCGATGGTGCGCTCAGGGTGATGGCGATGGCAATGCCGACGCCGCTGACCTGCAGAAGAATCCATGCTGCCGCATCAAGGTTGTTTCTGAAGTCGCGCAGCGTGCTGAGGGCGATCAGTGAATCGTTTCGCCATTGAAGTAATTTTCCTTTAATGCGGGGGACCTGTGGGCCTGGGTTCTTGATCTCCTGGATCGATGGCAGGGGAGGTGCGGGCGATTGGACGGCTGCTGTGCCGTTGTTGGGTGCGGCGGTTGTGGCTGTGGCGGTTCTGGCGCTGCCGGCGGCAGCCGGGGGGGGGCGGCGAAAGCGAACGGGTTTCTTGACCTGGATGCCGAGGTAGCGTTTGACGCGCAGCTCAATGCGCTCGGTGCCGTATTGCATCGCGCGCGTCTGGCTTATGGACCCCAGTGCGGTCCCATAGCCGATGATCAGCATGGCGGCTGCGATCGCCAGTATCGAGCGGGTCCAGCGCTTTGGCCGTGACTGTGTTGTCTGACTGGCCAGATAAAACGCCAGCGGGAGATTGGTGAGGGCGATCAGGACATGGACATTGGCGGCCAGGCCGAACATCGTGGCGGAGATGATCGGGGATCGCTGGCGTAGCCAGAGGACCAGTCCCAGGGTCGTGAGCATGAACCCGATCGCGTAGCTGCGACTCAGGACCACATATTCATAGAGCCAGTAGTAGTTGAATAAGATCCCTGTCCGGATCCAGAGTGGCAATGGCAGCATCCTGAACAGGACCCAGGCGGATGGGATCGCCGTGATCAATCCGGCCAGTTTCAACCCCCGCTGATTGGGGAGCAGTGTGAATGGTTTGAGGAGAATGGTCCAGAGAAGTGGGTGGCCTTCGGATTGGGTAAGCTGAAACAGCTTGTCCGTTGAGTTGGCGTATAAAGAGATCGTGAAAGCCCTGATCTCATCTCGCCAGGCTTCGTGGCTGGCAACGCCGATGAGCACCAGTAGCAGATAAATCGCAAAGATCGAAAGCTCCAGCCTGGGTCGGCGCCCGGGTGCGGTTGTGGCTCCGATCTCGGTGGTCATGGAGGGTAGGGCTTTGTCCACGCTTCGCTCCCAAGCTGGTGACTGAGCTGCGGTCGCTCAGACGTGGCGGCATCATGCCATCAAGCTTTTTACACTGTAGCTGGCTCCAGCCATCCTCAACTCAGCTGATTGTTGATGTCTGTGGTCATCGGCTGTCTGCCCGGCCCCTGGCTGTCTGCTCGCCGCCCACTGCTCGGCGCTGTGCGCGCTGGAGCAGGATGGGGATTGTTGTCCCGGTGGCCTTGATCCAGTCCTGGTGCCCGATTCCCGGCGGCGTCACCGCTCCGACCGGTTTCCTGGCCGCCGCCATCACAGCCGGCCTCAAACCCTCCGGCAATCCGGATCTCTCGCTGTTGCTGGCCCCCGAGGGGGCGGTGTGTGCCGGCACCTTCACGCGCTCCCTGGTGCGGGCCGCCTGTGTGGATCTCTGCGCTGAGCGTCTGCAGGCCGGCGGTGGGCGGGTCCGGGCCGTGCTCACCAACTCCGGGCAGGCCAATGCCTGCACCGGTGAACGGGGCCTGGCCGACAGCCTCAGTGCCACGGCCGCGGCAGCAGAGCGCCTGGGTCTGTCGGCCGAACAGGTGCTGATCTGTTCCACCGGCGTGATCGGTGTGCCGATTCCGATGGACACGTTGCTGGCCGGCCTCGATCCGCTGGTGGCGGCCCTCAGCCCGGAGGGCGGTCCTGCCGCCGCCCAGGCGATCCTCACCACGGATCTGGTCGACAAGCAGATCGCTCTGGAGGCTGAGCTCGGCGGCCGGCGCGTGCGCATCGGCGGCATGGCCAAGGGGTCGGGGATGATTCACCCCGACATGGCCACGATGCTGGGGTACCTCACCTGTGACGCGGGCGTGCCCGCTGACGTCTGGCAGGGCATGGTGCGGCGCGCGGTGGACCGCTCCTTCAACGCCATCACGGTGGATGGCGACACCAGCACCAACGACACGTTCCTGGCCTTTGCAGCCGGAGAGCCCCTGGACCCCGGGTTCCATGAGGCTCTGGAGGCCGGCCTGACGGCGGTGTCGCAACATCTGGCCAGGGCGATCGCCCGCGACGGTGAGGGCGCCACCTGTCTGATCGAGGTTTGGGTGGAGGGGGCGGCGGATGACGCCGGGGCCCGCACCGTCGCCCGCACCGTCTGCGGCTCGTCTCTGGTGAAGTGCGCCGTGCACGGCCGGGACCCCAACTGGGGGCGGATTGTGGCCGCTGCCGGCCGGGCTGGTGTCGGCTTTGATCCCACGGCAGTGGCCCTCTGGCTGGGCGACCACCAGCTGATGGCCGCCGGTCAGCCCCTGGCCTTCGATCGCCCCGCCGCCAGTTCCTACCTGCGGGCTCGCGCCGCCGGCACCTATCTGGGGGGCAGCGCTGAGGGTGGCGACACGGTGCTGATCCGCCTGCGCCTGGGCGATGGCCCCGGCTCCGGCACGGCCTGGGGCTGCGATCTGTCCGATCAGTACGTGCGGATCAACGCCGACTACACCACCTGAGGGCACCCCAGGACGGCACGCTCGGATTGCACCAGCCGATGGGCCCTGCACCGCAGCGGTGGCGGCAGCGGCACGGGCTTCGACCCGTCCCAACGTGCGATTGCTGCAGAGCATTCAGAAGATGCCAGGCCATGACCGCCAGGGGCGTCCCAGTGCCACTGCGCGGCAGGGGTTCAGGGCTGGTTCGCGGTCAGCTCGGTTCTGCCCGACTGTGTCTGCAACTCGGCCAGCTGGCTGCGCAGTTGCGTGATCTGGTTCTCCAGCTCTTCCAGGCGGCTGGTGGCGTTCGCCGTGCCGGTGGTGCTGCCGCCGTTGCGGGGACCGATCGGGAAGGACACGCCGACTTTGCCGGCGAAATTGGGCGTGGTGCCATAGCCGTAGTTCACCGGATCGGTGAAGGCGATGGCGGCGTTGATGCTTACAGGGCTGTCTTTCTTCAGGCGGGCGGCGCAGCCGATCGCGGCGGCATAGGAGCTGCCGTATCCCCCCAGGCCAGCCCCGCAGCGCATGATTTCATCCGGGGACACCACCACCTGTGGCGCCGCCGTGAAGGCCGCGGCAAGGGCGCCCGAGCTGGTGACGGCGCGGCCCAGATCCCTGATGCTGTTCTCGATGTTCGAGATGTTGTTCTCGATCGTTGAGATGTTGTTGAGGATGGCCGAGGGATTGAAGGCTGATGTGCCGATGTTGCCCTCCCCATCGGTTGTCAGGATCTCGGTGGGCCCCGACTGGTTGGCGGTGCCGGCAAAGGAGCCTCCTGTGGCCACGCCCGGCAGGGTCAGACTGGAGCCGGGTGCCCCGATCACCACCTGGTTGTCGCGGCTGGTCCGGGCCCCTGGGCCGATGGCCACCGAGCGCGAGAACGCTGCCGTGGCACCGGTGCCGATCGCCACGCTCTGTGCGCCGCTGGCCTTGGCCTGGTAGCCGAAGGCGGAGGCATCGGTGCCAGTCGCTTCGGCAAAGGCGCCGACCGCGGTGCCCGGGTCCCCGGCCACGGCGCCGAAACCGATGGCGGTGCCATTCGGGCCGGTGACCTGGGATCGGGCGCCGATGCTGGTTCCTCCGGCGACGGCCGAAGCCTCGGTGCCGATCACCGTGACGTTGGCACCGCTCCATTTGGCATTGCGGCCGATGCAGATCGAGGAGGGGGGCACGTCGCTGCTGCACTGCTCCAGGCCGTTGCCGGTGATCAGCCGGCCGTTGACCCACAGCTGGCCCGGCAGGGCCGGCAGGGGTGGTGGGCTGCCGATCACCACGCCACCGCCGAAGGTGGCATTGCCGCCCACCTGCTGCGGGCCCGTCACGCTCTGGGAGCCATTCACGGTCTGGGCACCATTGACGGTCTGGGCCCCACTGCTGAGGCTGCCGCCGATCGTGGCGCTGCCCTTGATGGCGGTGTCGCCGGCGACGTTGGCGTTGCCGCCGATGTCGGTGTTGCCCTTGATGGTGGCGTTGCGGTCGATCCTGGCGTCACCGGTGACGGTGGAATCGCCCTTGACCTGCTGGTTGCCATTGACGGTCTGGGCGCCGCTGCTGAAGGGGCCATTGACGGTGGCGCTGCCCTTGATGGCGGTGTCGCCGGCGACGCTGGCGTTGCCGCCGATGTCGGTGTTGCCCTTGATGGTGGCGTTGCGGTCGATCCTGGCGTCACCGGTGACGGTGGAATCGCCCTTGACCTCCTGGTTGCCATTGACGGTCTGGGCGCCGCTGCTGAAGGGGCCATTGACGGTGGCGCTGCCGCCGACGTACAGGCTCCCGGGAAGGGGTGGCAGGGGTGGCAGGGGCGGCGGGGCGCCGATCACCATGCCGCCCTTGACGCTGGCGTTGCCGCCCACCGAGCTGTTGCCGGTGATCGTGGACTGCCCCTTGATCTCCTGGTTGCCGTTGACGGTGTGGGACCCGCTTTCCAGGGTGTTCTTGATCACCGCCGAGCCCATCGGCTGAGTGGGCGGTGGACTGTCCCCCACCCAGAGGGCCGGAACCTGGGTGGGCATGATGGTTTCGGCCAGCCCGGGCGCCGGGGCCAGGATCAGGGCCGCCAGGAGCGTGCGAGCAACGCGGTGGCGCGGGCCGGCCTGCCCCTCAGCGCGAGGCACCTCACTGACTGCCGCATGAGGCAGCGACCGGGTGATCGTCAGGTAACCGGCAAGGCTTCGAGCCTGGTCCATCGCGTCTTGGGCGTGGCTGCGGAAATGTAACGAGCCACGCCTTCCGTGCAAGGGGCTGCGTGAAGAATAAATGTGGAAAAAAACGCACTTTCGGCTACGAAGCGGATTTCAGTGCTGCGTCCCCCGGCCAGGAGCGATTCCGAGCACCGCTGTTTCGTAACTTTCTGGTTACTATTGGGGTGCAAATTCGCCCCTGCCGTCCTCTCGCTTCCCCTGGACCTCAACCAGGCGTCCATGGGTTTGCAGCAGCTCCTCAAGCACGGTGATGGCCCCGCTTTCGCTCAGGTGGTTGTCGTCCTGGTAGAGCGTCTGTCCTCGATGCAGCCTTGGACAGGACCGCCGGTGCGGCGGGTAGAGGGTGGCGAAGGCGTCGAACAGCCTGAGATTGCGCTGGCGTTGCGCCACAGCCTGGGCTCCCTGTCAAAGGGCATCTCCGGGGGGGGGCCCCGCCCCCCCCCCGCGCGGGGGCGCCGCCGCGGGCGCGGGGCCGCGCGCGGGGGCGGGGCGGGCCCCCGCGCG
>Ga0315900_10000425_pt1 | contig 74872 bp, 70 predicted proteins | sample LakEriMetagenome_FD_203521 | JGI IMG/M metagenome (GOLD analysis project Ga0315900, IMG submission 203521) | Freshwater fungal communities from buoy surface, Lake Erie, Ohio, United States - Buoy 12 MA114 | ecosystem: Environmental > Aquatic > Freshwater > Lake > Lake biofilm | place: USA: Lake... | reverse complement strand
CCCTGACGGCAAAGTCGAAGGCCTTGGGCGAGCCCCAGCTGCGCACCACCACATTGCCCTCTTCGCCCGCACCCACCGGCACACTCTCGTGCGGCAGGTTGGGCACCGCCAGCAGCAAGGCCTGCAGCTCGGCCTGGATCACGTCCAGGCGGGCAGCGGACTGGTCCAGTTCTGTCTTGATGGCGCCGACCTGGGCCATGACGGCGTCGGCCTCGGCATGCTGGCCCTTGCCCTTGAGCATGCCGATCTGCTTGGACAGGCTGTTGCGCTGGGCCTGCAGCTCTTCGGTGCGGGTTTGCAAGGTCTTGCGCTCGGATTCGAGCGCACGAAAGGCCTCCACATCGAGGAAGGGCTGCGGGTTCTTGCGGGTCTGCAGACGCGCCACCACGGCGTCCAGGTCTTTGCGAAGGAGAAGAATGTCAAGCATGGGAAGGATTGTAGGTCTGCGCAGCCTCAGGCCGACTCGCCCGCAGCTTCGGGCTTGAGCCCCTTGGGCAGCGGGAACTTCATCGTCTCTTGCACACCCTCGAGGGTGCGCACCGAGACGGCCCCAAGGGCGCGCAGCCGCGTGATCACCGCCTGCACCAGCACATCGGGGGCCGAGGCTCCGGCCGTCAGGCCGATGCGCGAGCGCCCTTCCACCCACTGAGGCTCCAGGTCATCGGCACTGTCGACCATGTAGGCAGGCACCCCAAGGCGGGACGCGACCTCCCGCAGGCGGTTGCTGTTGGAGCTGGTCGGGCTGCCGACCACGATCACCACATCGACCTGCGGGCTCATGAGCTTGACCGCGTCCTGCCGGTTCTGCGTGGCATAGCAGATGTCCTGCTGTTTGGGCTCGCGCAGCATCGGAAAGCGCGCCTTGATGGCCGCCAGGATGTCCGCCGTGTCGTCCACGCTCAGCGTGGTCTGGGTGACCACGGCGAGCTTGTCGGTCTGCACAGGCTGGATGCGGGCCACGTCTTCCAGGTCTTCGACCAGGTGGATGCCGCTGTCGAGCTGGCCCATGGTGCCCTCGACCTCGGGGTGACCCTTGTGCCCGATCATGACGAACTCGTAACCTTCCTTGTGCAGCTTGGCCAGCTCCACATGGACCTTGGTAACCAGCGGGCAGGTGGCGTCAAAGATGCGAAAGCCCCGGCGCTCGGCCTCGTCCTGCACGGCACGGCTCACCCCGTGTGCGCTGAAGATCAGGGTCGCTCCGGCGGGCACTTCAGCGAGCTCTTCGATGAAGATCGCGCCCTTGGCCTTGAGGTCGTTGACGACGTAGGTGTTGTGCACGATCTCATGGCGCACATAGATGGGTCGGCCGAATTTGGTCAGGGCATGTTCGACGATGTCGATGGCCCGGTCCACCCCAGCGCAAAAACCCCGCGGCTCGGCCAGAACGATTTCATTCATCACAGCACCCCGATCACATGCACTTCAAAAGTCACCGGCTGGCCGGCCAGCGGGTGGTTGAAGTCGAACAATACCGCACCATCCTCGGCCACCTGCAACACCGTCCCCGCATAGCTGGCCAAACCATCGGGCGTCGGGAACTGCACCACGTCCCCCGCCACATACTTTTCCATGGGGTCGCCCAGCTCATTGAGCAGCTTGCGTGCCACCCATTGCTGCATGTCGGGGTTGCGCTCGCCAAAGGCCTCGCCCGCCGGAATGTCCAGGGTGGTGCGCGTGCCCTCTTCCAGCCCCAGCAGGCGCTCCTCCATGGCCGGCGTCAGTTCGCCCGAGCCCAGCGACAGCGTGGCCGGCTTGTCGCCAAAGGTGTTGATGAGGTCGCCTTGCGGACCGGCCAGGCGGTAATGCAGGGTGAGGAAGGAGCCGGGCTGGACGGTGGGCATAGGGTTTTCCGGGTTGTCGCGCCAAGATGGCGGACGCATAACAAAGCCACTATTGTAAAAACACGGGCAAAGACCCTCCAGAGCCCGCCCAGAGCGAGCCAGACGGCGCAGACCCGGACGTTCCAGGGAGGAACACCGCATGCAGATGCACGACTTGCCCGCGCAGGCCCGTCCGCGCGAAAAACTGCTCGAACGCGGCCCACAGGCGCTCAGCGATGTGGAACTGCTGGCCATCCTGCTGCGCACCGGCATGGCTGGCAAAAACGTGTTCAGCCTGGCCCAGGAACTGCTGGCCCCCGGTGGTATCACGGGCCTGCTGCATGCCAGCCGCCAGCAGCTGCAGGCCTTCAAGGGCCTGGGTCCGGCCAAGCAAGCCGAACTGCTGGCAATCGCTGAGCTGGCGCGCCGCTCGATTGGCCAGCAGTTGCGCGAGCGCGAAGCCTTCCACACCCCCGGCGCGGTCAAGCAATACCTGCAGCTGCACCTGGCGCACAAGACGCACGAGGTGTTTGCGGTGCTGTTCCTGGACAGCCAGAACCGCATGCTGGCGCTCGAAGAGCTGTTTCGCGGCACGCTCACCCAGACCAGTGTGTACCCGCGCGAGGTCGTCCTGCGCGCCCTGCACCACGCCAGCAGCGCCGTGGTGCTGGCGCACAACCACCCCAGCGGATCGGTACAACCGAGCCGCGCCGACGAGGCCCTGACGCAGAACCTCAAGGCCTCGCTGGCGCTGGTGGACGTACGGGTGCTCGACCACATCATCGTGGGGCACGGCCAGACCCTGTCCATGGCAGAACAAGGCCTGTTGTAGGGGCGGCCACTGACCGCGACGGGCGGCCTCAGCCTCCGGGCGTGAGCAGCACCACCAGCGCCCCGGCACCACCCTCGGCCGGCTTGGCCTGGACAAAGGCCATGACCTGGTTCTTCTGCACCAGCCAGCTGTGCACCTTGTTCTTGAGCACCGGCGTCTTGCCCGGTGAGCCCAGGCCCTTGCCATGCACCACGCGCACGCAGCGCAGGCCCTGGCGGTGCGCATCACGGATGAAGCCGGACAGGGCCACACGCGCCTCGTCGCTGCGCAGGCCGTGCAGATCGATCTCGCGCTGGATGGCCCAGTCGCCACGGCGCAGCTTGCGCGTCACGTCCGGTCCGATGCCGAGGCGGCGAAAGCTCAGTGTGTCGTCGGTGTCCAGCAGGGTGCTGACGTCAAATCCGTCCGAGAGCGAATCGCGCAAGGCGGCGGCCTCGTCCTGCTGGAACTGGCGTGCCACCGGCTCGACCGGCGCCCGGGGCAGGCGGGCGTGCTTGCGGTCGGGCAAGGCCTGCACCGGCCCCACCGCGCGGGCAAACAGGTGGCGCTCGGCCTCGCGCTGCTTTTCTTCGGCAGCCCGCGCGGCGACCTCGGCCGCGGCACGCTCCTGGGCGGCCCGGAGCGCTTTCTGGACCTGTTTGAGGTCTTGCAGCGAATGCAGCTTCATGCGCCAGCCCGGTTGCGCATCCAGTCGGCCGTCTGCAAAAAGCTCTGGTTCAGACGCTGTTGCAGCGCCGGATCGACCCCGGTCTCGGTCATGGCCTGGTCCATGCAAGCCAGCCACTGGTCGCGCTCGGTGATGCCGATGGAAAACGGCATGTGGCGCATGCGCAGGCGCGGGTGGCCAAAGCGCTCCTGGTAATGCTGCGGGCCACCGAGCCAGCCACACAGGAACCAGAACAGCTTGTCGCGCGCATCCTGCAGCGTGCTGCCGTGGCTGGCGCGCAGCTCAGCGTAGGCGGGCTCCAGGTCCATGAGGTCGTAAAAGCGGTCCACCAGGGCGCGCACCCGGGCTTCTCCCCCGATCCACTCGAACGGGGTGGCGATGGGGGCTTGGTCTTCGGTCTGCATGGGGTCGATTGTCGCCCGGCTCATTCGCTGGCCTGACGCAAGGTCTGCACCACCGGCTGCCGCAACACGCCCGACAGGCTCAGGCTGCCCGCCGTCCAGGCCAGGGCCCCGCCCAGCCCGCCGCCGGCCAGGGGCACCCACCACAGCGGCGTCCAGGCAAAGTCAAAGGCATAGCGGGCCAGGGCCCAGCCAACGGCCAGCGCCATGCCGCTGGCCATGAAGCCCGCGAGAAAGCCCAGCCCCAGCAGCTCGGCGCGTTGCACCTGCGCCAGCAAGGTGCGGCCGGCGCCGAGTGCCCGCATGATCGCGTACTCGCGCTCGCGCGCCTGCCGCCCTGCGCCGATGGCCGCCAGCAACACCATCACCCCGGCCGCCAGGGTGAAGGCAAACAGGAACTCCACCGCCTGGATCACCTGGTCGAGCACCCGCTGCACCTGGGCCAGCGAGGCGCGCATGTCCACGCTCGTCACGTTGGGGAACTTCTGCACCAGCACGCGCTCGAACTGGCGGTCGCCCTCGGGCGTGCGAAAGGCCGCCAGCCAGGTGGTGGGCAGGTTGGGCATCTCGGCCAGCGGAAACAACATGAAGAAATTGGCCCGCATGGACGACCAGTCGACCTTGCGCAGCGAGGTGATGCGCGCTTCGTGAACGACGCCACCCATGTCAAAACGCAGCCGGTCCCCCATCTTCAGACCCAGGGTTTCGGCGATGCCCTGTTCGACGCTGACGCCATCTGGCTCGCCGGGCACCCAGGCGCCCGCCAACACGGGGTTGTGGGCGGGCAGCTGATCGGTGTAGGAAAGGTTGAATTCGCGGTCCACCAGGCGGCGGGCGCGCTCGCCCGGGTAATCCGAGGGACGGACATCGCGGTCATTGATCGCCACCAGCCGACCGCGCACCATGGGGTACCAGTCGGGCGAGCGCACACCGGCGTCCTGCAGGTGCGTCAGAAAGGCCTGTGCCTGGTCCGGCTGCACATTGATGACAAAACGGTCGGGCGCATCCTGGGGCGTGGCCTGGCGCCAGCTGGCGATCAGGTCGGTGCGCAGCAGCACCAGCAGCGCCAGCGCCAGCAGCCCCACCGACAGGCTGCTGACCTGGACCACCGCAAACACCGGGCGGGCCGCCACCTGGCGCGTGGCCAGCCGCAGCCAGCGCGGTGCCCGCTCGCCGGGCACCAGACGGCGCAAGGCCTGCAAGGCCAGCGCGGACAGGCCGGCAAACAGCAGCAGGGCCAGGGCGAAGCCGCCGACCGTGATCAGGCCCAGCCGCAGGTCCCGGCTGACCAAGAGCAGGGCCAGGGCGAAGCCCGCCAGCCCCATGAGCAGCACCAGGCCCGAGCGCAGCTGCAAGGCGCCGAGGTCGCGGCGCAGCACGCGCAGCGCCGGCACCTGGGCCAGTTGCAGCACCGGTGGCAGGCCAAAGGCGACCAGCAGCGTCAGCCCCATGCCCAGCCCGAGCAAGGCCGGTTGCAGCGTGGCGGGCGGCAGCTGGGCCTCCACCAGCCCCTGCAGCAGATGCACAAAACCCAGATGCACCGCATAACCTGCCCCCACGCCCAGCGCACTGGCCAACAGACCCGCGCCCAGAAACTCGGTCGCGTACGACCAGGTCAAGGTGCGCTGGCTCTGCCCCAGCACCCGCAGCAGCGCGCAGGCGTCGAGCTGACGCTCGGCAAAGCTGCGGGCGGCCAGTGCCACCGCCACGGCGCACAGCAGGGCCGCCAGCAGCGCCACCAGGTTGAGGAACTGGCTGGCCCGGTCCAGCGTCTGCCGCATCTCCGGGCGGCCGCTCTCCAGCGATTCGACCTGAACCCCGCGCAGCTGACCGCCTTCGGCCTGCTCGCGCGCCCAGGCGGCGTAGGCCGTGGCCACCCCTTCCGGGCCGGCCACGGCCATGCGCCAGGTCACGCGGCTGGCCGGCTGCACCAGGGCGGTGGCCGCCAGATCGGCGGCATTCATCATCACGCGCGGCGCAAAGTTCATGAAACCGGCCCCCCGGTCGGGTTCACGCGCGATCACGGCGCTGATGCGGAACTCGCGCTCACCCAGCGCCAGCCGCTGGCCCGGCGCCAGACCCAGGGCATCGAGCAGGGCCGCGTCCACCCAAACCTGGCCGACCGGCGGAATGCTGTCCTGCGCGGCCTCGCTTTGGCGATGGACCTCCAGCACGCCACGCAAGGGGTAGCCCGGCGCCACCGCCTTGAGGGCCACCAGGCGGCTGGCGCCATCGGCCACCGGCACACGGGCCATGGTCGGAAAGCCCACATGGGTGTTGGTCACCAGACCGCGCCGAACGGCTTCTTGCACCAGGACCTCGGGGGTGGGACGGTCACTGGCCACCACCGCATCGCCACCCAACAGCTGTCGGGCATCGCGCCACAGCCCCGTTTGCATGCGGTCGGCCAGAAAACCCACCGCGGTCAGTGCGGCCACCGCCAGCGCCACCGAAAGCATCAGCAGGCGCAGCTCGCCCGCGCGCAAATCGCGCCACAACTGCCTGCGGCCCAGGCGCAGGCCCTGTATCCATCCTGGTGTGTCCATGCCCTGACCTTACCGCAGATGGGCTGTCCTTGCGGGCTGTGGTTTTTGCCGGGCGGTACGCAAGAGGCGCTGACAGGCCCTGTCGGGACGTCGCGCATGCCCCGCCCGGGCGCTCGCCTTATCATGGCGGGCATGAAACGACATCGCCTTCTGGCTGGCCTGCTGCTGGCCCTGTGCATCTGGCCCAGCGCGCCACTGCAGGCCGAGACCCGCTGGGTCCCGGTGATGCTGGCCGACAAGGGGCTGTTCCACTACGACCCCCAGTCCGTCTCGGTGTCTGGCCGGATCAGCCAGGTGCGCAGTCTGATGGATTACAAACAGGCCCAGCAAAGTGTGGAAGGAAAGTCCTACCTGTCCACCATCAACGACATCCAGATCAACTGCAAGAGCCGTGAAGCCCGCATCATGCACACGCGCTATTTCAGCGAGGCGAGGGGGACGGGTCTGGAAGTCCGCAGCGAAGGCATGATCCGCGACTGGCTGGCGATCCAGCCCGAGACGGTGATCGACCGCATCGCCAAACGCGTTTGCTGAACAAGCCTAGGGCAGCGCAGGCTGGCTGGCCGCCAGTTCCGGTTGCGCCAGCAGGCGCTCGGGCGCACTGAAGCACAAAAAACGCCGGTTGGTCGCGCGGCCAATGGCACACAGCCCCACCCGCTGGGCCACATCCAGCCCCATCTGGGTGATGCCGCTGCGCGAGACCACCACGGGCACCCCCATCTGGGCCGACTTGATCACCATCTCGCTGGTCAGGCGTCCGGTGGTGTAGAACACCTTGTCACGCCCGTCGATGTCGTTCATCCACATCCAGCCGGCGATGGTGTCGACCGCGTTGTGGCGTCCCACGTCCTCGACAAAGAGCAACATCGTCTCGCCTTGGAACAGGGCGCAGCCATGGACCGAACCGGAGGACTTGTAGGTCGACTCCTTCAGACGGATGGCGTTGACGATGCCGTACAGCTCGCCTTGCGTGATCCGCGCCTCGGGCAGCGCGATCTCGTCGATGTGCTGCATCAGGTCCCCGAACACGCTGCCTTGGCCGCAGCCCGTGGTGACCACCCGCTCGGCGCTGCGCGCCACCCGCACCCCGGTGTCGCTGCGGGTCTTGACCGCCGCCACCCCCGGCTCACCGACCTCGCCTGCCCCCAGGCTCCAGTCCACGGTGATCGACTCGATCTGCTCGACCGAATCGATCAGGCGCTGGTTGCGCAAAAAGCCCAGCACCAGCAGCTCGGGCTCCCCCCCCAGGGTCATGAGCGTCACCAGCTCGCGCTTGTCGAGGTAAACGGTCAGGGCCCGTTCGGCCGGGATGGCCGTCTCCGAGACCTCGCCGAACTCGTTGCGCACGCTCACGCGGCGCGTCAGAGGCACCTGGGCATGGGTCAGGCGGGGCTTGAGGCCAACAGGGTCGGTAAGGGAAACAGGCATGGGCGAAGCCTAATGCAAAAATCCCCCGCCGGACCGGTCGGGGGATGGCTCAGAGGACGGGGGTGCGCGTCAGCCTTTGCCCGCGGGCTTGGCCGCCGCTGCAGGGGCGGCCGGGGCCGCGGGGGCCGCCGGCGTAGCGGCCTGCTCAGCCGGCTTGTAAGGACCGGGGTCGGCGCAGGCGGGCGTGGGCTCCTTGGAGACCGGCTTGCCCTTGCCCGTGGTCTTGTAATAGTGGGCGGCGACTTTCTCGCGCGACTTGCACAGCTGGAAGTCGGCGACCTTGTTGGCGTGCGCGGTCTTGGCCGCGGCCTCGGCCGCCTTGGCCTTGGCTTCGTCGCTCAGGGGCGGCAGCTTGGCCATGACGGCGCCGGACAGGGCCAGCGCGGAAATCAGCAGGAGGGGTTTTTTCATGGTCTTCTCCGTGTTCAGGCCGTGGTCGCAGGCTTGGCGGCAGGCGCCACAGGCTGGCTGCGCTGCGCCGGGATCTTGCCGGCCTGGATATCCTGGTACCACAGTTCGTGGTGCTCTTTGGCCCAGGTTTCGTCCACATAACCGGTGCGCATGGCGCTGTAGGCGCCGCGCATGCCGATGGTGCCCATGTAGATGTGGCCGATGAACATGGCCATCATCAGGAAGGTGGCGGCGGCGTGCACCATGTGGCTGATCTGCATGGTGCTGCGCTCGTAGATCAGGCCCGGGATCAGCTTGTCAAGCACCAGGCCCGAAGCCACCACGATCAGGCCCAGGAAGAACACACCGGCCCAGAACAGGACTTTTTCACCGGCATTGAAACGGTGCGAAGGCACCTCGGTGCCCGAGAACAGGCCCCCGCCCTTGAGCAGCCAGACGATGTCGTCCTTGCTGGGCAGGTTGTCGCGGACGAAGGTGACGATCACGATCACCAGCGAAACCGCAAACAGCGGGCCGGCAAAGTTGTGGATGTTCTTGAGCGCATAGCTCAGCCAGCCAAACAAGGCATTGCCGATCACCGGCTGAATGAAGAATTTGCCAAAGGCCATCACGATGCCCGAAACCGCCAGCGCCACGAAAGCGATGGCGTTGGCCCAGTGGGCCGAGCGCTCGAAGGGGGTGAAGCGCTCGATCTGGCGACCGGTCTCGGCGCCGTGCAGCTCGATCGTGCCCTTGCGCCAGTAAAACAGCGCCACCGCGCCCAGCGCGATCAGCAGCAGGGAGCCGCCGTAGGGGATCAGCCAGTTGTTGCGGACCTGGCGCCAGGCTTCGCCGGCGTTGGTCAGGCGCGAGCCCGGGTACTGCACAAAGGGCTGAATCAGGTTGCCGGCTTCCGGGGCCTGGCTCTTGGGCAGGCTGGTGTAGCCCGTCACGCCCTGGCCGACCTGGCCCCACATGGGCGCGTTGTTGCCCGGTTGCACCTGGGCGCGCTCGGCATTGGTCTGCGACTTGTATTTCGGGTCGCTGTCGGCGTCGGGCGCAATCTGGAAGATGTTGGCGCTCTTGACACCGGCGGCCGGCGCGGCAGCCGGGGGGGCGTTTTGCGCCCAGGCGCTGGTCGAAGCCAGCAACCAGGCGCCGATCAGGATGAGGCGGTGCATGAGCGTCTCCTCACTTGGGCGCGCGCTGGTGGTCGTTCATGCCGTAGTTGGCACGGGCCCGCAGCTGGTTGGACCAGCTGGCCTTGTCACCGGCGGTCCAGCCGGCCTCGGTGAAGGGGGCCACACCGGAGCCGGCATGGGCCGGCTTGTCGCTGCGGATGCCCACCTTGTCCTGCGGGCTCTCACCGCAGGCGCTCAAGGCGATGGCGCCGGTCAGGGCGGACAGCAAGAGAATGGTTCGCATGGTCAGGCTCCCTGTTTGGCTGCGGAGCCGTAGGCCGTGCCCCAGCCCCAGACTTCGGCACCCTTGCCACGCTGGACCACGCGCTGGCGCAGGATGTCGGCCACCACGTCACCGTCGCCGGCGAGCAGGGCTTTGGTCGAGCACATCTCGGCACAGGCGGGCAGCTTGCCTTCGGCCAGGCGGTTGCGGCCGTATTTCTCGAACTCGGCCTGGCTGCCGTGCTCTTCCGGCCCACCGGCGCAGAAGGTGCACTTGTCCATCTTGCCGCGCACACCAAAGGTGCCGGCGCTCGGGAACTGCGGTGCACCAAAGGGGCAGGCATAGGAGCAGTAGCCGCAGCCGATGCAGACGTCCTTGTCATGCAAGACCACGCCTTCTTCGGTTTTGTAGAAGCAGTTGACCGGACACACCGCCATGCAGGGCGCGTCCGAGCAGTGCATGCAGGCCACCGAGATGGATTTCTCGCCGGGCACGCCGTCGTTGAGCGTGACCACGCGGCGGCGATTGACGCCCCAGGGGACTTCGTGTTCGTTCTTGCAGGCGGTGACGCAGCCGTTGCACTCGATGCAGCGCTCGGCGTCACAGATGAATTTCATTCGTGCCATTTTGTTCTCCAGTCAGTTGGGGGCAGAGCCAAATTGCTGCGCAATTCTGGGTCTGTCCCACAAAGTCTCAGGCTCGCTCGATGTTGCAGACCGTGGTCTTGGTTTCCTGCATCATGGTGACGCTGTCGTAACCGTAGGTGGTGGCGGTGTTGACCGCTTCACCACGCACCACCGGGGCCGCGCCCTTGGGGTAGTAGGCCAGCATGTCGGCGCCTTGCCAGCGGCCCGAGAAGTGGAAGGGCATCCACACGGTCTCGGCGTCCACACGCTCGGTCACCAGGGCCTCGACGTTGAGCTTGGCCCCCGTCGGGCTCTTGAGCCAGACGCGGTCGCCGTTGCGGATGCCACGGTCGGCCGCCGTCTTGGGGTGAATCTCGACATAGGCTTCCTGCTGGAGTTCGGCCAGCCAGGGGTTCGAGCGGGTTTCCTCGCCTCCGCCTTCGTACTCGACCAGTCGGCCCGAAGTCAGGATCAGCGGGAACTTCTCGTGCACCTTGTCGGCCACGTTCTTGTCCTGCACGGTCTTGAAGAGCGTGGGCATGCGCCAGAAGGCCTTGCGGTCGTCGTGCGTGGGGTACTTGGCGATCATGTCCGGGCGGGTGCCGTACAGCGGTTCGCGGTGCTGCGGAATCGGGTCGGGGAAGTTCCACACCACGGCACGCGCTTTGGCGTTGCCGAAGGGGTGACAGCCGTGGTTCTTCATGAACACGCGGATCATGCCGCCCGAGGAGTCGGTCTTCCAGTTCTTGCCCTCGGCGGCGGTCTTCTCCGCGTCGGTCAGTTCATCCCACCAGCCCAGCTTCTTGAGCAGGATGTGGTCCAGTTCGGGGTAGCCGGTGGTGATGTCCGCGCCCACCGAATGCGAGCCGTCTTCAGCCAGCAGGCTCTTGCCTTCGCGCTCCACGCCGAAGTTGGCGCGGAAGTTGCCACCCCCATCCATCACGTGCTTGGAGGTGTCGTACAGGTTGGGCGAACCCGGGTGCTTGAGCTCGGCCGTGCCGTAGCAGGGCCAGGGCAGGCCGAAGTAATCGCCGGTCAGGTCGTAGCCGGTCTCCTTGTCCTTGCCGCCCTTGGCCTTGAGGGTCTTGACGTCGAACACATGCATGTTCTTCATGTGGGCCTTCAGGCGCTCAGGGCTCTGGCCGGTGTAGCCGATGGTCCAGACGCACTTGTTGATCTCGCGCAGGATGTCCTCGGGCACGGGCTCGTCCATGCCCTTGACCTTTTGCATCTTGTAGTTCTTGACCAGCTCCTTGTCGAAGCCCAGCTTTTGCGCCAGCTGGTACATGATCATGTGGTCGCTGCGGCTCTCCCACAGCGGCTCAATCACTTTTTCGCGCCACTGGATCGAACGGTTGGAAGCGGTGCAGGAGCCACTGGTCTCGAACTGGGTGGCGGCCGGCAGCAGGTACACCGCGCGGTTGGGGTTGAGGTCTTCAGGCTTGCCCGGCATGGCGGCCATGGCGGCGGTGGCGCTGGGGTACGGGTCCACCACCACCAGCAGGTCTAGCTTGTCCATGGCGCGCTTCATTTCCAGACCGCGCGTTTGCGAGTTGGGCGCATGGCCCCAGTAGAAAACGCCACGCAGGTTGCTGTCCTGGTCGATCAGCTCGTTTTTCTCGAGCACGCCATCGATCCAGCGCGAGACGGTGATGCCGTTCTTGCCCATCATGCCGGGGTTGGCAAAACGGCCCTTGATCCACTCGAAGTCCACACCCCAGGTCTTGGCGAAGTGCTTCCAGGAGCCTTCGGCCAGACCGTAGTAGCCCGGCAACGAATCGGGGTTGGGGCCCACGTCGGTGGCGCCCTGCACGTTGTCGTGACCACGGAAGATGTTGGTGCCGCCGCCGGTCTTGCCGACGTTGCCCAGCGCCAGCTGCAAGATGCAGGAGGCGCGCACCATGGCGTTGCCAATGGTGTGCTGGGTCTGGCCCATGCACCAGACGATGGTGCCTGGGCGGCTGTCGGCCAGCATCTTGGCCACCTTGAACATCTGTTCTTCCTTAACGCCGCAAGCCTCTTCCACCGCGGCCGGCGTCCACTTCTTCATCACCTCGTCCTTGACGGCTTCCATGCCGTAGACGCGGTCGTGGATGTACTTCTTGTCTTCCCAGCCGTTCTTGAAGATGTGGTAGACCAGACCGAACAGGAAGGGGATGTCGGTGCCCGAGCGGATGCGCACGAACTCGTCGGCCTTGGCCGCCGTGCGGGTAAAGCGCGGGTCGACCACGATCATCTTGCAGCCGTTTTCCTTGGCATGCAGCATGTGCAGCAGGCTCACCGGGTGGGCCTCTGCCGCGTTGGAGCCGATGTACAGGGCGACCTTGCTGTTTTGCATGTCGTTGTACGAGTTGGTCATCGCCCCGTAACCCCAGGTGTTGGCCACCCCCGCCACGGTGGTGGAGTGGCAGATGCGGGCCTGGTGGTCGCAGTTGTTGGTGCCCCAGAAGCTCACGAACTTGCGCAGCAGGTAGGCCTGTTCGTTGTTGTACTTGGAGGAACCGACGAAGTAGATGCTGTCGGGGCCGCTGGCCTTGCGCAACTCCATCATCTTGTCGGCGATTTCCTTGAGGGCCACGTCCCAGCTGATGCGCTCGTATTTGCCGTTGACCAGCTTCATCGGGTAGCGCAGGCGGTACTCGCCATGGCCGTGCTCGCGCAGGGCCGCGCCCTTGGCGCAGTGGGCGCCGAGGTTGATCGGCGAGTCAAACACCGCCTCCTGACGCACCCAGACGCCGTTTTCAACCACGGCATCGACCGCGCAGCCCACCGAGCAGTGGGTGCAGACGGTGCGCTTGACCTCCACCTTGCCCGCGCCCATGCCCTGGGCGGCGGTGCCGCCGGCGGCCTGGGCTTTTTGCACCAGGCTGAGCTGGCTGGCGGCCAGGCCCACCCCCACGCCCAGGCCCGAGCGGCGCAGGAAGCTGCGGCGGTCCAGTGTGGGCAAGGCGTTGGAGAGGCCGCGGCGCAGGCTGTGCACAAACGACGAGGTGGCAGCGCCCGCAGACGCAGCCTGTTTTTTGGTCAGCAACATGGAAGGCTCCAGTTGGAGGTGAAGAAAAAAGGAAGGATCAGACGCGGGTGGTCTGGTAGTAGCGCTTGACGTGCTCGCTCAGGGTGTAGCCCCCCCCGCGCTCGGGCTTGGGCAAGGCGGGGGCCGCCTGGGTGGCCACGCCCTGCAGGGCCGAAGGCAGCACGCTGGTGGCAGCGGCCACGGCGCCGACGGTGGCGGCACCGGCAAACAGGCTGCGACGGGACACAGCGGGTTTTGGATCTTGCATGGGGTTTCTCCTCGTCAGGGCCAGGCGCAGCTCAGAAAAGGCTTGCACAACAAAGGATATTAGACACGGGCTGGGGCCGAACAATAGGGTTAACACGGTAACGGCGCTTGATCCGTGTCAAGGCGGTGACTCAAAGCAGGTCAAAGCCCTGGGACTCGACGCTCACGAAAGCCTCTGCCAGTGCGGCCAGCCGGCCGTAAAAGGCCGCGCGGGGATGGGCCATGACCGCTTGACACAAGCGCGACACCCAGGGCTGCAGATGGCGGCTGAAAAATTGCGACTGCTGCGTCAGGTTGCACACGGCCACCTCATCACCGGCAATCAGGTAGCGCATCACTTCCATCAGGTAGGCCACATGGTCTTCGGTCTCGGGCATGGCCGGGTCGCGCGCCAGCCCCAGCGCAGCCAGGTCATCGCGCAGCTGCACCAGCGGTTTCTCGTTCAGGAAGCCGCTGAGGTAGTGCGAGCCGAACAGGTAAACCTCGGGCTTGCCCACACCGCCAAACAGGGCGTTGTATTCCTGGGCGATTTGCGGCGCCGTCATGGCGCGCGCCTGCGCCACCAGATCGCGCCAGGGCTCCTCCAGAAAGCCGCCCTGCTGCGGCGCATCGGTCACGGCCGCTTGCAGCTGCGCCAGCAGCTCGCCATCCGGCGGCTGATAGAACAAGGTGGCCAGCAGGCCATACATCTCGGCGCGCGCGACTTCCTCGTCCAGCGCGCTCGAGCGTGGGATGTCAGTGCTCATGTCGGTCAGCGTTTGGGTTGATCGGGTGTGGGCGCAATGCGCACCTCGTTTTCGGCGGTGAAGATGTCCACCACCCGGCAGTCGCCGCACATTTTCAGGCGCTCCAGGGCCGCGCCCTGGAACATGCTGTGGCCCGAGAGGCGGCCCAGCATGGCCTCGATGGCCTTGAGCGTGCCAAAAGGCTTGCCGCAGCGCACACAGCCGTAGGGCGGGCTGTGGTGCAGGCGGCGCGGCTGCTTGCGCTCGGCGGTGAGCAAGAGACGCGGTTGCAGCGTGATGGCCTGTTCGGGACAGGTGGTGGCACACAGCCCGCACTGCACGCAGTTTTTCTCGATGAGCCGGAGTTCGGGCTGCTGCGGGTTGTCCTGCAGGGCCGAGGCCGGGCAGGTGCCCACGCAGCTCATGCACAGGGTGCAGCGGTCGGGATCCACGGCGATGCCGCCGAGCAGCGAACCCTGGCCCGGCAAGGCGATGGCCTCGGGTGGGGTGGCGCTCTGCAAGGCGGGGGCATGGGCCATGAGGTGGTCCAGCGCCAGCTCAAGCGTGCTGCGCTTTTCGGCCAGCACCGCATGGCGCGCCGCCACGGCGGGCACCCCGGGGCTGGCCACGGCACGACCGGTCAGGCGCTGCAGCTCACCGTCCAGGGCCTGCGGGTGGCTCGCCTCGATCAGCGCGAAATGCACGCCGCTGTAGCCCAGCCCGTTCAGGATAGCCTGGGCCACGGCCATCTGCTCGGCCAATGCGGTCCGGTACTGGGGGGCTTCTTCGTCGGTGAGCAGCACCAGCACCTGGCGGGCCCCATAAGCCACCGCCGAGAGCCACACCTCCAGGCCCAGGCTGGCGGTGTGCCACAGGCCCATCGGGATGACCCGGGCCGGCACGCCCTGCATCAGCCGGAGCTGGGCCGCACGGCCGAGTTCGTCGATGAGTTTTTGGCCCGCCTCCTGGCTGTGCAGCAGCAGCGCCGCATCGCGCCCGCCCGCCTGGCCGTAGACCGACAGCAGGGTGCGGATCTTCTCGCCCTGTTCGCTGGCGCGGGGGTAGGCATACGTCAGCGCCCCGGTGGGGCAGGCGGTGGTGCAGGCGCCGCAACCCACGCACAGGTTGGGGTTGACGACGATTTGCTGGCGCGACTTGTCCGAGCGGATGGCTTCGGCCGAACAGATGTCCACACAGGCCTGACAGCCGATTTTTTCGTTGCGGCTGTGCGCACACAGTTTCTGCTTGTACTGGAAAAAGCGCGGCTTCTCGAACTCGCCCACCAGCTCGCGCAGCTTGAGCAGGGTCTGCAGATCGCGGCCATCCCAGCGGAAGTAGCCTTGCGGCAAGGCGTGCTGCAGGAAGGTCGGCGAGGCCTGGGGGCCACGCAGGTCCAGCACCAGGTCAAATCGCTCCTGGTGCTCGGTCGGGCTGCGCGAAAAATCGATGGCGCCCGCGGCACCGCAGGCCTTGACGCAATCGCGGTGTCCGGTGCAACGGGCCAGATCGATCTGGTAATCCAGTCCGATGGCCTGCTCCGGGCAGGCCGCCACGCAGGCGTTGCAGCGGGTGCACAGGTCCAGGTCGATCGGGTTGCTGCTCGACCAGGCCACATCGAAAGCCCCCAGCCAACCGTTCAAGCGCTGCAGCGCTCCGGCGATCACCGGGTAGCGGCGGCCCTGGCTGCCGCCGGCTTCGCCCGGGCCTTGCGCCCAGATCGTGATCTGCAAGGCATCGCAGAGCAGGTCGGCGGCACGTTCGGCCACATCCAGCGGCCCCAGAATCAGCAGGCGGCCCTCGCTCTTGTAGGTCACGGTGGGCACCGGCTCGGGCTCGGGCAGGCGCGCGGCCGCCAGCAAGGCGGCCATCTTGGGGGTGGCTTGCGTGCCCTCGCCGCTCCACCCTGCGCTCTCGCGGAGGTTGACGAAGCGGATCGGGGCGATGGCGCCTTCGGTCTGCGCGGCCAGTTCGGTAAAGAGGCGCTGCTCCTGGGTGCAGGCCACCACCACGGTGTCCTGACCCTGCGCGGCCCGCTGGAAGGCGCCCGCCTCGCGGCGGCACAGGGTGCTGTGTTCGGTCAGCGCCTCACCGAGGGCCTGGCCCAGGCGCTGGGGGTCCAGCGGCAGGGTCTTGTTGCAATTGCAGATCAGGGTGGTCATGTTGCGGGGGTTCAGCCGTTGCCGAAGAATCCGGCGACTGTGCCACAACTTGTGTCCCCTGCACCCCGGCAACAACGCCATCAGGGTCTTGTGGGTGACGCTCAGAACCTTCCTCGGGCACCAGCTTCATGAACTGGGCGCTGGCCATCTTGTGCAGCATGCCGGCGGGCATGGGGTCCGGCAGGCTGTAATCGTCGATGTAGATGTCCAGTCCGTCCATCACATTGAAATGCGGGTCGGCAAAGAGTTTTTTCATCGCCGCGTTGCGCACCTCGCTGCCCACGCCCTGCCGCATGAAGGGCTGGAAATCCGATTCGGGGGTGAGCTGCTGCACATCGTCCAGGGTCGGCAAGGGCGCGGCGGACTGCGGGCTGCCCTGCGGGGTCTGTCCTGTACTGACACCTGCCCCTGCGGCCAAGCCAGGGGCTGGCACCGGCGCTGAGCGCTGATCGGGCGCGCTTGGCGCGTCGGGGTGGCGCGCCAGTTGCGGGGCTGCCCCAGGGGCCTGGTCGTCGCCGTGCCCGGCTTCGCGCTTGCGACGCGACCAGCGGCTGAAGAAACCCTCGCTCATTCACCGCCCCCCACCGGACCGCCTTTGCGCTTGCCCTCGGTGCTGATGCTGACGGGCTGGCCGAAGCGGTCGGTCAGGCGCTGAAAGCTTTGCGGGCGCTGGCGCCGCTTGGGTTCGGCCACGAAGTGCTGCTCGGCGAATTCGCGGATCCACTGCACCAGATCCGCCGAGGCGGGGGCGGTTTCCACCGTTTCCTGGGCATCGAGCCAGCGACCGGCATCGTGGTAACTCAGGCTGACCGCCTGTGGCACCGCCATGGCCGGGCTGCCGTCTTCGGGCTCGTTCAGGCGCCAGAGCACAAAAAAGGCCGGTTCGGGGGAGGTGGCGTTGAGCCAGTAGCCCTCGGCATCGTCGGTGAACAGTTCGACCGTCCAGTCGGGGTAGAGCCAGAGCGCATCGTGCTCGCCCTCCCGCAGGCAGCGCGGCTGCTGACCGAAACCGGGCTCGTGCGGCACAACCTCGGCCAGGGTCCAGCGCCAGGGCTGCCAGCGGGCCATGGGGCCCTGCACAGGTTCGCGCCGCATGAGCACGGCAACACGCACATGGGGACGGGCCATCGATGCAGGGACTTCGGTCATGCGCCGGATGATACGGCGAGCGCCTTCTCCACGCGCACAGCGCAGTATTTGAACTCCGGGATCTTGCCAAACGGGTCCAGCGCCGCATTGGTCAGCAGGTTGGCCGCCGCTTCGCGGTAGGCAAAGGGCATGTAGACCACCCCGGGGGGCGTGCCATCGTCGCGGCGCACCGTCAGATCGATCTCGCCCCGGCGCGAGGCCACCCGCACGCGATCGCCTGGCGCCAGCCCCAGGCGCTGCAGGTCGGGGCCGCACAGGCTGGCGGTGGGCGCCGGCTCGAGCGCATCGAGCACGGTGGCGCGGCGCGTCATGGCCCCGGTGTGCCAGTGCTCGAGCTGGCGGCCGGTGATCAGCACCAGCGGGTAGTCGGCATCGGGCCGCTCGTTGGCGGGGATCAGGTCCGCAGGCACCAGCCTGACCCGCCCGTCGGCCGTTGGGAAGCGGTCGTGGAAGACGATGGGCTGGCCCGGGTCGTCCGCACTCAGGCAGGGGTAGGTCACGCTGGACTGGGCTTCGAGCCGCTCCCAGTGGATGCCGGCAATCGCACCGGCCATGGCCTGGCGCATTTCCTCGTAGACCGCGGCCACGCCGGCATGGGCGCCGGCATAAGACCAGTCGAGCCCCATGCGTTGCGCGATCTGCTGGATGATCCACAGGTCCGGCCTCGCCTCGCCGGGCGGCTGCAGGGCCTGACGGCCCATCTGCACCATGCGGTCGGTGTTGCTGACGGTGCCCGTCTTTTCGGGCCAGGCGCTGGCGGGCAGCACCACATCGGCCAGCCAGGCGGTTTCGGTCAGGAAGATGTCCTGCACCACCAGGTGTTGCAGGCTGGCCAGCGCATGGCGGGCGTGGTTCAGGTCCGGGTCGCTCATGGCCGGGTTCTCGCCCATGATGTACAGGCCGCGCACCTTGTGCGGGTCGCTGTCGTCGGCCAGCGCCTTGTCCATGATCTCGACAACGGTGTAGCCGGGCTGATCGTCCAGTGCGGTGCCCCAGAACGACTCGAACCAGTCGCGGGCCGATGCGTCGCTGACCCGCTGGTAGTTGGGGTACATCATCGGGATCAGACCCGCGTCGCTCGCGCCCTGCACATTGTTCTGGCCGCGCAAGGGGTGCAGGCCGGTGCCCGGCCGGCCGATCTGGCCCGTCAGGCTGGCCAGCGCGATCAGGCAGCGCACGTTGTCGGTGCCGTGCACATGCTGGCTCACGCCCATGCCCCACAGGATCATCGACGCTTTGCTGGTGGCGTAGGCCCGCGCCACTTCGCGCAGGGTTTCGGCCGGAATGCCGCAGATGGGCGCCATGGCTTCGGGTGTGAAGGCCTGCACATGCGCCTTGAGCTCGGCCACGTGATCGGCACGCTCGCGCAGGAAGTCCTCGTCGCACAGGCCCTCGTTGACGATGACGTGCAAGAGGGCGTTCAGCAGCGCCACATCGGTGTCGGCCTTGAAGGGCAGCACGCGCCAGGCGTGGCGGCCGATGTCGGTCACGCGCGGGTCGGCCAGCACGATGCGGGTGCCGCGCCGGGCCGCATTCTTCATCCAGGTGGCGGCCACCGGGTGGTTGTTGGTGGGGTTGGAACCGATCACCAGGATCAGATCCGAATGCTCGACGTCGCGCACCGGGTTGCTGACCGCCCCCGAGCCCACGCCCTCGAGCAGGGCCGACACGCTGGACGCATGGCACAGCCGGGTGCAATGGTCCACGTTGTTGCTGCCAAAGCCGGTGCGCACCAGCTTCTGGAACAGGTAGGCCTCTTCGTTGCTGCCCTTGGCCGAGCCAAAACCGGCGAGCGATTTGGGCCCGTGTGCCGCACGCAAGGCATTTAAAGGCCCCGCCGCGAGATCGAGGGCTTCATCCCAGCTGGCTTCACGGAACACCTCGCGCCAGTCGGTGTGGCCATCGGTCAGCCGCACATCCTTGGCCACCCCCGGCTTGCGGATCAAGGGCCGGGTGATGCGGTCGGGGCTGTGGACGTAGTCCATGCCGAAACGGCCCTTGACGCACAAGCGCCCTTCGTTGGCCGGGCCTGCTCGGCCTTTGACGCTGATGATTTTTTCGTCGCGCACCTGGTAGGTGACCAGGCAGCCCACACCACAAAACGGACACACCGAGTCGACTTCGCGGTCCACGCTTTGCGGGCCCATGTGGCTCTTGGCCATGAGCGCCCCCGTCGGGCAGGCCTGCACACATTCGCCGCAGCCCACGCAGCTGCTGGCGCCCATGGGGTCGGCCAGATCGAACACCACCTGGGTGTGCGCCCCCCGAAAAGCCAGGCCGATGACGTCGTTGACCTGCAGGTCGCGGCAGGCGCGTTCGCAGCGGTTGCACTGGATGCAGGCGTCCAGGTTCACGGCCATGGCCGGGTGCGACAGATCGGCGGGCACGGCCTCGCGCCGCAGGCTCGCCAGTTCGGGCCGAACCTGCACACCGAGCTGCTCGGCCCACTGGCTGAGCTCGCCATGCGGGGCCTCGGCCCGGTCGTCGAGCCATTTGTGGCCCTGCTCGGGCAGGTCGGCCAGCAGCATCTCCAGCACCATCTTCTGGCTCTTGACGGCACGCTCGCTGTCGGTGCGCACCTGCATGCCAGGCGTGGCGCTGCGGCAGCAGCTGGGGGCGAGCGTGCGCTCGCCTTCGACCTCGACCACGCAGGCACGGCAGTTGCCTGCGGGGGTCAGACCGTCCTGGTGGCACAGGTGCGGGATGGCGATGCCCAGATCCTTGGCGATGTTGAAAATGCTGCGACCGGCCGGCGCCGTCACGGCTTGTCCGTTGAGGGTGAATTCAACGCTGCTCATGGCTGCGCCCCCAGCTCATGCGGGAAATGCTGGAGCACGCCACGGATCGGGTTGGGCGCGGCCTGGCCCAGCCCGCAGATCGAGGCATCGCCCATGACCTGCGCCAGGTCTTCCAGCGTGTCGCGGTCCCAGACCTTTTGCGCCATCAACCGCGCCGCCTTGTCGGTGCCGACCCGGCAAGGGGTGCACTGGCCGCAGCTCTCGTGCGCAAAAAAACGCATCACGTTCAGGGCCGCATCCCGCGCCCGGTCCTGCTGGCCGAGCACCACCACGGCCGCCGAGCCAATGAAGCAGCCATAGGGCTGCAAGGTGTCGAAGTCCAGCGGCACATCGGCCAGGTGCGCCGGCAGGATGCCGCCACTGGCCCCGCCGGGCAGGTAGGCATACAGGGTGTGCCCTTCGGCCATGCCGCCACAGTATTCATCGACCAGCTCGCGCAAGGTGATGCCGGCCGGGGCCAGCTTGACGCCGGGCTGCCGCACGCGTCCACTGACCGAGTAACGGCGCCAACCTTTGCGGCCATGGCGGCCTTGAGCAGCAAAAGCCTCGGCGCCCTGCTCCACCAGTTCGCGCACCCAGTACAGGGTCTCGAAGTTGTGTTCGAGCGTGGGGCGGCCGAACAGGCCGACCTCGGCGATGTAGGGCGGGCGCAGGCGGGGCTCGCCGCGCTTGCCCTCGATGCTCTCGATCATGGCGGACTCTTCGCCGCAGATGTAAGCGCCCGCGCCGCGCCGCAGTTCGATGCGCGGCAAGGGACAGGGCGGATCGGCCTGCAGTGCGGCCAGCTCGCGCGTGAGCAAGTGGCGCGCTTCATGGTATTCGTCACGCAGGTAGATGTAGACCGCGTCCACACCGACCACCTGGGCGGCGATCAGCAGGCCTTCCAGAAAACGGTGCGGGTCGGCCTCGAGCAGGGTGCGGTCCTTGAAGGTGCCGGGCTCGCCCTCGTCGATGTTGACCGCCATCAGGCGTGGCGCCGGCTGGGCGCGCACGATGCGCCATTTGCGCCCGGCCGGAAAGCCGGCGCCACCGAGCCCGCGCAGGCCGGCGTGTTCAAGCACCTCGATGACCGACTCGGCGCTGCGCTGGCCGCTGGCGATCTGCTGCGCCAGCGCGTAACCACCGGCCGCCCGGTAGGCCTGCAGGTCCAGGGCTTGCGGCAATGCATTGGGCCTCACATCCTGCGCGGCCACCAAGGCCTTGACCTCCCGGTCGGTGGCACACGCCACCGCCTTTTGTCCCACCTGGGCGGCCGGGGCCTGTTCGCAGCGGCCCAGGCAGGGCGCCGCAATCACCTGCACATCGGCCCCCAGATCGCTTTGCAAGCGCCTGAGCAAGCTGTCGCCGCCCGCCAGCTGACAGCTCAGGCTGTCGCAGACCCGCACCGTGATCGCCGGCGCCGGGGCATCGTCGGGCAGGATTTGAAAGTGGTGATAGAAGCTCGCCACCTCGAACACCTCGACCACCGAAATCCGCATTTCGGCGGCCAGGGCCACGAGGTGGCGCTCGAACAGGGCACGGTGGTGGTCGTTCAGCGCATGCAGGTGCTCGATCAACAGGTCGCGCCGATGGCCGTCGGCGGGCGCCGGGCCGATCAGGGCGAGGACTTCGGCACGGGCCGCGTCGCTGGCTTGCCGTCCCTTGAGTTGGGGGCGCGGACGCCGCAACTGTTCCCTGACCTGGTCCAGGCCAATGACGCTTGTGTTGGGGGCAGAGGCCGGCATGGCGGTCATGGGTGTGCGTGGGCTGGGAACGATTGTAGGAGCGGCCACAGGCGGCGATCCGGATCATGGCGAAGCAGACCACAGACCGCGGCCGGTGGCCGCGCCCACAAAACCAATGGTCAGTAGGTCTCGAGGTGCAGGCGGCCCTGCTTTTTCAGATCGGCCGCGATCGCTTCCCAGTCCATGCCGGCGCCTTGCACGATGTCACGCAGGGCCATGACCACGCCCTCTTCCATGCTCTTGAGGCCGCAGACATAGAAGAAGGTGTTGGCGTCCTTGACCAGGGCCGCGATGTCGGCGGCACGGTCGCGCATGGCGTCCTGCACATAGCGCTTGGGCTTGCCGGTCTCGCGCGAGAAGGCGAACTCGATGTCGATGAAGTCCTTGGGCAGGTTGTTGAGGGGGCCGAAATACGGCAGCTCGGCCGGGGTGCGGGCGCCAAAAAACAGCATCAGCTTGCCGCCCTCGAACTTGCCACTGGCGCGCAGACGGCGACGCCATTCGGTCATGGCCCGCATGGGCGCCGAGCCGGTGCCGGTGCAGATCATGACGATGTTGGACTTCGGGTGGTTGGGCATCAGGAAACTGGCACCGAAGGGGCCGATCACCTGCACCTTGTCACCGACCTGCAGGTCGCACATGTAGTTGGAACCCACGCCGCGCACCGGCTGGCCATCGTGGTCTTCGAGCACGCGCTTGATGGTCAGCGACAGGTTGTTGTGGCCCGGGCGCTCGCCGTTGCGCGGGCTGGCGATCGAGTACTGGCGCGCGTGGTGCGGCTTGCCCTTGGCGTCCACGCCCGGCGGGATGATGCCGATCGACTGGCCTTCGAGCACCGGGAAGGGCATGCTACCGAAATCGAGCACGATGTGGTGGGTGTCGTAGTCCTTGCCGACTTCGGTCACGCGCAGATTGCCGGTGACCGTGGCGGTGATGGTTTTCTCGTCGGCCTTGGGGCCATACAGGTTGGTGTAGGCGTGCGCCGCCGACCAGGGCGGGAGGGTGGCGCCGTACTGGGCCGAGTTGAAGCCGCTGCCGGTGGCGGCTGCCGACACGGAGGCGGCCGAAGTCACCGCAGCGGTCTGCACCACCGCTTGCGCCTGGGCCGCCGCCTCGCCCGCATCGCCGCCCATGGACGCGATTTGTTCGTCGCTCAGCTCGGCGGGCAGTTCGTCCCAGGAGAGCTGTTCGTCAATGCTGTAGGCCTTCACACGCGGGATTTTGCGCCAGTTGTCGATGGAGCCTGTGGGGCACGGCGGGACGCAGGCCATGCAGAAGTTGCATTTTTCGGCGTCCACGACGTAGTTGCGGCTGTCGTGGGTGATGGCACCGACCGGGCAGGTGGCTTCGCAGGTGTTGCAGCGGATGCAGATCTCGGGGTCGATGACGTGCTGGTTGATGAGGGTCGATTCGGTGGTCATGGTGGCCTCTGCTCGATGGATCGTGTCTGGCTTGGTCTATGGTCTGCGGGAGCCGCATCGGGTCAGGGTGAGGCCGGGTTCCTCATGCTGGAGTACCAGAAATCGTCACCCGGCCTCACCCTGACCCGACGCTCTGTGCCTGCAAGGACATTCGCAGTCTACAGATGACCGCAGATGCCATGCAGTCGTCAAAGGCAGGGGGCGGGTGACGATTTACGGTACCCCGTCATGAGGAACCCGCCCCCTGCCTTTGAGGACTGCTGCCCCGATAACGAGGGGCAGCAGTTTCAAAAGTCAAACCATCAGTTGAAGCGGACGTACTCGAAGTCCACCGGCTGGCGGTTGATGCCCATGACCGGGGGCGCGATCCAGTTGGCGAACTTGCCGGGCTCGACCACGCGGCCCATCAGGCTGGCCACGTAGGCGCGGTCCTGATCGGTCGGCAGCCACTCGCCCAGCTTGGCGTTCCATTCGGCGTCCGACACCACGCGGCCGTCCGGGCTGACCTTGACGCCAGCGAGCGAGCCGATGTTGCGGTGGAAGGCCTTGTGCGGCACCTTCAGGCGGTAGTCGATGCCGGCCTTCTCGATGATGCGGTTCCAGCGCTCGACGCCACCGACGGAGTCCTTGATGTAGTCGTCGCGCAGCACTTCGTTGAGCGCGTTGAGCATCGGCACTTCCTTCTCGATCAGGCTGCCGTTTTCGACTTGCAGGATCTTGTAGACGTTGCCCTTGAGCACATGGTCGTCGCTGCGCTTGCCTTCTTCGTAACGGCCCTTGAGGCCCGAGCTGTAGAAGGTGGCGGCGTTGGACGACTGGTCGGCGCCGAACAGGTCGATCGTCACCGAGAAGTGGAAGTTCAGGTAACGCTGGATGGTGGGCAAATCGATCACGCCCGCCGCACGCAGCTTGGACACGTCATCGGTCTTGAGTTCGTTCATCGCGTTGACGGTGCGCTGGATCACGCGGCCCACGCCGGACTCGCCCACGAACATGTGGTGCGCTTCTTCGGTCAGCATGAACTTGGTGGTGCGGGCCAGCGGGTCGAAAGCGGATTCGGCCAGGGCGCACAGCTGGAACTTGCCGTCGCGGTCGGTGAAGTAGGTGAACATGAAGAAAGACAGCCAGTCGGGCGTCTTCTCGTTGAAGGCTTCCAGGATGCGCGGGTTGTCGGCGTTGCCGCTGTTGCGCTCGAGCAGGGCATCGGCTTCTTCGCGGCCGTCCTTGCCGAAGTACTTGTGCAGCAGGTAGACCATGGCCCACAGGTGGCGGCCTTCTTCCACGTTGATCTGGAACAGGTTGCGCAGGTCGTACATGCTGGGCGCTGTCAGGCCCAGGTGGCGCTGCTGCTCGACCGAAGCGGGCTCGGTGTCGCCTTGCGTGACGATGATGCGGCGCAGGTTGGCGCGGTGCTCGCCAGGCACGTCTTGCCAGGCTTTCTCACCCAGGTGGTCGCCGAAGTGGATCTTGCGGTCCTGCTCGGCGGGGTTGAGGAACACGCCCCAGCGGTAGTCGCGCATCTTGACGTGGCCAAACTGGGCCCAGCCTTGCGGGTCCACGCTCACGGCGGTACGCAGGTAGACATCCATATTGGTGGAGCCTTCGGGGCCCATGTCGTCCCACCAATTGATGAAGTTGGGCTGCCACTGCTCGAGCGCGCGCTGCAGTGTGCGGTCTTCCGCCAAATTGACGTTGTTGGGGATTTTTTCGCTGTAGTTGATACCAGACATGAAAGTCTCCTGATGAAACTGCGGTGAGATCAGAAATTCGGTTGCGGCAGACCCACCGGGTAGCCCGCCGCACAACGTCAAATCAGACGCGGTTGAGGTCGAACTGGACCTTCTCGCCCTTGCCGTACACCTTGAGGGCACCCTTTTCGCCAACGGCGTTGGGGCGCTGGAAGATCCAGTTCTGCCAGGCGGTCAGGCGACCGAAGATGCGGGTGAGCATGTTCTCTTTCTGGGCAAAGCGCAGGTTGGCTTCCAGACCGGTCAGGGCGTCGGGCGACATGGCCGCGCGCTCTTCGATGGCCATGCGCAGTTCGTCGTCCCAGTCGATGTCGTCCGGCGCGGCCGTCACCAGGCCCAGGGCCAGGGCAGCGTCGCCATCCAGGGCCTTGCCCACGGCTTGGCGGGCGGCTTCCATCGGGGCGGCTTCTTCGTAGAAGCGGCGCTGCAGGCGGGACTGGTCGTTGACCATCGGCAGGTGGCCGAAGTTCATCTCACCCAGGGTCAGTTTGGGGGCCTTGTCGGCGTCATCGGGCAGCACCAGCATGTAGGCGCGGTCGGCGGCGAAGGCCAGCTCGGCCAGCGAACCGGCAAAGCACGAACCCGGCTCGATCAGCGCGAACAGGCTGCGCGAGGACACGTCGATGCGGGCAAAGGTGCGGCGCATCATGCCCAGGGTTTCGCGGGCAAACCAGTGGTCTTGGTTGCCCAGCACGGCGGCGTCGGCGGCCAGCACGGCGGCCGCGTCGCCTTCGGTCTTGAGCAGCCAGGTGCCGATGTCCAGCTCGTTGGTGCGCATGTGCAGGATGGCGTCGTCGAGTTCGCGCGTCATCTGCAGCGGGTACCACTGGGCGCCTGCGGCCTCGATGCCGGCAGCGTCGGCCGCCACGGGCGCGGTCGGGGCCTTGACGGTGAAGGTGGCGGTGCGCTTGGCGCGGTCGATCACCACGCCCACATGGGTGTAGCTCAGGCGGTCGGCCTCGATGCTGCGGTTCAGCGGGGTCAGCACCACGCCCTTGGCGCCCGCCGGGCGGTTGCTGGTGGCGGCCAGCTTCTGGGCACGTGCCTTGACGGCTTCCTTGAACACGGCGGGCTTGGCGATCGCGTCCACCAGGCGCCAGTCCACCGCCTTCTGGCCACGCACACCTTCCACGCTGGTGCAGAAGATGTCGGCCAGGTCATGGCGCACATGGCGCTTGTCGGTCACGCGGGTCAGGCCACCGGTGCCCGGCAACACGCCGAGCAGCGGGACTTCGGGCAGGGACACGGATGACGAGCGGTCATCGACCAGCACGATCTCGTCGCAGGCCAGGGCCAGCTCGTAACCGCCGCCGGCACAGGCGCCGTTCAGGGCAGCGACGAATTTCAGACCGTTGTGCTTGCTCGAATCTTCGATGCCGTTGCGGGTCTCGTTGGTGAATTTGCAGAAGTTGACCTTCCAGCCATGGCTGGAGACGCCCAGCATGAAGATGTTGGCGCCCGAGCAGAACACGCGGTCGCGCAGGCTGGTCACCACCACGGTGCGCACTTCGGGATGTTCGAAGCGGATGCGCTGCAGTGCATCGTGCAGTTCGATGTCCACGCCCAGGTCGTAGCTGTTGAGCTTGAGCTTGTAGCCCGGACGCAGGCCGGCGTCTTCGTCGATCTTGATGCCCAGGGTGGCGATGTCGCCGTCGAAGGACAGGTGGATGTGCTTGTAGTGGTCCGGGTGGGTCTGGTAGTCGACCGTCAGTGCAGCGCTCATGGGTGTCTCCTAAGTGGGATTCGATCAAAAGATGCACTTCAGTGCATGCATGGACGAAGTTTAGTGCATCACAACCCCGGCCACAACATGCAATTTAATGCATTCGATAGGTATTTACCCTAGGAACTGAGCGCCAGGTGCTGGCGGACCGCCGAGCGCAGGCTGGCGAAGGCCTCGTCTTCGCTGCCCACGCTGGTGTTGACCGTGAGATCGGCCTTGGAATAAAAGGCCGAGCGGCCCTCCAGAATGCGCTTGAGGTCTTCCATGGCCTCGCGGCTGGCCGCCATCGGGCGCATATCGCCTTGCGCCGCCACGCGGCCCATGTGGTCCTGCGGATCGGCCTGCAGCCAGACGGTGGTGCAGTGCGAGAGCAAGAGATTGAAGTTGGCCGAATCCGAAACCAGGCCGCCGGGCGTGGCGATCACGACCTCGGGGTAGATCTGGATCGCCTCCTCCAGGGCACGCCGCTCGTAGCGGCGGTAGGCATTGGCGCCGTAGAGGTTGTGGATCTCACTGATCTGGCAACCGGCGAACTGCTCGATCTCGCGGCTGAGCTCGATGAAGGGGTAGCCCAGGTCCCGGGCCAGGCGCTGGCCCAGCGAGGTCTTGCCCGCGCCGCGCAAGCCAATCAGCGCGATGCGCGCCTGCCGCTCCTGGGCGCTGCCGCCCTCGCCAAACATCTCGACCAGCTGCACCCGGGCACGCCGCAAATCCGCCTCGCTGCGCTTGGCCAGCAGCTCGCGAATGAGCAGCCACTCGGGGGAGGACGTCGTCACATCGCCCAGCAACTCGGCCAAAGAACATTGCAGCGCCTGCGCCACCTGCAACAGCACCAGAACCGACACATTGCCCGTGCCGTACTCGAGGTTGGCCAGGTGCCGCTCGGAGACCTCGGCGGCCAGCGCGACCGCACGGCGGGTCATGCCCTTGCGCGAACGCAGGGTGCGCACGCGCTCACCCAAAGCCACCAGGAATGGACTGCGTCCCGCCTCGTCGGAAGCCTCGATGCCGGTGGACGCGATGTCCACCCATTCGGTTGATCCCATGCTCAGAACCGTTGAAAAATCAGGGTAAAACCCAAGATAAACGCCCGCACGGGACATGCACTTTAATGCATACTCCGCAGCAGGCACGATAGTGCATTTATACCCCCATCCTGCGGTTTCGACCAGTTTTTTGTTGCAGGCCATGGCCGCTCGACCCCACACCAAGCGATTGACCCCCACATGAACGCTCCCTTGCTCCCCAACTTCTTCGCCGGCAGCTGGCAACACGGCAGCGGTGAAGGCACCCCCCTGTTTGACCCGGTACTGGGCACCGAGCTGGCCCGGGTGTCCAGCGCCGGCATCGACCTGGCCGAAGGCTTTGCCTTTGCCCGCGAACACGGCGGCCCGGCCCTGCGCGCCCTGAGCTACGGCCAGCGTGCGGCGCTGCTGGCCAAGATCGTCGAGGTGCTGCAGGCCCACCGCGACAGCTACTACGAGATCGCCACCGCCAACAGCGGCACCGTGGCCAAGGACTCGGGGGTGGACATTGACGGCGCCCTCTTCACCCTGGGCTACTACGCCAAGCAAGGCGCGGCCCTGGGCGAGGCCACGCTGCTGCTCGACGGCGAACGCATCCGCATGGGCAAGGACCCGGCATTCCAGACCCAGCACATCCAGGTGCCCACGCCCGGCGTGGCCCTGTTCATCAACGCCTTCAACTTCCCCAGCTGGGGCCTGTGGGAAAAAGCCGCCCCCGCCCTGCTCTCTGGGGTGCCGGTGATCGTCAAGCCTGCCACCGCCACCGCCTGGCTGACCCAGCGCATGGTCAAGGACGTGGTCGATGCCGGCGTGCTGCCGGTGGGCGCGCTGTCGGTCATCTGCGGCTCGTCTGCCGGGCTGATGGACGCGCTGCAGGCCTTTGACGTGGTCAGCTTCACCGGCTCGGCCGAGACCGGCCAAGTCATCCGCAGCCACCGCGCCGTGACCGCGCTGTCGGTGCGATGCAACATCGAGGCCGACAGCCTGAACTCGGCCCTGCTGGCCCCCAGCGCCACCGCCGACAGCGAAGCCTTCCAGTTGCTGGTGGCCGAAGTCGCCCGCGAGATGACCGTCAAATCGGGCCAGAAATGCACGGCGATTCGCCGCGTCTTTGTGCCCCGTGCGCTTTATAAGGCCGCTGCACTCGCCATTGGCGCCCGCCTGAGCCAGACCCTGGTGGGCAACCCGAGAAACGCATCGGTGCGCATGGGCGCCCTGGTCAGCCAGGCGCAAAAAGCCAGCGTGCTGGCGGGCCTGGCCCAGCTGAAAACCGAGGCCACCGTTTTGTTTGACGGCCACAGCGCCCCGCTGGTGGACGCCGATGCATCGAGTGCCTGCGTGGCCCCGGTGTTGCTGGGCACCGAGTCGCCCATGACGGCGCAGCTGCTGCATGCGGTCGAGGTGTTTGGCCCCGTCTGCACCCTGATGCCTTACGACCACATCGACGAAGCCTACGCCATGATCCGCCGCGGCGAAGGCTCGCTGGTGTGCTCGGTCTACAGCGAAGACCCGGCCTTCACCGCCCAGGCCTCGGTCCAGCTGGCCAGCAGCCATGGCCGGGTGCATGCGATTTCGCCCGATGTGGCGGCCCTGCACAGCGGCCACGGCAATGTGATGCCCATGAGCCTGCATGGCGGCCCGGGCCGCGCAGGCGGCGGCGAAGAACTCGGTGGCCTGCGGGCGCTGAACTTCTACCACCGCCGCAGCGCCATCCAGGGCAGTTCGCTGGCCCTGGACGCGCTTGCCGCACAAGGGACCCGATGGCCCCTGTGAGGAAAAGCCCGGATGGCCGGGCTGCCCCAAGCCAGACACACTGAAAAACATCCGAGGAGACAAAGCATGAGCCACGTCAGCGCACCGCCCACCGAATTCAATTTTGCGCAACACCTGATCGCCACCAATGCCCACCGTGCGGACAAAACCGCCTTGATCGACGATGTGGGCCGCCTGAGCTATGGCGAGCTGAGCGAGCAGGTCCGCCGCTTTGCGGGCGGCCTCAAAGCCCTGGGCCTCAAGCGCGAAGAACGCGTGCTGCTGCTCATGCAAGACAGCAGCGACTGGGTGGTCGCCTTTTTGGGTTCGCTGTACGCCGGCGTGGTGCCGGTGGCCGTGAACACCCTGCTGACGGCCGAAGACTACGCCTTCATGCTCAGCAACAGCCGGGCCCAGGCCGCGCTGGTCTCGGGCGCCCTGTTGCCGACCTTGCAGGCGGCGCTGGAGATGAACCCCCACGAAGTGCAGCATGTGCTGGTGTCCCGGCCGACCGCGGCACTGGCCGCAGGTCAGACCGAGATGGGCGCCTTCGTGGCGCAAAGCCGGCCGGCGCTGCCGGCACCGACCCTGGCCGATGAGCCGGCCTTCTGGCTGTATTCCTCGGGCTCGACCGGCAAACCCAAGGGCACGGTGCACAGCCAGGGCAATCTGTACTGGACCGCCGAGCTCTATGGCAAAGGGGTGCTCAATCTGCAAGAAAGCGACACGGTGTTCTCCGCCGCCAAGCTGTTCTTTGCCTACGGTCTGGGCAATGCCTTGACCTTCCCGCTGAGTGTGGGCGCCAGCGTGGTGCTGATGGCCGAGCGCCCCACCCCGCAAGCCACCTTCAAGCGCCTGGTGGCGCACCAGCCAACCGTGTTCTACGGGGCCCCCACCGGCTACGGCGGCATGCTCGCCAGCCCCGACCTGCCGGCCAAAAGCCAGGTCGCCCTGCGCCTGTGCTCCTCGGCCGGCGAAGCCCTGCCGCGCGACATCGGCGAGCGCTGGACGGCCCATTTCGGCTGCGAAATCATCGACGGCATCGGCTCCACCGAAATGCTGCACGTGTTCCTCTCCAACCGGCCCGGCGATGTGCGCTACGGCACCACCGGCAAGCCCGTGGAAGGCTACGCCGTCGAGCTGCGCAACGAGGACGGCTCGGTCGTCACCGGACACAACGAGATCGGTGACCTCTACATCCAGGGTCCGAGCAGCGCCCTGATGTACTGGAACAACCGCGAGAAATCGCGCGACACCTTCCAGGGCGCCTGGACCAAGAGCGGCGACAAGTACAGCCGCGATGTGGACGGCTACTACACCTACGCCGGCCGCAACGACGACATGCTCAAGGTCAGCGGCATCTATGTCTCGCCCTTCGAGGTCGAAGCCACCCTGGTGCAGCACCCGGCCATTCTGGAAGCCGCCGTCATCGGCAAGGACGACGAGGACGGCCTGACCAAGACCAAGGCCTTCATCGTGCTCAAGGCCGGCCAAAGCCTGAGCGAGACAGAGGTGAAGGCCTTTGTGAAGGAGCGCCTGGCGCCCTACAAGTACCCACGCTTCATCGAGTTTGTCAGCGAACTGCCCAAGACGGCGACAGGCAAGATCCAGCGCTTCCGCCTGCGCGATCTGGAACGCGCACAGCCCGGGCGATAACTGACAAAAATATGAAAATCACCCAGAAAAACTAGGGATTACCCCTAGAATCGGCGGGTCATTGTTTTGGGGGCCCTGCGCCCTGCACCACCGCCATGCACGTCAAGACCCGCCTGATTCTTGGAGGCCTGATTTCACTGATCGGCCTGCTCATTGTGGCCGTGGTGGCCCTGTTCATCGAAAAGTCCTCCATGCTGGAAGACCGCAAGGTCAAGACCCGGCACCTGGTCGAATCGGCGCACAGCCTGGTCCTGCACTTCCAGGAACTGGAAAAGTCGGCGGGCATGGAGCGCGCAGCCGCTCAATCGGCCGCCATGCAAGCCATCAAAGCCTTGCGCTACGAAGGCAAGGACTATTTCTGGATCCACGACCTGGGAACACCTGTGCCGACCATGCTGATGCACCCCACGGTGCCCAGCCTCAACGGCAAGGTGCTCGATGCCCCGGTGTTCAACAGTGCCACCACGGTGCAGGCGGGTGTGCAGGGTCCGGTCGTGCGGACGAGCGACGGAAAGAAAAACATCTTTGTCGCCTTCAACGAGGTCGTGGCCCAGACCGGTGATGGCTTTGTCACCTACGACTGGAGCAAGCCCAAGGCCGGCGGCGGGGTGACCGAGACGCTTTACGAAAAACTGTCCTACGTCAAAAAAGTCGAGGGTTGGGACTGGGTGATCGGCTCGGGCATTTACGTGGACGATGTGGAAACGCGGTTCTGGCAGCTGGCCGGCCAGTACGGTGTGCTGGTCCTGCTGGTGATGCTGGTCCTGGCTTTCGTCATCCGCTGGCAGATCCAGGCCATCATTGGCCCGCTGGACGCCTTGCGCAGCCTGGTCAGTTCGGTGCAGGAAAGCGCGGATTTTTCCCGGCGTGTCCAGGTGCAGCAGCAGGACGAAGTCGGGCAGACGGCCATGGCGTTCAACCGCCTCATGGACGCCCAGCAGCATGCCATCGCGGAAGTCAATGGCGTGGTGGAGGCCATCGCCCGTGGCGATTTCAGCCAGCGCGTGCAGGCTGATCTGCGCGGCGATCTGGCCATCATGAAGGAGGCGGTCAATGCCAGCGCGCAGAGCGTCGAGCAGACCATGAGTGCCTTGCAGCAGGTAATGCAGGCCCTCTACAACGGCGACTTCAACCAGCGCATGTCCAGCGACGTCAAGGGCGATCTGAGGGCTGCCGTGGACAAGGCGATGCAGGCCATGCAGACGCTGCTCGACGATGTGGGCAGCGTCATGAACCGTGTGGCGCAGGGCGATATGCGTGGCCGGGTCCATGCCGAAGGCCGTGGCGATCTGGCCACCCTCAAGACCCACATCAACCACTCGCTCGATGCCCTGAGCCAGACCATGCAGACCATCAACCAGAACACGCGTCAGGTGGCGGCGGCGGCCAACGAGACCAGCCAGGCGATCAGCCAGATCAGCGACGGCGCCCAAAACCAGATGCATGCCATTGGCCAACTGGCCAATGCCGTGCGCGAGACCGCCAGCTCGGTCAGCGATGTCTCGCGCAACACGGAAACGGCCAGCGCGCGCTCGCGTGAATCCATGTCGATCGTGCGTGCGGGGCGCGACAAGATGGCCACCATGGTCGAGGTGGTCAATGGCATCGCGGCCAATTCCGAAAAGATCAACAAGATCACCGAGGTCATCGAAGGCATCGCCAACAAGACCAATCTGCTGTCACTCAACGCCGCCATCGAAGCCGCTCGCGCTGGCGAGCATGGCAAAGGCTTTTCCGTGGTGGCCGAAGAAGTCGGCAAGCTCGCCGCCAACAGCGCGCAAAGCACGCAGGAAATCGCCCAGCTGGTTCAGCAAGCCGTCACGGAGGCCCGCCGGGCGGTCGAGACGGTGCGCGAGGTCAGCCGTGACATGAAGAAGATCGAGCAAGGCGCGCATGAATCCGACGGCATGATGCAGCGCATCTCGGCGGCCCTGGAGCAACAAAGTCTGGCCGTTCAGCAAATCAACAGCAACATGGTCAACCTCAACCAGATTGCCGAATCGAATGCCTCGGCCAGCGAGGAAATCACGGCCACCGTGATCGAGCTCTCCAAGATCGCCGACGGCACGCGCCGTGAGGTCGACAAGTTCACGGTCTAAGCCGTCCAGCGCCCGGTCCCCTCTGGGCTGCCCCTTCGAACGGACAGCGCGGGCAGCCCCGCCCGGCTGGCGCCGCGCTCAGAGCGCCGCCAGGTCCTCGGCAGGGGTCTGCAGCAGGGTCTGTGCGGGCGCCAGTGCCATGCGGGCATGGGCGTCCGCGCGGGGCAGCAGCCGCTCCATGTAGAACTGGGCGGTCTCGATCTTGGTGCGGTAGAACGCTTCGGTGTCGGTCCCCTGCCCGCTGCGCAGGGCCTCGTCGGCCTTGAAGGCCATCTGCACCCAGTGGTGGCCCATCATCACAAAACCGCTGTACATCAGGTAATCGCAGGCGGCTGCGCCCACCTGTTCCTTGTTCTGGCGGGCCTGGAGCATCAGGCGCAGCGTCAGCCAGTTCCATTGCAGGGCCCGCCCCGCCAGCGCCCGGGCCATGCGGCCCAGCGGCCCGCCCGAGAGCAGGTGCGGCCGCGCCAAGGCCAGCATGCTGCGGCTGAACTCGCGCACGCACTGGCCACGCGTTTGCAGCAGCACCTTGCGGCCCAGCAGGTCCAGCGCCTGGATGCCTGTGGTGCCTTCGTACAGGGTGGCGATGCGGGCATCGCGCAGGACCTGCTCCATGCCGTGCTCGCGGATGTAGCCATGGCCCCCCAGCACCTGCACACCGAGGCTGGCGGCCTCGACCCCCATCTCGGTCAAAAAGCCCTTGAGGATGGGCGTGAAAAATCCCAACGCGCTGTCGTGGCGCGCGTAGGCCTCTTCATCACCGGCCCAGGCCGCGGCAAACATTTGGTCGGCCAGCTGCGCGGCGGCATAGATCATGGCGCGTCCGCCTTCGGCCACGGCTTTTTGCGTCAGCAGCATGCGGCGCACATCGGGGTGCCAGATCAGGGCATCGGCCACCTGATCGGGCTCCTTCTTGCCCGAGAGCGCGCGCATGGATCGGCGCTCCTTGGCGTAGGCCAGCGCCCCCTGAAAGGACAGCTCGGCATGGGCCACGCCCTGGATGGCGGTGCCGATGCGCGCCGTGTTCATGAAGGTGAACATGGCTTCGAGCCCCTTGTTCGGCTGGCCAATCAGCAGGGCCGTGGCGCCGTCGAAATTGAGCACCGCCGTCGAACTGGCGCTGATGCCCATCTTGTGCTCGATCGAGCCGCAGTGCACCGGGTTGCGCTCGCCCAGACTGCCGTCGGTGTTCAGCAGGTGTTTGGAGACCAGGAACAGGGAGATGCCCCGTGTGCCCGGCGGTGCATCGGGCAAGCGCGCCAGCACGATGTGCACGATGTTCTCGGTCAGGTCGTGCTCGCCGCTGGAAATGAAAATCTTGGTGCCGGTCAGCGCGTAAGTGCCATCCCCCCGCGGCCTGGCCTGGCAACGCACCTGCGCCAGATCGGAGCCACATTGGGGTTCGGTCAGGCACATGGTGCCGGTCCATTCACCCGACACCAGGCGGGGCAGGTACTGCGCCTTGACCTCCTGGCTGCCGTACTGCAGCAGGGTGTTGATGCAGCCGATGCTCAGGCCAGGGTACATGTTGAAAGACCAGTTGGCGGTCCCCATCATTTCGCTCTTGAGCAGGCTCAGCGACATGGGCAGGCCCATGCCACCGTATTCGGAAGGGAAAGACAGGCCCTGCCAGCCACCGGCCACGAACTGCGCATAAGCCTCTTTGAAACCGGCGGGGGTTCGCACCACACCCGCATCCCAGTGGCAGCCTTCTTCGCCGCCGCTGACGTAGATCGGCGCGAGAACGTCCTCGCAGTAGCTGGCCACCGCCTCCAGGATGGCGTCCACCGTGTCGGGCGTGGCCTCTTCAGCGCCGCCGAGCTGGCGGTAGTGGGCCGGGTAGTCGAGCACTTCGTTCATGACGAAGCGCATGTCGCGCAAGGGGGCTTTGTAGTGGAGCATGGGGCTATCGGATCAACGTTCAAGAATGGCGACCACGCCCTGGCCGCCAGCGGCACAGATCGAGATCAGCCCGCGGCCGCTGCCTTTTTGTGCCAGCAGCTTGGCCAGCGTGGCCACGATGCGCGCACCGGTGGCGGCAAACGGGTGGCCGGCGGCCAGCGAGCTGCCGAGCACATTGAGCTTGCTGCGGTCGATGGGGCCCAGCGGCTGCGGCAGCCCCAGCTTGTCGCGGCAGAACACCGGGTCTTCCCAGGCCTGGAGGGTGCACAGCACCTGGGCGGCAAAGGCCTCGTGGATTTCATAGAAGTCAAAGTCCTGCAGCGTCAATCCCGCCCGCTGCAGCATGCGCGGCACGGCATACGCCGGGGCCATCAGCAGGCCCTCCCTTTGGGCCGGGTCGGGGTGGAAGAAGTCCACCGCGGCGACTTCACTGAAGCTCAGGTAGGCCAGCACCGGCAGCCCCCGATCCGCGGCCCAGCCTTCGCTGGCCAGCAGCACCGCCGACGCGCCATCGGTCAGCGGGGTGGAATTGCCCGCTGTGAGCGTCCCTTCGCCGGCGGCAACCGGCCGGTCGAACGCCGGCCGCAACTTGGCCAGTTGCTCGAGCGTGAGGCCGCGGCGCAGGTTGTTGTCTTCGCGCAGCCCCTGGTAGGGCGTCATCAGGTCGTTGAAGAAACCGCTGTCGTAGGCCTGCGCCAGCTTGAGGTGGCTCTGCAGCGCCAGCTCGTCCTGCGCCTGACGGGAGATGCCCCACTGGCGCGCCATCAGTTGCGCATGCTCGCCCATCGACAGCCCTGTGCGCGGCTCGCCATTGCGAGGCAGCACGGGCCGCAAGAACTGACCGGGACGGATGCGCAGCGCCGCGCGCAGGCGCTGGCCGGTGCTGCGCGCACGGGCCAGGTCAAGCAGGGTGCGGCGCAGCTTCTCATTGAGGGCAATCGGTGCGTCCGAGGTGGTGTCCACCCCGCCGGCCACGCCGCATTCGATCTGCCCGACCGCGATCTTGTGCGCCACCAGCATGGCCGCCTCCAGTCCGGTGCCGCAGGCCTGCTGCAGGTCAAAAGCCGGCGTCTCGGGTGAAAGCCCGGTCGAGAGCACCGCCTCGCGCACCAGATTGAAATCGCGCGAATGCTTCATGACGGCGCCCGCTGCCACATCGCCCAGGCGCTGGCCATGCAGGCCAAAACGGTCCACCAGGCCTTGCAGCGTGGTGCTGAGCATCTCCAGATTGGAGGCCCGCAGGTAAGCGGTGTTGGAGCGGGCAAAAGGAATGCGGTTGCCACCGACGATGGCGACACGGCGAAGGGTGTTGGAGGTCATGGGGTGTCTCTCCCGGAAGGGGCATGGCAAGTGAGCAGCGCGCGCAGGTGGGGCGATTGGCCAGCGGCATCGCGCACTTCAAAGAGGGTCTGCCCAGGCCCGGGCTGGGCCTGCCAGAGCGTGGCCTGCGCGGGCAGCCACAGGGGCCGCTTGAAGGCGCACTGCAGCGTGGCCTGCGCCAGTGCCGCCTCGGGCGCGAGCAGGGCCAGGGCACGCGCCTGCGTCCACAGGCCATGGGCGATCGCACGGCGAAAGCCGAGCAAGCGGGCGGTCAGTGGCCACAGGTGGATCGGGTTGTAGTCGCCCGAGACCGCCGCATAGCGGCGACCCGTATCGGCCGGCACCTCGAAACCGCCCTGGCGGACCCAGGACAAGGGCGCATCCAAACCGTCCGCAAAAACTTCGCCCACAGGAGACGGCACCCCCAGCCTCAGCAAAGTCTGGGTGGCCTGCCAGATGCACTCGCCGCTGGCCTCGCGCAGGATGCGCAGCGCCAGCGTGAAGACCTGGCCTTTCTCATGCGCGTGCAGCGTCCCGGTCTGCAGTTCCACACGCACGGCCTCGCCGACCGCCAGCGGGGCATGCTGGGTGATGGCGTTGGCCAGATGCACCGTGCCGATGGCCGGCCAGGGACAGGCGCTCGAGCCCATGTAGTGCATCACCAGCGGAAAGGTGAGCATCTGCGGGTAGGTCAGCGGCACCCGGCCAGACGGGCCCGCCGCGGGGAAGCTGCACACCGCGGCATAGCGCGCCACATGCTGGGCGTCGATCACCACGCGCGGCAAGGCCAGTGCCACCGGCTCGAGCGCGGGCACCGCAAGCGATGGCCTCAAGCTGCTCAGCAGCACACGGCCCAGGCTGCGCAAGGTGCCGGCAGGTTGTACCGTCAATGCCATCTCAGGCCCCGATCAAGCTTTGGCCGCACACCCGCAGCACCTGTCCATTGACGCCCTGCGAGGCCGGGCTGAGCAACCAGGCGATCGCCTCGGCCACATCCACCGGCTGGCCGCCCTGCCCCATCGAGTTCATGCGCCGCCCCGCCTCGCGGATCGCCAGCGGGATGGCCGCGGTCATTTGTGTTTCGATGAAGCCGGGCGCCACCGCATTGATGGCCATGCCCTGGCCAGCCAGCCGTGGCGCCAGGCCCTGCACCAGGCCGATCACGCCGGCCTTGGAGAAAGCGTAGTTGGTCTGCCCCGGGTTGCCCGCGATCCCCGAAATCGAGGACACGCACACCACCCGGGCCTTGGGCCGCAGCGCCCCGGCCTCCAGCAGGGCCAGGGTCAGGGTCTCGGGCGCGATCAGGTTGACCTGGACCAGCGTGGCCCAGAGGTGCGGCGCCATGCGGGCGATGGTCTTGTCGCGGGTGATGCCGGCGTTGTGCACCACGCCGTCCCAGCCGCCATCGGCACGGGCGGCCTCGACCAGGGTGGCGGCGGCGGCAGGCTCGGTGATGTCCAGCGCCAGCGCGGTGCCTCCCAGGCTCTGGGCCACCGCCTGCAGCGCGTCTTGCGCCTGCGGCACATCGACACACACCACCCGTGCCCCCTCGCGCGCCAGCGTCTGGGCGATGGCCGCGCCGATGCCGCGGGCGGCGCCGGTCACCATGATGCGTCGCCCCGCCAGAGGCTGCGCCCAGTCCGCCGGGATGGGCCCGGCAAAGGCGCCGAGCCGGATCACCTGACCGGACACATAGGCACTGCGCGGCGAGAGCAGGAAGCGCAGCGTGCCCTCCAGGCGCGGCTCGGCGCCTGGGCTGACCAGCACGGTCTGGGCCGTGATGCCGCGCTTGAGTTCCTTGGCCAGGGCACGCACAAAACCCTCGAGCGCGCGCTGCACCGCGGCCTGGGACGGGTCGGTGCAGTCCTCGGGGGGACGGCCGATGACCACCACCCGGCCGCAGGCCTGCAGGCGGCGCGCGGCCGCATGGAAACAAGTGTGCAGTGCTTGGGCCTGATCCGCATGGCGCAGGCCGGTGGCATCGAACACCACCGCCTTGATCGGGCCACCGGACTGCCCGTCCACCGCCCAGGGGCCGCTCATGGCCCCGGCCTGGTTGGCCATGGCCGTCCAGCCCGGCACGCTGGCATGCGCCACGGTGCGGGCCTGCATGGCGGTCAGGGCCTGCAACAGGGGGGACAGGAGTTGGGGCTCCGCGCCAGCGGCGACCAGCACCTCGCCATCGATCACGGGCTGGCCCGGCGCAAAACGTTCGAGCGGCACCGGTTTGGGCAAACCCAGCCAGGCGGCCACCCGGGCACCGACGGTGGAATTGGCAAAGTTCAGGTAGGCATCGGACATGGACAGGTGCTCCTTGTTTGTGTACGATCGTACACCGAAACACAGCCATCTGCCTATTTGCCCCTGCCGCCATGCCCAGAACCCCGACTGCACAGGACACCGCGCCACTCAGCCGGCAGGACCGCAAAGACCAGACGCGCAAAAGCCTGGTGCAGGCCGCGCTGGAACTGATCGGGGAAGGACGCAGCTTCACCAGCCTGGGCATCCGGGAAATCGCCCGGGAGGCGGGCATGGTGCCCAATGCTTTTTACCGGCACTTCCGCAACACCGATGAACTGGGCCTGAGCCTGGTGGACGAAGTGGGGGTCACCCTGCGCCGCTTGCTGCGCCAGGCCAGGCAGCCCGGCAGCGCCGAAACCAGCGTGGTTCGGGAATCGGTCCGGGTCTACCACCAGTACGTGCGCGAGAACCGTCGGCTCTTCCTGTTCATCGCCAGCGAGCGCTCGGGCGGCAGCCGCATCCTGCGCATGGCCATCCGGCAGGAGGTGCGTCACTTCGCCGACGAGATGGCCAGGGACATGCATTCGATGCCGGCGTACCAGGGCGTCGCGCAAGCCACGCTGCAGATGGCCTGCGGCCTCATCGTCAACAGCATGTTGGCCAGCGCCCCCGAAATTCTGGACCTGCCGGCCGATCCCCCCACGGCCGAACAGGCCATGGTGCAGGCCTCGGTCCAGCAGCTGCAGCTCATCCTGCTCGGGCTGGCCGCCTGGCGCACGGAGGCGGCCCCGGCGCCCGAGGAAATGAAGAAACCACAAAAAACTTCACAGAATTCAGCATTTACATAAAATACAAAAATGATGAGCACCACCGAACGTTCCCCCCTGGCCAGCGCCTACCTGCGGTTTTTGCAGCTGGCCCGTGCCGTGGACGCCCTGCCCACCGGACAGTCGATGGACGCCAATGAATCGGCCTTGCTGGAAGCGGTGGTGCTGCGCTGGCATGCGGGTGAGCCCATGACGGTGCGCGAGGCGATCAACCTCGCCGAACTGGGCTCGCCGGCCACCTTGCACAAACGGATCACCCGTTTGCGCAACAAAGAGCTGCTCAGCGCACACAGCGAACCGGGCGACCGCCGCGCCAAATACCTGGTGCCCACCCAGCAGGCGCTGGATTACTTTCACCAGCTGGGACAAACCATGCAGCAAGCCCAGGCCCTGCAGGCTTCATGAACCTGCGGTGGTCTGTCGTTTTGCAGTGGGGGCTGATGGTGCTGGTCAGCGCCTGGCTGTTTGTCTGCTTTTTCCGACTCAACGACTGGCTGTTTGACTGGCTCGAATACGTCAAGGGCGTCAACTGGGTGTTTCTGCCGGCCGGTTTTCGCGTGCTGCTGGTGCTGGCCATGGGCATTCCGGGCGCCCTGGGCATCGCCCTGGGCACGCTCTGGCTGGACACCCATGGCACCACCCCCTCGCCCGACCTCGATGTGATGCTGCTCACTTGCATGGCCTCGGGCTTTGGCCCCTGGCTGGTCAAATACGGGATGGAGCGGCGGGGTCTGCTCGGTCAGGACCTGCTGCAGCTGACCACCAAGCGTTTGTTGCAGTTTGTGCTGCTTTACGCCGCCGTCAACGCGTTCGCCCACCAGTCGATCCACTGGCTGTTCGAGCAGGACCCGCTGCAACCCTGGATCAATGTCTGGCCGATGTTCACCGGCGATTTGCTGGGCGCCCTCATCGTGCTCTACGCTTTCAAGCTCAGCCTGCCCTGGCTGCGGGCCGCCCTCGGGGCCAAAGCCTGATTGGGGCCTTCAGGACTGCGGCAGGAACAGCGCCTGCAGATCGCTCAGAAAATCAAAGCCCCGCTCGGTGGGCCAGACCCGCGTCCAATCGCGACCGATCAGGCCTTTTTGCTCGGCTTCCTTGAGCCCGCGCTGGATGCTGGTCAGGGCCAGCCCGGTGCGCTCCATGTAATCGCTCAAGGCAAAGCCTTCCTTGAGGCGCAAGGCGTTGAGCATGAACTCGAAAGGCAGCGCCTCGCGCGCCACCTCCTCGTTCTGGCTCACCGGCTCGCCCTGCATGGCCTGCTGCACATAGCGCTGCGGTTCGCGGTAACGCACCTGCCGCACAATGCGGTGGGCAAAGCTGAGCTTGCTGTGCGCGCCGGCGCCAATCCCCAGATAGTCGCCAAACTGCCAGTAATTGAGGTTGTGCGCGCAGGCGTGGCCAGGCCGGGCGTAGGCCGAGACCTCGTAGCGCCCCAGCCCCGTTGCGGCCGTGCGCTCGGTGATGCGGTCCATCATGGCGTAGGCCTCGTCGTCTTCAGGCAAGGCGGGCGGGTGCTTGGCAAACAGGGTGTTGGGCTCGATGGTCAGGTGGTAGATCGACAGGTGCGGGGGCGCAAACGACAGCGCGGCCGCCACATCTTCGCTCAGCTGCGCCAGTGTCTGCCCGGGCAGGGCGTACATCAGGTCGAGGTTGAAGGTGTCGAAGACCTGCGCCGCCTCGTTGACTGCGGCCAGCGCCTGTGCGCGGTCATGCACACGGCCCAGCGCTTTCAGATGCGCATCGTTGAAGCTTTGCACCCCGATGGACAGGCGGGTGATGCCGGCCTGCCGGAAGGCCTTGAAGCGGTCTTTTTCAAAGGTGCCGGGGTTGGCCTCGAGCGTGATCTCGACATCGGCCGTCAGGCGCAAGCGCGCGCGCAGGCCACCGACCAGCCGGTCGATGGCTTCGGGGGCAAACAGGCTGGGCGTGCCCCCGCCAAAGAAAATGGTGTGCACCGAGCGGCCCCAGATGAGCGGCAGGCTGGCTTCCAGGTCGGCCAGCAAGGCATCGATGTAGGCCTCCTGCACGCTGCGTGCATCCTGGGGCCCGCGCCATTCGTGCGAGTTGAAGTCGCAGTAAGGGCATTTTTTGATGCACCAGGGCAGGTGCACATACAGCGACAGCGGCGGCAGGACGGGCAGCTGCAACAGGCCCGGACGCATCGCATGGACCGGATCGAGCGGGTGGCTCATGCGCTCAAGCCCCAAGCCAGCGCTCGCGCATGAGCGCCAGCATCTGCTGCACGGCACGCCCGCGGTGGCTGTGGGTGTTCTTCACCTCCACCGGCAGTTCGGCAAAGGTTTTGCCGAACTCGGGGATGAACATCACCGGGTCAAAACCAAAACCGTTGCTGCCGCGCCGTTCGGTGGCGATTTCTCCCACCACGCGGCCCACAGCGATCAGGGGCTCCGGGTCATCGAAGGTGCGCAGGGCCACCAGGGTGCTGACCATGGCCGCACGGCGCTGGGTGATGCCCTGCATCTGCTCGAGCAGGGCGGTGACGTTGTTGTCATCGCCTTTGGCATAACCAAAACGCGTGGCGTAGTAGGCGGTGTCCACGCCGGGCTGTCCACCGAAGGCGTCCACACACAAACCCGCGTCGTCGGCCAAAGCGGGCAGGCCCGAGAGCTGGGATGCATGGCGGGCCTTGGCCAGCGCGTTTTCAACAAAGGTGCGGAAGGGCTCTTCGGCCTCGGGAATGTTCAGGTCGGCCTGCCGCAGCAATTGCATGCCCAGAGGCGCCAGCATGGCCTGCAGCTCGGCCAGCTTGCCCGGGTTGTTGGAAGCCAGAACGATCTGCATGGTTTCAACGGCCCTGGGCCAGGGCCTGCTTTTGCAGCTGCACCAGTTCGCCAATGCCTTTTTCGGCCAGGGCCAGCATGCGGTCCATCTCCGGGCGGGTGAAGGCCTGGCCCTCGGCCGTGCCCTGCACCTCGACAAAGCGGCCGGCACCGGTCATGACCACGTTCATGTCGGTGTCGCAGGCCGAATCCTCGGGGTAATCCAGGTCCAGCAGGGCGGTGCCGTCCTTGAGCCCGACCGAGATGGCGGCCACATGGTCCAGGATGGGCGAGGCGCTGAGCTTGCCCGTGGCGATCAGCCAGTGGACCGCGTCCTGTGCGGCGACAAAGGCGCCGGTGATGCTGGCGGTGCGGGTGCCGCCATCGGCCTGCAGCACATCGCAATCGAGGTGGATGGTGCGCTCGCCCAGCTTTTTCAGGTCAAACACCGCGCGCATGGACCGGCCGATCAGGCGCTGGATTTCCTGTGTGCGGCCGCTTTGCTTACCGCGCGCGGCTTCGCGGTCGCCGCGTGTGTGGGTGGCGCGGGGCAGCATGCCGTATTCGGCCGTGACCCAGCCCTCGCCGCTGCCTTTTTTGTGGCCGGGGACCTTTTCCTCGACCGAGGCGGTGCACAGCACACGGGTCTGGCCAAACTCGATCAGCACCGAGCCTTCGGCGTGGATGGTGTAGCCGCGGGTGATGCGCACGCTGCGCAGGGCATCGGCCGCGCGGCCGGTGCGTTGGTAAGTGGTGCTCATGTTTTCAGCCCGATAACGCTTGTGGCCCCGGCGGCGTACAAAGCAGCCGCAGGCGCATCAAGGGAGTTTGAGATAATGGGGCGTTTCAGGCCTGCGCGCCCCTGGCCATCTGCCCCGGACGGCCACAGCGCACCCCGCGACCAGCCGGCGAGGGCCCCAAGGAAACCAGTCCATGCCAGTTTACAGTATGACCGGGTACGCCAGCGTGCAGCGCAGCCTGCCGCCCGCCGATGCCGAGAGCAGCCAGCCGACGGCCCGCCTCGGTCTCGAGATCCGCTCGGTCAACAGCCGCTTTCTCGACCTCTCGTTCCGCCTGCCCGAGGAGCTGCGTCAGCTCGAACCGGGCCTGCGCGAGCTCATCACCCGCCACATCCGCCGTGGCAAGGTTGAAGTGCGCGCCAGCCTCGACGCCGGCGAGGCCGAGCAGGCCCCAGCCCCCTCTGCCCAGACCCTGCAACGCATCGCTGCGCTGCAAGACAAGGTGCAAGGCTGGCTGCCGGGCGCGCGCGCCTTGAGCGTGGCCGATGTGCTGCGTCTGGCCTCGGGCGGCGCCAGCGGTCCGGCCATCGACGACGCCCAGTGGCTTGCGCTGGCCCGGCAGGCCATCGATGCCCTGCGCAGCGCCCGCGAACGCGAGGGCGAGCGCCTGACCACCATGCTGCAAGGCCACATCGCGCAGCTGCAAGAACTGGCCGCCCAGGCCGAGCCGCTGGTGCCGCAGCTGGTGGAACAGCAACGCCAGCGCTTTCTGGAACGCTGGAAAGACGCGATGGCGCTCGCGCAGGGCCAAACCCTGCCCGAAGCGGCCCAGGACCGCGCCCTGAGTGAAGCCACCGCCTTTGCCATCCGCATCGATGTGGCCGAAGAAATCACCCGCCTGCGCTCGCACCTGCAGGAAATCGCGCACCTGCTCGGCCAGGGCGGCGACATCGGCAAGCGCCTGGACTTTCTGATCCAGGAGCTGCACCGCGAGGCCAACACCCTCGGCTCCAAATCGGCCGTGCTGGAGATGACCCGCCTGTCCGTGGACATGAAGGTCCTGATCGAGCAGATGCGCGAGCAGGTGCAAAACATCGAATGAACCGGTCCTGAAAAGCGGCCCCGAACACCCTATGGAATACCCTGGAAACCTCTTCGTCGTGGCCGCGCCCAGCGGGGCCGGCAAATCCAGCCTGGTCAAGGCGCTGATGGAGCTCGACCGACAGGTCCAGCCCTCGGTCTCGCACACCACCCGCGCCCCGCGTGGGCAGGAAAAGCACGGCCGCGAATACTTCTTCGTTTCGCCGCAAGAATTCGACAGCATGGTGCTGGCCGACGCCTTCGTGGAGTGGGCCCATGTGCATGGCCAGCGCTATGGCACCTCCAAGAAAATGATCGAAGACCGCATGGCCCAGGGCGCGGATGTGGTGCTGGAGATCGACTACCAGGGCGCGATCCAGATCAAGCGCATGTACGCCAACGCGGTGCTGATCTTCATCCTGCCGCCCAGCTGGGAAGAGCTGCGCTCGCGCCTGGAGCGCCGCGGCGAAGACGCCCCCGACATCATCGAGCTGCGGCTCAAGAACGCCGCCGAAGAGCTGGCCCATGCCCAGGAATTCGACTTCGTTATAATCAACGAAGTCTTTGAACGGGCTTTGTTTGACCTCAAGGCCATCGTCCACGCCCAGCGCCTGCGCTACGTTGCCCAGCGACGCGCCCGGGCCGGCACCTTCGAGGCATTGCACATTGCCTGACCCCACACAAGGAAACCACCATGGCCCGCATCACCGTTGAAGATTGCCTGCAGCAGATCCCCAACCGCTTCCAGCTCGTGCTGGCCGCCACCTACCGCGCCCGCATGCTCAGCCAGGGCCACACCCCGAAAATCGAGAGCAAGAACAAGCCCGGTGTGACCGCCCTGCGCGAAATCGCCGCTGGCAAAGTCGGTCTGGAAATGCTCAAGCGCGTCAATTGACCGGGCCAGCCCCGGCCATTTCCGCCGCACCAGCGACAAGCCCCTTCGATGGGGCTTTTTTGTGCCCGCTCTAAAGCGCTGTACCAAACCGTTAACATAGTTCCCATGAGTGCTGTCGTGCCCCCGTCGAGCCTGCCCCCGGTCCGCCCTCAGGCGGCCGGTCCGGCTGCGGTCAGCGCGGCAGCGGCCAGCTTCGCGGCCCTGGTCGACCGGCTCGATTACCTCAGCCCCCAGGACGTGGACCTGGTGCGGCGCGCCTACCGCTTTGCCGACGAAGCCCATCTGGGCCAGATGCGTCGCAGCGGTGAGCCCTACATCACCCACCCGATCGCCGTGGCGGCGCTGTGCACCGAATGGAAACTCGATGCCCAGGCCCTGGCCGCCGCCCTCATGCACGACAGCATGGAAGACTGCGGCGTCACCAAGGCCGAGCTGGTGGAAAAATTCGGCGCGCCGGTGGCCGAACTGGTCGATGGCCTGACCAAACTCGACAAGCTGGAGTTCAACACACGCGAAGAAAACCAGGCCGAGTCCTTTCGCAAGATGCTGCTGGCCATGGCGCGCGATGTGCGGGTCATCCTCATCAAGCTGGCCGACCGCACCCACAACATGCGCACCATGGCCGACATGCCACGCGCCAAGTGGGGGCGCATCTCGTCTGAAACGCTGGAGATTTACGCTCCGATCGCCCACCGGCTGGGCCTCAACCAGATTTACAGGGAATTGCAGGACCTGTCGTTCCGCCACCTCATGCCCTGGCGGCATGCGGTCCTGACCAAGGCCGTGGCCCGCGCGCGCAACCGGCGCCGCGACCTGATCCAGAAAGTCGAGGCCGAAGTCGAGGCCGTGTTCGCCCAGGCCGGCATGCCCGTGCGCATCAGCGGCCGCGAAAAAACCCTCTATTCCATCTACAAGAAGATGGAGACCAAGCACCTGAGCTTTGCCCAGGTGACGGACATCTACGGTTTTCGCGTGATCGTGCCCGGCGTGATCGACTGCTACACCGCCCTGGGCATGCTGCACCAGCTCTACAAGCCGGTGCCCGGCAAGTTCAAGGACCACATCGCGATCGCCAAGGTCAACGGCTACCAGTCGCTGCACACCACGCTGGTCGGCCCGTCCGGGGTGAATGTGGAGTTCCAGTTCCGCACCGAAGCCATGCACCTGGTGGCCGAAGCCGGGGTCGCTGCCCACTGGCTCTACAAGGCCAACGGCGCGGCCAGCGCGCAATCCGAACGGCTGGGCACCCAGTGGCTGCAGTCGCTGCTGGATATCCAGAACGAGACCCGCGACGCGGCCGAGTTCTGGGACCACGTCAAGGTGGACCTGTTTCCCGATGCGGTCTACGTCTTCACGCCCAAGAGCCAGATCATGGCGCTGCCGCGCGGCGCCACGGTGGTGGACTTTGCCTATGCCATCCACAGCCGGGTGGGTGACCATGCGGTGGCCGCCCGCATCAACGGGCACCAGGTGCCGCTGCGCACCGAACTGAGCAATGGCGACGTGATCGAGGTCATCACCGCGCCGGTGTCGGCGCCCAATCCGGCCTGGCTGGGCTTTGTCCGCACCGGACGCGCCCGCTCCAAGATCCGCCACCACCTCAAGACCCTGGCCCAGACCGAATCCACCCAGCTCGGCGAGAAACTGCTGGGGCAGGCCCTGCGCGCCGAAGGCATCCAGAAAGTGCCGGCCGACGAGGCCCCGCTGCAACCCCTGTGGGACAAGCTGCTGCGCTTCACCGGCAACCGCAACCGCCAGGACCTGCTCATGGACATCGGCCTGGGCAAGCGCATCGCCAGCATCGTGGCCAAGCGCCTGGTGGTGCTGCTGGCCGAACTGGGCCAGAAGCCCGATGCCTTGCTGATGACGCGCGAGCGTTTCACGGCGCACGAGAGCGTCTCGCAGGGCGCCATCACCCTGGACGGCAGCGAAAACGCCTCGGTCGTCTACAGCCGTTGCTGCCGCCCGCTGCCCGGTGACGAGATCGTGGGTTACCTGGGACGCGGCGAAGGCCTGGCGGTGCACCGCAGCGAATGCAGCACCGCCGCCAAGCTGCGCCAAAAGGACAGCGAACGCTTCATCAGCGTGGAATGGTCGGACGAACCCACCCGCGCGTTCGAGACCGGGATCGAGGTCACGGTGGTCAACGGCAAGGGCGTTCTGGCCCGCATCGCCGGGGCCATGGCGGCGGCCGAGGCCGATATCGTGCACGTGGACATGGGCCAGGAAACGGCACAGGACTCGGCGCAGCTGCGCTTCATCCTGTCGGTGCGGGACCTCAGCCACCTCGAGGCGGTGCTGCGGCAGCTCAAGCGCACGCCCGCCGTGATCCAGGTCGAGCGTTTGCTGCCCCACGCCTGAATCAAGCCGGTGCCGGGTAACTCACCTCCAGCACCTCGATCTCCAGCACCCCCGATGGCGTCACCAGCCGCAGCACGTCGCCGCAGTGCGACTTGAGCAGCGTGCGAGCGATCGGGGAGACCCAGCTGACCTGCCCTTGCAGGCTGTCGGCCTCGTCGATCCCCAGGATGGTGACGGTGCGCTCGGTGCCGTCCTGCTCGGCATAGGTGACGGTGGCACCGAAGAACACCTGGTCGCGGCCGTGGTGCACCGAGGGGTCGGTGACCTCGGCGATTTCCAGACGCCGGGTCAGAAAACGGATGCGGCGGTCGATTTCGCGCAGGCGCTTCTTGCCATAGAGGTAATCGCCGTTTTCGGAACGGTCCCCATTGCTGGCGGCCCAATGCACGACTTCGACCACCTTGGGCCGCTCCTTGTCGATCAAATCCAGCAGTTCGGCGCGCAATCGCGCATAACCGGCTGGCGTGATGTAGTTGCGCGCCCCCTGCGGCAAGGCGGGCAGCCCCATGTCCTCGTCTTCGTCCGGATCGGTCTCCCGGGTGAATGCTTTGCTCATGGGCCAATGATGCCGCAAGGGCGCGGTGCCGGCACAGTCGGTGCTGAAGGGGGTACAATCCCCATGTTGCAGCTATTTGCTTACCTTCCCTGCAACAAGGTCTGACACGGGCAGCGGTACCCCAAAACCGCACACCTCATCCACCGCGCCGATTCCGGTACGTCCTGGTGGTCACACTTTTCTCTATGGCGAGCTACACCACGGTGGGTGTTTGCACCCCACTGCGATCGCACTGCTGTGTCACTTTGATCTGACCGCAGGCATCCGGGCCCTCCGGGCCCAGTCAAGGTTCTGTTACATGCATATTCCCGCAGCCGCACCCTTCAGTGCCGGCAAATTCCTCATCACCCCGCTCTCGCGCCCGGCGCAGGCGGGTGGCTTCGCGGCATCGCTGTCGATCCGGCGCGGCCAGGGCCGTGCCACGCACGACCGGATTTACACCTTCAAACCGGCTTTCGCCTGCCGCGACAGCGCCCTGCGCTATGCCGCCGCGCAAGGCCGCGACTGGCTGCGCAATCCAGCGGCGTTCGCCTGAATGCCCTTTTCTCAAGACAAGGAGTCCCCATGGCCAAGGAAGAACTGATCGAAATGCAAGGCAAGGTCGATGAAGTCCTGCCCGACATGCGTTTTCGGGTCACGCTCGACAACGGGCACCAGCTCGTGGCCTACACCGGCGGCAAGATGCGCAAGCACAGCATCCGCATCCTTGCGGGTGACAAGGTCACGCTGGAGATGTCGCCCTATGACCTCTCCAAGGGCCGCATCACCTTCCGTCACATCGAAAACCGCACACCCCGCGTTGGCGGTGCGCCTGCACGGCGCCCCCACCGCTGAAAGCGGCGCTCCCCCCATTTCCAACCTGCACCGACCCGTTGTGGCACAGGTGCTTTCATGAAAGGCTCACCATGAGCAACAAACTGTACGTCGGCAACCTCTCCTACTCGGTGCGCGACGACGACCTCCAGCAGGAATTCTCCGCTTACGGCAACGTCCAGTCGGCCAAAGTGATGATGGAGCGCGACACCGGTCGCTCCAAGGGCTTCGGCTTTGTCGAAATGTCTTCTCCGGCCGAAGCACAGGCCGCCATCGAAGGCCTGCACGGCAAGAACTTCGGCGGCCGTGACCTGACCGTCAACATCGCCCGGCCGATGGAAGCGCGCCCCCCCCGCAGCAATGGCGGCGGCTTTGGTGGCGGCGGCTACGGTGGCCAACGCCGCAGCTACTGAGCGCGGATGCGCCGGCCAGGGCCGCTCAGGGCGCCTTGGCCTGTTCCTCTCACGCTGGCGGGGCCTGGCGCTGACGCCAGGCCTGCACCAGCCGGGGCACGTCCATCGCCTTGCGCACCACCTGCACCGATTCGGGCAGAGAACGGCTGTACAGGGCGGCGGCGGCACCGCCGGCCCAGATCTCGACCGGCGCGGGCAGCTGGGTGACCAGTTGCTGCAGGCTCTCGATCACCTCGCGTCGGCTGGCATGGGCACTGAAGCTCAGGGCCACCACATCCACACGCAACTGCCGGCCCGCTTCCACGATGTCGGCCACCGGCGTGGACACCCCCAGCACATAGCGCGCGCACGACTCCAGCGCGAAAAAACATTCGGCCATCAACAGGCCCAGGCCATGCTGCTCGGTCGAGGTCGTGGCCAGCAAGACCCGTGGCGGCTGCTGCAGGGTCTGGCCACTCGCATCCACCGAACTGATGGCCTCCCGCAGCACCGATTGCAGGGTCTCGGTCAACAGGTGTTCCTGGTAGATCGAGAGATCCCCCCGCAACCAGGCTTCCCCCACATGCACGCACAGCGGCGCCACCAGCTCCTGCACGGTCGGGCCCAGACCCCGGCGCAGGATCTGCTGCTGCAAGGCCTGCTTGATGAGGTCGGTGCGGTCTTCGGCCAGCCAGATCAGCCAGGGCATGGCCGGGTCCTGCAGCCAGTCCGCCTGCGCCGGGTCCTGCGGACTCGGTGCCCGGTGGGCCTGCATGGTGCTCACCAGGGCCTCGAGCTGCGCCAGCGTCAGGGGCACCACCTTGCCCGGCCGGTGGCCGGCGTCAAGCAGGCGCTTGATCACCCGCAGGCGCTGCACCTGGTCCTGCGGGTAGCTGCGTTCACCCTGGCGGTCTCGGCCCGGCACCGGAAAACCGTAGCGGCGTTCCCATACCCTCAAGGTATCCTTGCCCAGGCCGGTGTCGCGTTCGACTTCGGCGATCGACCAGCTCACCTGCGCGGGAGCGGCTGGGGCTTGACCGAGGGGACCTGCTGTGACCATGGGGGCAATTATCCTCGACAAATCGAGGTTTTCAGATCAGGGCAAGCCCGATCCCCAAGGGAAATCCAGTTGACATACAATGTTTTTGTCTAAGACAAGCATGCTACAAGGAAGCCGCATGAAAGTCGCCATCGTCGGATCGGGCATTTCCGGACTGGCCGCCGCCCACAGGCTGCGGCCGCACGCCCATGTGACGCTGTTCGAAGCAGGCGATTACTTTGGCGGCCACACCCACACCGTGGACATCACCCTGCCCACGGCCAAAGGCCCCACCACCTGGGGCGTGGACACCGGTTTCCTGGTCTACAACGAACGCACCTACCCGCAGCTCATTGCCCTGCTGGCGGAACTGGGGGTGGTGACGGCCCCCTCGGACATGTCGTTCTCGGTGCAGGTCCCGTCGCCCTCCGGCCAGAACGCGCTGGAATGGAGCGGCAGCAACCTGGCCACGGTCTTCGCCCAGAAAACCAATCTGCTGAACCCGCGTTTTTGGGGCATGCTCAGCGACCTGCTGCGCTTTAACCGCCTGTGCACCCAGCTGGCCCTCGACCAGCAGGACGCCCGACTGACCCAGCCGCTGCAGGCCTTTCTGGACGAACACCGCTTCGGTGCGGCCTTCCGCGACTGGTACTTCCTGCCCATGCTCGGCTGCATCTGGAGCTGCCCCACGGACCAGATGCTGCAGTTCCCGGTGGCCACCATGATCCGCTTTTGCCACAACCACGGCTTGCTGCAGGTCAGCAACCGCCCGCAGTGGTACACGGTGGTGGGCGGCGCCAAGCACTACGTCGAGAAAATCATCGCCAGCCTGAGCGACGCCCGGCTGAGCACCCCGGTGCGCCGCATCCTGCGGGACGAAGCGGGCGTGCAGGTGCAGACCGATGCCGGCAGCGAGCGTTTTGACCACGTGGTGCTGGCCGCGCACTCCGACCAGGCACTGGCCCTGCTGGACCGGCCCTCAGCCGCCGAAGAGGCCGTGCTCGGCGCCATCCGCTACCAGCCCAACCGCGCCATCCTGCACACCGACACCTCGGTGCTGCCGCAGCGCCAGGCCGCCTGGGCCGCCTGGAACTACGAGCGCGCCGCAGACGTCCAGCAGGAATCGGCCCGGGTGTGCCTGCACTACCTGCTCAATCGCCTGCAGCCGCTGCCGTTCGCGCAGCCGGTGGTCGAATCGCTCAATCCCGTGCGGGAAATTGCCAGCGAAAAAATTCTGGCGGAATTCGAATACAGCCACCCGGTCTTTGATCTGGCGGCCATCGCGGCACAGCAACGCGTGCCCGAGCTGCAGGGGATGCAGCACACCTGGTATTGCGGGGCCTGGACCGGCTACGGTTTTCACGAAGACGGGCTCAAATCGGGCTTGGCCGCAGCCGATGCGCTGCTCGCGCAGACCGCGCTGTCGCGCAAGGTGGCCGCATGAACGGTGGGCCCGTCGCGCAGATCGGCTTCGGCCAGGTCAGGCACGCGCGCTTGCGGCCGCGTCGGCACGCCTTTGCCTACGACACCTTCTTTCTGCTCTTGCCCATGCGGCGGCTGCACGATCCCGCGGCCATGGGCGCGCTGGCCATCAACCGCCCGGCGCCCATCAGCTTCCATGACCGCGACCACGGCGATGGCCGCGGTCCGCAGCAAGGCGGCGCCCTGGCCTGGCTGGAGGGCCTCTTGCAGCGCGAAGGCATCGACGACGCCACGGGCGAGGTCTGGCTGCACACCTACCCGCGCATGTTCGGCTACACCTTCAAACCTGTGAGTTTTTGGTACTGCCACCGGCCGGACGGCAGCCTGCGCGCCATCGTGGTGGAGGTCAACAACACCTTCGGCGAGCGCCATTGCTATTTGCTGGATGCGCCCCGCTATGGCGCCGAGCTGCAGGCCGACAAATGCTTCCATGTCTCGCCCTTTTGCAGCGTGGAGGGCCGCTACCGCTTTCGCTTCATGCGCACCACTGGCGGCGCACAGGAGCGCACCGTCGTGCGCGTGGACCATGACGACGTACAAGGCCCGCTGCTGCAGACCAGCGTCAGCGGCACCTTGCAGCCGGCCAGCCGCGCGGCCCTGCGGCGCGCGCTCTGGCGCTACCCCGCCATGACGGTCATGGTGATGGCCCGCATCCACTGGCAAGCCCTGCAGATCTGGCTCAAACGCATCGGCTTTCACCGCAAACCACCGGCCCCTGAACAATTCGTGACCCGTTGACCCATGAACACACTGACCGCTCCCTCCCAGTTGCAACTGTCCGCACGTGCGCCAGCGGCCGCGCGCACCGTGTTCAAGCTGCTGCAGCAATTGCGGCAAGGCTCGCTGACCATCGAGTTGCCCGATGGCAGCGTGCAGACCGTCGGCGATGGCCAGGGGCCGCATGTGAGCATCCACATGCGCAACTGGAATGCCTTTGGCGCGGCCCTCAAGTCGGGTGACATCGGCTTTGCCGAAAGCTACATCGCCGGCGACTGGACCACGCCCGATCTGGCCGGCCTGCTCGGCCTGCTGCTGGCCAACCGCAAGGCCCTCGACGAGGTCATCTTCGGCTCCTGGGTGGGCCGGCTGGCCTACCGCCTGCGCCACCTGCTCAACCGCAACACCAAAAGCAACAGCCGCAAGAACATCCATGCCCACTACGACCTGGGCAACGCCTTCTACAGCCTCTGGCTGGACGGCACCATGAACTATTCCTCGGGCTGGTTCCGCGGTGACCACCAGTTGGACATGCGCGAAGCGCAAAACGCCAAAGTGCGCCGGGCCCTGCACATGGCCGGCGTGCGGCGCGGCCACCGGGTGCTGGAAATTGGCTGCGGCTGGGGCGCCCTGGCCGAGAAAGCCACCCTCGAATTCGGCGCCCACATCACCGGCGTGACCCTCTCCACAGAACAGCTGGCCTGGGCGCAGCAGCGCCTGGCCAGCCAGGGCGTGGCCGATCAGGCCGACCTGCGCTTGCAGGACTACCGCGACATCGCCGACGGCCCCTACGACGCCATCTGCTCGATCGAGATGCTCGAAGCCGTGGGCCAGGAATACTGGCCGACCTACTTCCAGACTGTGGCCCGCCTGCTCAAACCGGGCGGCCGCGCCTGCATCCAGACCATCGTCATCCAGGACGCGCTGTTCGAGCGCTACATCCGTTCCACCGACTTCATCCAGCAATACATCTTCCCGGGCGGCTGCCTGCCCTGCCCCACAGCGTTCCGGCGCCAAGCCCAGGCCGCCGGGCTCAAGGTGGTGGACGAACTGGCCTTCGGCCAGGACTATGCCGAAACCTGCCGCCGCTGGCGCGCCGATTTCATGGCCCAACGCGAGCAAGTGCTCCAGCAAGGCTTTGACGAGCGCTTCATCCGCATCTGGGAGTTTTACCTGGCCTATTGCGAGGCCGGCTTTGTGGCCGGCGACATCGATGTGGTGCAGTACACCCTGGCGCGCTGAGCGGTGGTCGGTGGCGCTGCTCCTGGGCCTGTGCCTGGGGCAAGCGCCACAGGCCAACACCGGCCCCCAGCCCGCCCCCGCGGCCGCGGTGCAGGCCTTGGGCAGCAGCACTGGGCACCCGCAGCTGCAGGGCAGCCGCCTGCAGGGTGAAGCCACCTTGCGCTTCATCGGGCTGCGCGTCTACCACGCCCGCCTGTGGACCCTGCCCGACTTTCGCAGCGAAAAACTCGGCGAACAGCCCCTGGTGCTGGAACTCGACTACCTGCGCGACCTCAAGGGCAGCGCCATTGCCGAACGCTCGCTGCAGGAAATGCGGCGCGTGGGCAGCCTGGGTGAGGCCCAGGCCCAGCGCTGGCTCGAACAAATGCAGCGCATCTTCCCCGATGTGCGCGCCGGTGATCGGCTGACGGGGCAGTTGATCCCCGGCCAAGGCACGGTGTTCTGGCACAACGGCAAGGTGCTTGGCCGTGTGGCCGAGCCCGAATTTGGCGTTCTGTTTTTTGGCATCTGGCTCTCGCCGGCCACCTCCGAGCCCGACATGCGGCTGGCCCTGCTGGGCCAGGGCAGCGGCAGCAGGCGCTGATGGCCAAGACCAGCGCCGCACCGTCCGACCCGCTGGGCCGCGGCCACGGCGCCGGCTTGCGCTATGGCTTGCTCGGCTTGCCGCTGGCCTTCGTGGCCCTGCCCCTGTATGTGCACCTGCCCCATGTCTACGCCAGCCGCTACGGCATGCCGCTGGCCACGCTGGGGCTGGTGCTGCTGCTCGCCCGCCTCTTCGATGCCTTCACCGACCCCTGGCTCGGTCGGGTCAGCGACCGGCTGTTCGCCCGCTCACCCGGCCACCTGCTGCGCGCCTGCGCGGGCGCGGCCGCGGTGATGCTGGCCGGCATGGCCCTGCTGTTCTTTCCGCCCTGGCCACAGCCCGACCACCCGCTGGCGCTGCTGCTGATGCTGGTGATCACCTGTCTGGCCTACAGCCTGGTGGCAATCGCCCACCAGGCCTGGGGCGCGCGCCTGGGCGGCGACGAGACCCAGCGCACACGCATCGTTGCCTGGCGTGAAGGCGCCGGCCTGACGGGGGTGGTGCTGGCCTCGGTGCTGCCCACCTGGCTGGGCTGGGGCGAGTGGGTGGCGGTGTTTGGCTGCATGCTGGCCGCCGGCTGGCTGGCTTGGGCGCGCAGCCGCGCCCCCGAAGCCGTGGCCCCGCCAGTCCAAGCCGTGCACCACTGGCGAGGCGAACTGCTGCAGCCCTGGAGGCACCGCCCCTTTTTCTGGCTGATGGCGGTGTTCGTGCTCAATGGCATGGCCAGCGCGGTGCCCGCCACGCTGGTGCTGTTCTTCATCCAGGACCGGCTCGGTGCGCCGGCCCTGGAGCCGCTCTTTTTGGCGACCTACTTTGTCAGCGCCGCCGCCTCCCTGCCGCTGTGGATGCGCCTGGTGGGCCGGCTGGGGCTGGCCCGCAGCTGGCTGGCGGGCATGCTGCTGTCGGTCAGCGTGTTCGCCTGGGCCACGACCTTAGGGCACGGCGATGTGGCCGGTTTCTGGTGGGTCTGCGCCCTCTCGGGCCTGGCCCTGGGCACCGACCTGGCCCTGCCAGGGGCCCTACTGGCGGGCATGATCGCCGAGCGCGGCGACCGCGGCCTGCGTGAAGGCGCGTACTTTGGCTGGTGGAACCTCGCCGGTAAACTGAATCTGGCCCTGGCCGCCGGCCTGGCGCTGCCGCTGCTGGACCTGCTGGGCTACCGGCCCGGCACCACCTCGCCCGATGGCCTGCAGGCACTCACGCTGGCCTATGCGGTGCTGCCCTGCGCGCTCAAGCTGCTGGCGGCGCTCGCGCTCTACCTGGCCTTTGTGCGTGCCCGGCCCCTGTCCCCCTCAACCCTTACGGAGGCCCCATGAAACCGATCACCCTCTCCCGCCGCTGCGGGCTCGCCCTGCTCGCCTGTGTCGCCCTGCTCAGCGGCTGCGCCAGCCAGAACATCGAACAGTACGCGGCCGAGCGCCCGGCGCTGGACCTGGCGCAATACTTCAACGGCCGCATCGTGGCGCACGGCATCTTCCAGGACCGCAGCGGCCAGGTGGTGCGCCGCTTCACCGTCGACATGGAAGGCCGCTGGGAAGGCAACCAGGGCGTGCTCGACGAGCACTTCAGCTATTCGGACGGCAAAAAGGAACGGCGCATCTGGCGCCTGACCAAACAGGCCGACGGCCGCTACACCGGCACCGCCGATGATGTGGTTGGCACCGCCAGCGGCCGCACCGTGGGCAACGCCTTCCAATGGGCCTACACCCTGCGGCTGCCGGTCGATGGCAAGGTCTACGAGGTCCAGTTCGACGACTGGATGTACCTGGTCGACGACCGGGTGATGCTCAACCGCGCCACCATGAGCAAGTTCGGCGTGCGGCTGGGCGAAGTCACGCTGTCCTTCCAGAAGCTCGCCCCATGAGCCTGAACCCGCCGATTCGCGACTGGCGCGGCCAACGGGTCTGGCTGGTGGGCGCCTCCACCGGCATCGGCCAGGCGCTAGCCGAGCGGCTGCATGCGCTGGGCGCCACCGTGCTGGTCTCGGCCCGCAAGGCCGATGCGCTGCAGGCCTTTGTCGAGCGGCACCCCGGCAGCATCGCCCTGCCGCTGGACACCACCGATGCGGACGCGGTGCAAGCCGCTGCCCGCCATGCATTGGCCGGTGGGCCACTCGATCTGGTCTGCTACTGCGCAGGCCACTACCAGGCGATGCGCGCCACCGCCATCGACCTGCCCGAACTGCTGCGCCACCATGAGGTGAACACCGTGGGCGCGCTGCATGTGCTCGAAGCCGTCACCCCCGCCCTGCTCGCGCGCGGGCAAGGGCACATCAGCCTGGTCAGCAGCGTGGCGGGCTTTCGTGGCCTGCCGCAGAGCCTGGCCTATGGCCCGACCAAGGCGGCCCTCATCAACCTGGCCGAAACGCTGTACCTGGACCTGCAACCCCACGGCCTGGGCGTGAGCGTGATCAACCCTGGCTTTGTGCAAACACCCCTGACCGCGCAAAACGCATTCCACATGCCGGCCCTGATCACCCCCGAGCAGGCCGCGCACGCCATTGTGCAGGGCTGGGCGCGCGGCGAATTCGACATCCACTTTCCCAAGCGCTTCACGCGGGTCATGAAGCTGCTGCGCCTGCTGCCCTACCCGCTGTACTTTGCGGCCGTGCGCCGCATCACCGGACTGTGACGCCATGACCCACACCCCGCCCGCCATGAGCGCCGCCGTGCAGCGGCTGGTGCAGTTCTTCGAACAGCTGCAGCCACAAGATCTGGCCCGGCTGGACGAGCTGTACGCCCCCGAGGCCCGCTTCAAGGACCCGTTCAACGAGGTGCAGGGGCTGCCAGCGATCGAGCGCATCTTTGTCCACATGTTCGAGTCGCTCGATTCGCCGCACTTCATCGTGACCGAACGCATCGTGCAAGGCACGCAGTGCTTTCTGGTCTGGGATTTCCGTTTCCGTTTCCGACGCTTTGACACACAGGCATGGCAAACGGTCCGCGGTGGCACCCACCTGGTCTTCAACGACCAGGGCCGGGTCACGCTGCACCGCGACTACTGGGACGCGGCCGAAGAGCTCTACGAAAAGCTGCCCCTGCTCGGGGGCCTCATGCGCTGGCTCAAACGCCGCGCCAACCGCTGAGTCGGTCTGCGGCGATGGCCTACCGTGTTGTCTGGTTCAAGCGCGACCTGCGCGTCCAGGACCACTGGCCGCTGGTGGAAGCCGCCCGCCGTGGCCCGGTGCTGTGTCTGTACGTGGTGGAACCCGGGCTGTGGGCACAGCCCGATGCAGCGGCGCAGCACTACGGCTTTGTGCGTGAATCGCTGCAAGCGCTCGATGCACAGCTGCGCCTGCTGGGCAGTCGCCTGCATGTGGCGGTCGGCGAGGTGGTCGATGTGCTGGCCGCCTTGCATGCCGCTGCGCCTTTGGCGGCCGTGCACGCCCACGAGGAAACCGGCAATGCCCACACCTATGCACGCGACCTGGCCGTGGCCCGCTGGTGCCGCGCGCACGCGGTGGACTGGCAGGAATGGGCGCAGTTTGGCGTGGTGCGCCGGCTGCGCGACCGGCGCGAATGGCAGCCGCGCTGGGAACAGCACATGGCCGCCGCGCAAGCGCCCTGGCCTGGGCCCCTGCGCACGCCCGAGCGGCTCTCGCCCCAGGTCTGGCCCTGGGGCACACGGCCCTTGCCCAGCGCCAGCGATCTGGGGCTCGACCCTTTCGAGCCGCCGCAGCGCCAGCGCGGCGGGCGCACGCTGGGCGAAGCGGTGCTCCACGCCTTTCTGCAGGCGCGCAGCGCGCACTACCGCGGCGGCATTTCCTCGCCCTTGTCGGCGCCCGACGCCTGCTCGCGGCTCTCCCCCTACCTGGCCTACGGGGTGCTGAGCCTGCGCGAAGTGGTGCAGGCCACGCGCGCACAACTGGCGCAGCTGCCGCCCGAGGCCAAACGCCAGCGCCTGGGCCTGCAAGGCTTTGTCAGCCGCCTATATTGGCACTGCCACTTCATCCAGAAGCTCGAAAGCGAGCCGGAACTGGAATGGCGCAACCTGCACCGCGGTTACGACGGGCTGCGCGAGGCCGACTGGAACCCGGCCCACTTCGAAGCCCTCACGCAAGGCCGCACGGGCTGGCCCATGGTGGACGCCTGCGTGGCGATGCTGCGCGAGACCGGCTGGCTCAACTTCCGCATGCGGGCCATGCTGGTGTCGGTTGCTGCCTACCCGCTGTGGCTGCACTGGCGGCCGGTGGGCCACTGGCTGGCGCGGCAGTTCCTGGACTACGAGCCCGGCATCCACTGGCCGCAAATGCAGATGCAGTCGGGCACCACCGGCATCAACACCACACGGGTCTACAACCCGATCAAGCAAGCGCTTGACCACGACCCGCACGGCGCGTTTGTGCGCCAATGGCTGCCTGCGCTGCGTCAGGTGCCCGACAGCTGGCTGTTCGAGCCCTGGCGCATGGGCGAGGAACTGCAGGCGCGTTGCGGGGTGCACGTGGGCCAGGACATCGCCCGGCCGCCGGTCGAGCTGATGGATGCCCTGCGTGCATCGAAAACCCGCATGCACGCGCTGCGCCGCCAGCCGGCGGTGCGTGCGGCCAAATCCGCCGTGCTCGAGCGCCACGGCTCACGCCGCGGCATGCCCGGCGGCGCGCGCGACGCGCGGGGCGAAGAGCGCCCCGCGGCGCGTCGACCCGCCCCGCCCCCTCCAAACCAGATGACGCTGGACTTCTGACCATGAAGATGCGCAAAAAATCCGATCTGCCGCAGAAAATCTGCCTCACTTGTGGCCTGCCCTTCAGCTGGCGCCGCAAATGGGCGCGCGACTGGGAGCAGGTCAAGTACTGCTCGGACCGCTGCCGGCAAGCCGGCCCGCGTCCGCAAGGCCAGCCATGAAGGGCGCGCCCGCCCCCACGCTGCGGCTGATCCTGGGCGATCAGCTCAACCCGCTGCACAGCTGGTTTGGCGAGGTCCGTGCCGACGTGGTCTATGTGCTGATGGAGGTGCGCAGCGAAACCGACTATGTGCGCCACCATGCCCAAAAGGTCCTGGGGATTTTTGCGGCCATGCGGGCCTTGGCCACGCAGCTCCAGGCCGACGGCCACCGCGTGCGCCATGTGCCGATCGACCACCCGAGCAACCGCCAGAGCCTCTGCGCCAACCTGGACGCACTGATCGCCCACTACGGCGCATGCGGCGTGCAATACCAGGCCCCGGACGAATGGCGGCTGGACCAGATGCTGCGCGAATGGGGACAACGCTGCAGCGTGCCCGTGCAGATGGTCGACAGCGAACACTTCTTGACCACCCGGGACGAAGCCGCGCGGCAATTCGCCGGCAAGAAGCAATGGCTGATGGAGAGCTTTTACCGCCAGCAGCGCAAAAAGCACCAGGTGCTGATCGCCGCCGATGGCCAGCCCGAAGGCGGCCAGTGGAACTTTGACGCCGACAACCGCAAGCCTTGGCCCGGCCAGCCGGCCGCGCCTGCAGACACCCGACCTTGCCACGACCACAGCGCCCTGTGGCAGACCATCGAGGCGGCCGGCGTGCAGACCCTGGGGCAGCCGCAAGCGCAGGCCTTCAGATGGCCCATCAACCGCGCCGAAGCCCTGCAGCAACTCGATCACTTCATCGCCCACGCCCTGCCCCACTTTGGCGATTTCCAGGACGCCCTCACGCGGCACAGCTGGCACCTGTTCCACTCACTGCTGTCCTTTGCGCTCAACACCAAGATGCTGCAGCCGCGCGAGGTGGTGCAGCGAGCAGAAGCCGCCTGGCGCGAGGGCCATGCGCCACTGCACGCGGCCGAAGGCTTCATCCGGCAGATCCTGGGCTGGCGCGAATACGTGCGCGGCGTCTACTGGGCGCGCATGCCCGGCTACACCGAGGTCAACCACCTGGGCCACACGCGGCCGCTGCCCGACTGGTTCTGGACGGGCCAAACCCGCATGGCCTGTCTGGCCAGCGCCATCGGTCAGTCGCTCGAACACGCCTACGCCCACCACATCCAGCGCCTCATGGTGATTGGCAACTTCGCCTTGCTGGCCGGTCTCGACCCGCAAGCCGTGCACCGCTGGTACCTGGGCATCTACATCGACGCCTTTGAATGGGTGGAAGCACCCAACACCCTGGGCATGAGCCAGTGGGCCGACGGCGGGCAGCTGGCCACCAAACCCTATGTGAGCAGCGCGGCCTACCTCCAGCGCATGGGCGACCACTGCAAGGGTTGCGCCTACGACCCCAAGCAAAAGACCGGCGCACAGGCCTGTCCCTTCAATGCGCTGTATTGGGATTTTTTCGACCGGCACCGGCCCGCGCTGCAGGGCAACCCCCGGATCGGCATGGTCTACCACCAGCTCGGCCGCATGGCCCCCGACGCCCTGCAGGACCTGCGCGCCCAGGCGAGCGATCTGCTGAACAGGATAGACAGGCTCTGAGCCCAGCGGCCATGCGGGCCGCGCAAGCGGCGCTCAGGCCCGTCCCACCAGGCGGCACAGGCCCAGCCACTGCTGGCGCCAGAAGCCCTGGCCGTAGTCCCGGCCCTGCTCGACCTGGTCGCGCACGCCGGTCGGGTCGTAGCGCTGCTCGAAGTTGGCCGTGCCAAACAGCACATCCCACCAGGGCAGCAGCACACCGAAATTGCAGCCTCCGAGCACCATCTGGTCGCCACGCGGGCTTTCATGTCCGATGCCAATGGCGTGGTGGCGGCGGTGAAAGCGCGGACTGACCCACAGGCGTTCGCCCCAGCGACCGAAGCACAGGCGCACATTGGCATGCTGCAGGTTTTCACTGAGCTGGCCCACCGCCAGCAGGGCGACAAACTGGCCTGGCCCCACACCCACCAGCGCGGCCACCGCCGCAAAAATCAAACCGTTGAGCACATCGTCGATCAGGTGGTTGCGGTTGTCGCTCCACATCGTCATCTGCCGCTGCGAATGGTGCAGGGCATGCAAGGCCCACCAGCGCCCCCACTGGTGCTGGCCGCGGTGCACCCAGTAGTTCACAAAGTCGAACAGGATCAGGTACAGCACAAAGCTCACCCAGGCCTGGTCGGTCACGCCGGGCCACAGCCCGTCCAGGTGCCAGGTGGGCAAACCCAGTGCACGCAAATGGCCCAGGCCCTGTTCGAACAGGGCCTCGAAGCTGAAGAACATGAAGAGCTTGAACAAGCCCAGGCGGTGGATCAGGGTGTAGAGCACGTCGGTGCGGACGGCCGCGTGGTCGTGCTGGACTTCGGCCGGCCAGATCCGCTGCATCGGTCCGATCAGCAGCAGCATCACCGCGATCTGGATCAGGCCGACCAGCAGCCAGCCGGTGCCTTCATAGGCCTTTTCAAGCAGGTTGGCCTGCCCAGCCAGCAGGGCCAGGGGCTGCACCACGGTTTCAAACAGCCGTTGCTGGGCCTGGCCAAACAGATCGGTCAGCGTGTCCATGTGCGTATCATGGCCTCAGCGCAATGCCTTTGCTGGCAAGGGGTTGGCACTCACCCAATCGCGGTAGGCCGGGTGCTCGCGCAGGGTGGCAAAGCAGTGACCCTTGGCCTTGAGCCCCTCGATCAGGGGCTCGAGCACCGCGGGTGCCCAGGGGTCCTGGCGCGACCAAATGCCCAGATGGGCCATCAGGACATCGCCCGGCCGGATGCGCGCGAGCGCCTGCTGCAAGAGCCGGGCATTGGGGTATTTGTCGCTGGGCAGTTCATCGCCCAGAAAGCCGGCATCGGCCCAGCCCACATGGCGGTAACCGCAGGCTTCGGCGACGCGCAGCAAGGCCGGCGAGTGCCGTCCCCCCGGCGCGCGGAACAGCGGCAGCGGGGCCTGGCCGGTCAGCTGCTGCAGGCGGGCAGAGGCCTTGTCCAGATTGGCGCAATAGTCGGACGCACGCCAGTGCAGGTCCTGTCCGGCCTGTGGCCCGCTGCTCGGGCGGATGCGAAACGCCTCGCCAGGCAAATCGGCGCGCCAATAGGCGTGGTCGAAGGTGTGGCTGGCAAAGGCATGGCCCTCCTGCGCCCGGGCACGCCACCACGAGGCCCAGTGCTCGCCCAGGGAACCATCGCCTTCGCGGGTCTTTTCATGGGCCGCGAAAAAGGTCACGCGCACCTGGTGGCGGGCCAGCACCTCGGCGATCAGCGGGGCCACCCCCATGTGGCCGGTGTCGAAAGTGAGGTAGAGCGGGCGGCTGCAGTGGGCCTGCGCCAGTGCGCTGCCACAGGCCAGGGCCAGGGCCAGCAGGGCAGACCGGACCTTATTGGCGGCCCGCATGGTCCAGTGTCCACACCCCGTGCGGCGACTTGCCCACCGGCACCTGGCGCAGGACCTTGCGGCTGGGCATGTCGATCACGGTGAGCTTGCGCGCCCAGCGCGAAGACAGCAAGAGGGTCTTGCCGTCGGCCATGACTTCCATGCAATCCGGGCCGGAGGGCCCGGGGTATTCGGCCACCACCTGCATGCTCAGGTAGTCGATCTGGCTGATGGTGTTGGCCACACGGTTGCTCACCAGCACATGCTTGCGGTCACCGACGGCCCGGAAGGCGTGGGCCCCCTTGCCGGTCGGCATGGTGCGCAGCTTGCGCGGGGTGCTGCCGCTGACATCAAAAATGTCCACCCCGTCGCCGCCGGTCAAACCGATCAGCAAGGTCTTGTCATCGGGCGTCACAAAAATGTCGGCCGGCATCGGCCCGGTCGGCACCCGGTTCCTGATGTTTTGCGTGGCCAGATCGATCGTCACCAGTTCGTTGCTGTCCTGCATCGTGACCCAGAGCGTGGTGCTTTTGGTGTCGATCCAGAGGTGGCTGGGGGTCTTGCCGGTGGCGATGCGCTTGACCAGGGTGGGCTGCTGACCGTCCCAGCGGTAGATGTCGACATGGTTGAGGCGGTTGGCCGCGGTCACAAACCACTTCATGTCCGGCGAAAAACGCAGGTGGTAGGGATCGAGGATGCCGGTCAGGGTGCGTTGCACCTCGGCCGTGCGCGGGTCAATGAAGGTGAGCGAATCGCCCAAGGCATTGGCCACGATCACCGATTTCTCATCCGGGGTCAGGTACAGGTGGTGGGGCTCCTTGCCGGTCGGAATCCGCTTGGTTTCTTTCCAGCTGATGGGGTCGATCACACTGACATTGCCATCCAGGGAATTGAGCACGAAGACCGGCGCAGGGGTCTTGGCCCAGACCGAGGCGGCGCCCACCCAGACCGCAAACAAGGCAAATCGGGCAAAAAAGCGAAAAGTAACATTCACGGCATGGCTTTCATCAACTTGTTCAAGTTTAATCTGCCCGGAACACCCCTCCCTTGACCTGACTCATGAACCCTTTTGCCCGCCTTGTGACTGTCTGCGGCGTTGCGCTGGAAGTCCAGCCCATCGCCGGGCCGGCCGACCGGCCAACCCTGGTCTTCCTGCACGAGGGCCTGGGCAGTGTCGCCCTCTGGCGCGACTGGCCGCAGCGGCTGTGCCAGCGGCTGGGGCAGCCCGGTCTGGTGTACTCGCGCCAGGGTTACGGCCAGTCGGCGCCGCGGGTGGACGTGCGCGGTGCCGGCCGGCTGCAGCCGGACTACATGCACCACGAGGCGCTGGCGGTGCTGCCGGATCTGCTGCGCCAGCTGGGGATCGTGCGGCCGGTCCTGGTCGGGCATTCGGATGGGGGCACCATCGCCCTGCTGCATGCCGCCCACCACCCGGTCAGCGCCTGCATCGTGATGGCCCCGCATGTGCGGGTCGAGGCGATCTCGGTCCGCGCCATCGAGGCGGCCCGCGAGGCCTTCGTGCATGGCCCGCTGCGGGCCCGGCTCGCACCCTTCCATGCCGATGTGGAGGGGGCCTTCTGGCAGTGGAACGACGTCTGGCTCAGCCCGGCCTTCCGCCCTTACGACATCCGCCAGGAGATTGCGGCCATCGAAGCCCCGCTGCTGGCCCTGCAGGGGGAGGATGACCCCTATGGCAGCATGGCGCAAATCGACGAGATCGCGCAGGCGGTGCCGTATGCGCTGCGGGTCAAGCTGCCCGCCTGTGGCCACAGCCCGCACCGGGAGCAGCCCGAAGCGGTGGAGCAAGCCATCGCGGATTTTCTGCTCAGCCGCGCACGAACAGCGTGACCAGGGGCTCCTCGCCCACCTGACGGCTCCAGTGCCCATGCACCTGGTCGTCAAAACGCGCCCCCTCGGGCAGCACGTCGGCCGAATAAAAGTGCTGGCCCGGGCCAAACACCCGCGAACTGCCGTCCTGCAGGCCGATTTCCATCTGCCCCTGCAGGATGAACACCCATTGCGGCTGGCCGGTGCAATGGAAGCTGCTGCGAAAGCCCACCGGGCTCTGGCGCAGCTGGTAGCCGCCCGAAGCCATCAGGGCCGAGAGCCGGCTCTCGGGCTTGCCTTCGCTCAAGGGGATGGTTTGCTCCTTGAATCGGGCGCGGCCGTCGGTGTCGGTGAAGAGCACCACCTGGGTGAATGTCGTCATGGCACTTGTCCTGCTTGCAAAACGGCGATCATGCCCGAGAAAAGGGCAGGTGCCGCCCGCACCGCCATCAGAGGCCCGCGGGCTCCAGACCAAAGTCGATCTGGACTTTCATGGCCTGTTTCTTGTCGCTGGCCAGCTGGAAGGCCCGCACCGCGTCCTCGACCTTGACCACATGCGAGATGACCGGCCGCAGGTCGACCAGGCCCTCGTTGATGAAGCGCACCGCCACCGCAAACTCGGGGTGAAAACGGAATGTGCCGCGCAGCTCCAACTCCTTGGCCACCAGCTGCGTCATGGGCAGGCTGGCGTCGCCGCCCATGCCCACGCTCACGATCACGCCACGCGGGGCCACCACGTCCAGGCCGGCGCGCAGGGCCCGGTCACTGCCCGAGGCCTCGAACAGGATGTCGAACTGGCCTTTGTCTTTGGCGTAAGGCGCCAGCGCATCGGGCTGGCTGGCCAGGTTGAGGGTTTCATCGGCGCCCAGCGCGCGGGCACAGGCCAGCGCGTTGTCGCTGAGGTCGGCGGCGACGATGCGCGCCGCACCCGCACGGCGCAGGCCGGCGATCAAGAGCGCACCGATCGGACCGGTGCCCGTGACCAGCACCTGCTTGCCAAACACGCTGCCCGCGCGGTTGATGGCGTGCAGGCCCACCGACAGCGGCTCGGCCAGCGCGGCAATCGCCAGACTCACCCCCGGGCGCAGCGCATGGGCCTGGTGCGATTCGATGACCAGTTTCTCGCGGAAGGCGCCCTGGATGTGCGGAAAGCGCATGGCACTGCCAAAAAAGCGCATGTCCAGGCAATGGTTGTGCTGCCCCAGCTGGCAGTAGCGGCATTGAAAACACGGGCGCGAAGGCGAAATCGCCACGCGCTGACCGAGCGAGAAACCCTCGACGCCCGCACCGATGGCCGACACCACGCCCGAGACCTCGTGGCCCAGCGCCATCGGCTCCTTGAGGCGCACCGCGCCGAAACCGCCATGCTGGTAGTAGTGCAGGTCGGAGCCGCAGATGCCGCCAAAGGCGACCCGCACCTGCAGCTGGCCGGGGCCGGGCAGTTCTTCGTCCTGCGTATCGATGCGCAGGTCTTCGGGGGCATGGCAGATCAGGGCTTTCATGTCTAGTCCTTGGTGTTCAGAGCGTGGCGGTCACACCGCCATCGACGTAGAGGATGTGGCCATTGACGAAGGTCGAGGCGTCGCTGGCCAGAAACACGGCCGCCCCGGCCAGTTCCTCGACCTCGCCCCAGCGGCGGCTGGGCGTGCGGCCGGTCAGCCAGGCGCTGAAGATCTCGTCCTTGTAGAGCTTTTCGTTGAGCTCGGTCTTGAAATAGCCCGGCCCGATGCCATTGGCGTTGATGCCCAGCGGCCCCCAGTCGATGGCCATGCCCTTGGTCAGCATTTTGAGGCCGCCCTTGGTGGCCATGTAGGGCGCAATGCCCGGCCGGCCCAGTTCGGACTGCACCGAACAGATGTTGATGATGCGGCCCCGGCGGCGGCCAATCATGTGGCGCGCCACCGACTGCGCCACAAAGAAAACGCTGTCGAGGTTGGTGCGCAGGATGTCGTGCCAGTCGGATTCGGCAAACTCGTGCAAGGGCCCGCGCCGCTGGATGCCGGCGTTGTTGACCAGGATCTCGATCGGCCCGATCTGCGCCTCGATGCCATCGACCGCCTGGCGCACCTGGGCCGAATCGGTCACGTCGAATCCGCGCACATGCACGGTGTGGCCCTCCTCTCGCAAGGCCCGGGCGGCCCATTCGAGTTTGTCGGCCTGGCGGCCGTTGAGCACCACCGCCGCGCCCGCCTGCGCCAGCCCGCGGGCCAGGGCCAGTCCAATGCCGGCGGAAGAACCGGTCACCAGGGCCAGGCGACCGTCGAGGCGAAAAGTGGAAGCATCGATCATGGGGTGGAACAGGTCTGGGTTTGGAGGTGCGAAAGGACGGCCGCGATCAGCTGGGCAGGGGTCTGTTCGACCCCGAGTGAGAGCGCCTGCTCGTCGGCGCCGGGGGGCTGCAGATCGGCAAACTGGCTCTCGAGCAGGCTGGGCGGCATGTAGAGGTGGGTGCGCGCGGCCAGGCGCTGTGCGATGCGCTCGCGGCTGCCGGCCAGGTGCACGAACAGCGCCTCCGGATCACCCGCCCGCAGGCGATCGCGGTAGCTGCGCTTGAGCGCCGAGCAGCTGATGACCAGCCCCTGGCCAGCGGCTCGGGCCTGGGCCAGCTGCAGCGACAACGCGTCCAGCCAGCCTGCCCGGTCCTGGTCGCCCAAGGGTTGTCCGGCCGCCATCTTGGCCACGTTCTCGGGCGGGTGCAGGCTGTCGCCCTCGACGAAACGCCAGCCCAGCTGCGCCGCCAGGCCCTCACCGATGGTGCTCTTGCCACAGCCGCTCACCCCCATCAGCACCACCCGCACGGGCCGCGCGAGCGACGCGGCCGCGTCGGTCACAGGCGCTGCTCCGTGGCGCTGTCAAAGAGGTGGACACGGCCGGCATCGACCTGCAGCCAGACCGTCTGGCCGGGTTGGGCGTCGGTGCGGCCATGCAAGGTCACGACCAGGCTGAAGTCGCCGACCTTGACCAGCAATTCGGTTTCGGCACCGGTGGGTTCGACCACCACCACCTCCGCCGCCACGCCCTGGCCTTGCGGGGCCAGCGTCAGATCGGTGGGGCGCACGCCATAGTGCACCGTCTGGCCATGCCGACCCTGGCCGGACTGGCCCACCGGCCAGCGGGCGCCTTGGGCCTCGACCCAGGCCTTCGCCCCGGGACCTTCGCCTTCGATGTGCAGCGTACCCTGGGTCACGTTCATGGCGGGCGAGCCGATGAACTGGGCCACAAACAGATTGCCCGGCCGGTCGAACAGCTCCAGGGGGGTGCCGATCTGCTCGACGATGCCGTCGTGCATGACCACGATGCGGTCGGCCATGGTCATGGCCTCGATCTGGTCGTGGGTCACATACACCGTGGTGGTCTTGAGGCGCTGGTGCAGGGCCTTGATCTCGGCACGCATGGCCACGCGCAGCTTGGCATCGAGGTTGGACAGCGGCTCGTCGAACAGGAACACCTTGGGGTCGCGCACGATGGCGCGGCCCATGGCCACGCGCTGGCGCTGACCGCCCGAGAGTTCACGCGGGTAACGACCAAGCAGGTGCTCGAGGTTGAGGATTTTGGCGGCATGGGCCACGCGCTCCTCGGTCAGGGCCGGGTCGGCCTTGCGCAGGCGCAGGCTGAACGCCATGTTCTCGCGCACCGTCATGTGCGGGTAGAGGGCGTAGCTCTGGAACACCATCGCGATGTCGCGGTCCTTGGATTCAAGCTCGTTGACGACCTTGCCGTCGATCAGGATCTCACCAGCGGTGATGTCCTCCAGGCCCGCCAGCATGCGCAGCAGGGTGGACTTGCCACAACCGGAAGGCCCCACCAGCACCACGAACTCGCCGTCGTGGATGTCGAAGCTGATGCCGTGGATGATGTCGACCTTGCCGAAGGATTTCTTGATTTGGCGAAAGGATACGGATGCCATGTCGTTTACCTGTGGAAATGGGGATCAGCTCTTGACGGCGCCTGCCGTGAGGCCGGAGACCATGTAGCGTTTGAAGGCGTAATAGATCGCTGCCGGTGGCAGGGCGTAGATCAGACCGGTGGTCATGAGCAATTCCCAGGGCGAATCGTCGGCCGACAGAAAGCTGCCCAGCGCCACCGCCAGGGTGACGCTCTTTTCATTGGACAGCAGCAAGAAGGCGTAGAGGTACTCGTTCCAGGCCAGCAGCAGCGAATAAGTGCCCACCGCCACCAGCGAGGGCACCATCAGCGGCAGATACACCAGGCGGAACAGCTGCAGCGGCGAAGCGCCATCCATCTTGGCGGCTTCGTCGAGTTCGTAGGGCAGCTTGTCCGAGGCCTGCTTGAGCACCCAAATGCAGTAGGGCGACGCGATGGTCACCATGGCCAGGATCAGGGCCCACTGGCTGTTCATCAGGCCATACAGGCCCATGGTCTTGTACATCGGGATGGCCAGAAAAGCCGCGGGAATGAAGTAGGTGAACAGGGCCATGTTCATCACCGTCCGCCCGCCAGGCACCTTGAGCCGGCTGATGGCAAAAGCCGCGCAGGTCGAAATGACCAGGGTCAGCACCCCGACACTCAGGGCGATCAGCAGCGAATTGCCCATCTGCAGCCAGAAATGGTTCAGGTAGAAGTGTTTCTGATTGAAGACGAAATCGAAATTCTGCAGCGTCGGGTGATCGGGCCAGAGCTTGCCCGAGGTCGCACTGTCGCGCGGCGAGATCGCAAACAGCACCATGTGGTAGATGGGGATCAAGGTCCAGAGCAGCACGGGAATGCCGATCAGCAGCAGCTTGGCCTCGGCCGTGACGGTTTTGAAGGTGATGCGTTTCATCCCAGGGCCCTTGCTATTTGGAGAGGCGTTTCATCATGAAGTACACCAGCGGCAGCACCACCGGCATCGCCACCACGATCGCGGCCATGGCCTGGTCCACCAGGTCCAGACGCAGGTAACGGATGCCCAGAGTGGCCAGCACATGGGTCAGGTCGGCAGGGCCGCCGCCTGTGAGCAGGTAAACGCTGTTGAAGTCCCCCAGCGTCCAGATGGTGGACAGGATGGTGGAGGTCAGGTAGAGGGTCTTCATCGACGGCCAGGTGATGAAGCGGAACTTCTGCCAGGTGCTGGCGCCATCGACCGAGGCCGCCTCGTACTGCTCGGCCGGAATCGCCATGCGGCCGGCCAGCATGATGAGCGTCCAGAAGGGCAAGGACTTCCAGATGTGCATGAGCATGGAAAAGCCCAGCGCGAGGGTCGGGTCGTTGAGCCAGTTGGGTCCGTCCAGACCGGTCAGGCGGAAGATCAGCGAGTTGATCACCCCCCATTCGGGGTTGAGCATGAAGCGCACCGACAGGATGGTCGGGATGGAGGGCACCGCCCAGGGCAGGATGAAGATCACGGACAGGACCTTGATCCACCAGCGGGTGTGCAGGAAAAAGCCAGACAGGATCAGGGCGATGACCATCTTCACATTGATGGCCACGACCAAAAACACCAGGGTGTTGATGGCGGTCCGGAAAAAAATCGGGTCGTCGAATAGCCGGATGTAGCTCTCCGGGTTGCGCGCGATCCACAGGCCATAGCCCACCGGGTAGAGCACAAAGACCAGAAAGATCAACAGGTAGGGGATGATCAGGACACGGCCCCAGAACACCCAGGCGCTGCCTTTGCGGGATTCGGGCTGCGGTGCTCCCTGCACAGCCAGGCTTGCATTCGACATGTTGGTTTGGAAGGTAAGTGAAAAACCGTGCCTGCGCTCAGGCAGGCACGGGACTGACGCTCAGGCGAATCAGTTGGATGCCACCTGCTTGATGCGGGCAATCATCTCGTCAACGGCGCGGTCCACCGGCACCTTCTCGTTGATCACCCGGTTCATGGCCTTGGCCCAGACGTTCTCGTTGTTGAGCTGGGTGAAGCGGAAGTTCTTGGTGAACTCGAAGGTGTTGGTCCCGGCCATGAACTGGTTGTAGACCGCCTTGCGGTGCGGGTCGTCCTGCCAGAACTTGCTTTGCTGACCGGCCTTGGTCACCGGGAACCAGCGGCCCAGCGAGCCTTCCACATAGGGCATCAGGTTCTCTTCCTGCAGCAGGAAGGACACGAACTCCTTGGCACGGGCCTTGTTCTTGGCGTCCTTGAAGATCACACCGGTCTTGATGGCCGCGCGGTAGGTCATCTTGCTGCCATCGGGCTTGTTCGGGAAGCCGGCGGTCTTGATCAGCTCGGTGTAGTTCTTGCGGGCCTGGGCGCGCTGGGCTTCGGTCAGGGCCGCGTTGTTCATGTCGTCGAGCCACTTGGCCGCAATCGAGATGGTGGCGTTATGGGTCATGACCGTGGTCTTGTTGTGGAAGGCCACGTTGTTGTCCGGGTCCTTCCAGCTGGTGGCGGACGGGGGCGTGCAACCCTTGGCGTAGATGTTGGTGTAGTCGGTCATGGCGGCGATCAGGCCCTTGCGCACGTCCGGATCATCGACCAGCAGCTTGCCCGAATCGCTGACCAGCCTGACGTTGTGGGCGTCCATGAAGGTCAGGAAAGAGTAGAAGGAGTCGCTGGAGTCCACGCCCATGGGCTGGCCAATGCCGAAGCTGCGCTGACCAGTCTTCTGGCGGTGGGCCACTTGCACCTTGTCGCACCAGAAGGTCCAGAAATCACGCCAGTTGGTCGGGATGTCCGATTCCTTGAAGCCGGCATCGGCCAGCATGTCGCTCCAGTACTGGATGTGCATGGTCTGCTGGCGCAGCGGGAAGGCGTAGTAAGCACGCTTGCCTTCCTTGTTGTTGAGCAGGAAGGTGGTTTCCACCGTGTTGGGCGCAAAGCGGTTGCGGATCGGGTTGATCACGCTGGAGATGTCTTCGAGCTTGCCGTCGTAGGCCCAGGATGCGGTCACCTGGAAGTCAAAGACGTCGCCATAGGCCACATCCGGCGGGGTGCCTGCATCCAGGGCGGCCACCGTCTTCGGAATCATGTCCTGGATCGGGTACTGCGAGAGCTCGATCTTGACGTTTTTGTTCTTGGCCTCGTACTTCTTGATGGCCGCGAACAGCGCATCGTCTTCGGCCTTGTAGAAGCCCTTGACCCACCAGACGGTGAGCTTTTCCTGAGCCGAGGCCTGCGCGCCGGCCAGCAGGCCGGCGACGGCCATGCCGGCAATCGCAATCATCTTGAGTTTCATGCTGTTGTCTCCTTGGTTTGACGGGTTGGAAAACTCATGCAGCCTTGAGCTGCGGTGCGGGCTTGCCCAGTTTGGGCAATTTCTTGCGGCTGCGCAGCACATGATCGATGTCATCACGGGCGCCGTCAATCAGTCTCTGGATGGCCTTGTCGGCCCGGGCCGGGTCGTGCGCGGCCACGGCATCGAGCACCGCCTTGTGCAGGGGCAGCGAGGCGCGGGGCCCGTCCTTGATGCTGGTGGAAATCTCGAAACTGGTGCGCAGCAGGGCGTTCAGCGCCTTGCTCATCTGCACCAGCATGCGGTTGTGGGAGGCCGCCAGCAAACCCTGATGGAAACGCAGGTCGTAGGTGATGTAGTCGCCGCCGAACTCGACGGCTTTTTTCATGCCGGCAAAGGCGTCCCGGATGCGCTCGATGTCCTGCGCATCGGCGCGTTCGGCCGCCATGCGCACGGCCGCGGGCTCCACCACCCGGCGCAGCTCCTGCAGGTCCTGCAGGAACTCAATGCTCAGGCCGTTGCGGGCCTGCCAGGCGATCACCGAAGGATCGAACCAGTTCCACTCGTCCTGCGGCAGCACCCGCGTGCCGACCTTGGGGCCGGTGACCACCAGGCCCTTGGCCACCAGCGACTTGATGGCCTCGCGCACCACGGTGCGGCTCACGCCCAGCGCTTCGCACAGCACCGGCTCGGGCGGCAGGCTGCTGCCCGCCGGGTAGCGACCGGTGAGGATCGCCTCGCCGAGCCAGTCGAGGGTGTTGCCGTGGACGTTCTTGATCATGGCCATGGGTTTTGTTCTTATCGTATGACGATTGAAAACCGGCACGATAGGAATAACCCTAGTAACCGCGCTGTAACAGACTCAGGCGCGACACTCCGGCACCGGCGTGGGCAAGGCGCGGCCGTCAAAGTGCGCCTGCAGATTGGCCAGCGTGAGGTCAGACATCGCCCCGCGCGTCTGCGCGGTGCCACTGGCCATGTGCGGGGTGAGGACCACATTGGGCAAATAGCGCAGGGCGGCGGGCACCCGCGGCTCGTCCTCGTACACATCCAGCCCGGCGCCGGCGATCACGCCCTGCTGCAGGGCCAAGATCAGCGCCTGCTCGTCCACCACCGAACCGCGCGCCACATTGATCAGGTAACTTTGCGGGCCCAGGGCCTGGAGCACCTGGGCGTTGATCAGGTGACGGGTGGCCGCGCCGCCGGGCGTGATGACCAGCAGGAAATCCGACCAGGCCGCCAGTGCGCTCAGGGAAGGCTCGTGCGGATAAGCCACCTCCGGGCGAACGCTGCGGGTGTGGTAGCGGATCTCCATGTCGAAGGCGCTGGCGCGTTTGGCGATCGCCTGGCCGATGCGGCCCATGCCCACGATGCCCAGCCGGGCGCCGGTGAGCTTGCGGGTCAGGGGGAAAGGCCCTTTTTCCCATTCGCCCTGGCGGGTGAAACGGTCGGCCGCCGGCAGGTTGCGGGCCACCGCCAGCAACAGGGCCAGCCCCAGGTCGGCCACATCGTCGTTGAGTACGTCGGGCGTGTGGGTCACCGGCACGCCGCGGGCCTTGGCCGCCTGCACGTCCACGCCGTCGTAGCCCACGCCACAGATGGTGATGACTTCGAGCTTGGGGCACTGGTCCATCAGGGCCTGGTCGATGCGCGCTTCGCCGCCACCGACGATGGCGCGCACCCGCGCCAGCACATCGGGGCCCGCCGACTCGCGGGCATGCACCTCAAAGCGGGCCTTCAGGCCCTCGCTGAGAAAGGGGGGAATTCTTGAAGCCTGGAGGATGTCGATCTTGTCCATGCATGTCCTGAGGGTGACGTTTTGAGGGTTTGCCCGAAGGGCAGGAGCGGCTTTTTTAATCATCATACGATAGTATTTTTTGAGCCCATCCCCACGTTTCCCCTGACCTTTGTCACCTTCGCATCATGACGACACCTCCTCGCAAAAAATCCTCTGAACTCCGCTCCCAGCAATGGTTTGGCCGACAGGACCGCGACGGCTTTGCCTACCGCAGCTGGGTCAAGGGCAAAGGCGTTCCGCACGACCAGTTCGACGGCCGCCCGGTCATTGGCATCTGCAACACGTTCAGCGAACTGACGCCTTGCAACTCCCACTTCCGGGCCCTGGCCGAGCAGGTCAAGATCGGTGTCTACGAAGCCGGCGGATTTCCGCTCGAGTTCCCGGTGATGTCCCTGGGCGAAACCCTGCTGCGCCCCACCGCCATGCTCTACCGCAACCTGGCCAGCATGGACGTGGAGGAGAGCATCCGCGGCAACCCGATCGACGGCGTGGTGCTGCTGATGGGCTGCGACAAGACCACCCCCAGCCTGCTGATGGGCGCCGCCAGCGTGGGCCTGCCCACCATCGGCGTCAGCGGCGGCCCCATGCTCAACGGCAAATGGCGCGGCCAGGAGCTGGGCTCGGGCACAGGCGTCTGGAGCATGAGCGAGCAGGTGCGTGCCGGCACCCTGAAGCTGGCCGACTTTTTCGACGCCGAAAGCTGCATGCACCGCAGCCACGGCCATTGCATGACCATGGGCACCGCCAGCACCATGGCCTGCATGGTCGAAGCCCTGGGCATTGGCCTGCCGGGCAATGCCACCTACCCTGCGGTGGACGGCCGCCGCAACGTGCTGGCGCGCGACTCGGGCCGCCGCATCGTGGAGATGGTGCACACCGACCAGACCATCAGCAAGGTGCTCACCCGCGAAGCCTTTGAAAACGCCATCCGCACACTGGCCGCCATCGGCGGCTCGACCAATGCCGTCATTCACCTGATCGCGATCGCCGGGCGCCTCGGGCTCAAACTCACTCTGGACGACTTTGAGCGGCTGGGCAGCGAGATGCCCTGCATCCTGAACATGCAGCCCTCGGGCGAGCACCTGATGGAAGATTTTTGCTATGCCGGGGGCTTGCCCGTCGTCATGAAGAAAATCGAAAGCCTGCTGCACGCCAACATCGTCACCGTCAGTGGCAAGACCGTGCACGAGAACAACGAGGCGGCCGAGAACTACAACCCCAAAGTGATCAAGACCCTGGATGCGCCCTTCAAGGAAAAGGCCGGCATCGCCATCCTGCGCGGCAACCTGACGCCGCGCGGTGCGGTCATCAAGCCCAGCGCGGCCACGCCCGAACTGATGGTGCACACCGGGCGCGCGGTGGTGTTCGAGGACAGCGACGATTTCCACAAGCGCATCGACGACGAAAACCTGGACGTGGACGAAACCTGCATCCTGGTGCTCAAGAACTGCGGCCCCAAGGGCTACCCGGGCATGGCCGAAGTCGGCAACATGCCGCTGCCGCCCAAGGTGCTGCGCAAGGGCATCACAGACATGGTGCGCATCAGCGACGCCCGCATGAGCGGCACCGCCTACGGCACGGTGGTGTTGCACTCCTCGCCCGAAGCG
>Ga0315900_10000424_pt1 | contig 74881 bp, 62 predicted proteins | sample LakEriMetagenome_FD_203521 | JGI IMG/M metagenome (GOLD analysis project Ga0315900, IMG submission 203521) | Freshwater fungal communities from buoy surface, Lake Erie, Ohio, United States - Buoy 12 MA114 | ecosystem: Environmental > Aquatic > Freshwater > Lake > Lake biofilm | place: USA: Lake... | reverse complement strand
ACGGCCCGCTCACCTCGCGCCTGCAGCACATCAAGCCGGGCGATCGGGTGCTGGTCGGGACCAAACCCACAGGCACCTTGCTGGTGGAGGACCTCAAGCCCGGCCGCAACCTGTTCCTGCTCGCGACAGGCACCGGGCTCGCCCCGTTCATGAGCATCGTCCGGGATCCCGCCACCTACGAGCGCTTCGACCAGGTGGTCCTGACGCATGGCGTGCGGATCGCGAGCGAGCTCGCCTACCGCGACCACATCCTCCACGAACTGCCGCGGCACGAGTTCCTGGGGGAGTCCGTGAGGGGCAAGCTGCGCTACTACCCTACGGTCACCCGCGAGGACTTCGAGCATGTCGGCCGTCTGACCGACCTGCTCGGCAGCGGGCGGCTGCTCACGGACCTCGGGCTGCCGCCGCTAGACCCGATGCTCGACCGCGCGATGATCTGCGGCAGCCCGGCGATGCTCAAAGATCTCTCCGCGCTGCTCGATGCCGCGGGTTTCCGCATCTCGCCCGGCATCGGCGAAGCGGGTGACTACGTCGTCGAGAAGGCCTTCGCCGTGCGTTGAACGACCGAGGAGCGGCATCGATGATGAGTACTGCCTTGTTCCGTGCGATCGCATCGCTCGCGCTGACGATCCTCGTCGCCGCGCCGGCCCTGGCCGACGCACCGCGTCACCCCGATGCCCCCGCGCCACCGAGCGCGGTCGCCGATGGCGCAACAGTGGTGTCGATCCCGCTGTCCGACGGCGTCGCTCTCAAGGGGGACCTCTACCTGCCGAAGGGGACCGGACGCCATCCGGTCCTGATCGAGGTCACGCCCTACGGCCGCCGCGGCATCTTCAGCGCGGCCGACGAGCATGGCTACTGGACCGCCCAGGGCTACGCGTTGCTCATCGTGGACGCCCGCGGCATCGGCGACAGCGGTGGAGAGTTCAGCTTCATGACCGACGCCCGCCGCGACGGGCCCCAGATCGTCGACTGGGCTGCACGTCAGCCGTGGTCCACCGGCAAGGTGGGCATGCGCGGCAGTTCCTACAGCGGGACTTACCCGATCCAGACCGCTGCCGCCGCGCCCGAAGGCTTGGCCTGCATCAGCCCCAACGCCAGCTTCCAGAGCGCCTTCGACGGCCCGCCCTACCTCGGCGGCGGACTGATGCTCGCCTGGGCGCTCAGTTGGACGACGCTGGTCGACCGCGGCATGGCGGAGCGGCCGATCGAAAGGCAAGGCCTCGCGAGAAAGGTCGATCACGACCGACTGCTGCTGCATCGTCCGCTCGCGACCGCGGATGTGGCGATGCATGGCCGCGGGCTGCGCGTGTACCAGCAACTGCTGGCCCATCCGACCTACGACGCGTTCTGGGCCGAGGCCCAGCTGAGCGTCGAGGACTATCGTCGGATCCGGGTGCCCGCCCTCGCCTTCTCCGGTTGGTACGACACGACGCTGACGGGCAGCATCGCCAACTATCGGGCGATGCGCGCGCTCGCCGCGTCAGCGGACGACCAGTGGCTCGTCGTCGGGCCGTGGGACCACGCCGGCGCCTCCGAGGGGGGCTACACGCGCGACACGGGGCAGCCGATGACCCGCATCGGCGTGCTGCCGGTCGAACCTGGCGGCTTCCTGCCGGGGCAGCGCATGGCGCGCGAATTCTTCGACTGGTGCCTCAAAGGGACCGCCCCCCGCCCGACATGGTCACCGGTGCAGATGTTCGTCCCCGGCCGGGACCGTTGGCTGCAGGCCGATCGGCTTCCCGCCCGCGGCATCACGCGCCGAACACTTTTCCTGGGTGGAACGGGCCGTGCCAACGCCCCGCAGAGCGATGGCGCACTCGTGCCGCAGCCCGGCAAACCCGCCATCGATCGGTACATCCACGACCCGCGGGATCCGGTCCGGGCGGACGTGGCGGTCGACGGACGCAAGGTCCTGCGCTTCGGTCCGCAGGACATCGCGAAGCAGTTGCAGCGGACCGATGTGCTGACCTACTCCACCGCGCCCTTGCGCGAGGCGCTCACGATCCTCGGCAACGCGACCTTGTCGCTCTACGCCGCGACCGACGTCACCGACACTGATTTCATGGCGCTGCTCGAAGATGTCGCGCCCGACGGCACGGCCGTCCGGCTCGGTTCCGGGTGGACCGGCGTGCTGCGCACGCGTTATCGGAACGGGCCTGCCCGTTTCGATGCCATGCGTCCCGGCGAGACGACCTTGCTGCGCGTCAACCTGTTGGAGATCGGACATACGTTGCGGGAGGGACACCGCCTTCGGCTGTCGGTCTTCAGCAGCGCCTTCCCGTTCATCAGCGTGAACCCGAACACGGGCGAAGACATCGCCACCGACGCTTCGCCGCCTCGGATCGCCCGACAGACCGTCTTCCACGGCGGCTCGCACCCTTCTGCGCTGACGCTGGAGGTCCTAGACGGCGGACACTCTCGGGATGGACGGACGCCGGCTGCGGAAAACCCCTAGGGAAAGCGCGCCAGCGCGCTGCCACCATCCGGCGGATGCCCTGGCGCCTGCCGTCGACCCTCGTCCTGCCCTTCCTCGGTTACTGCGTCGGTTTCGCAGCCGGCGCGAGCATGAGGAAGGAGGCGACCAGCATCACCTTGATCGATGACCCGGCGCGATGATGCAGCGCGGTGTCAGACGGTCAGCGTCCCGGCGGCGTCACATACCAGAGACCGTTCGCCCCGGTCGCGTAGTAGACCGCGCCGCGCTCGGTCGGCACCAGCGTGAGTCCGAAGTTGCGCGGCAGGTCCCGCACCCGACCGATCTCTGAACCGTCATCGGCGCGTCGCCAGACGAGCTGCTCGCTGGGATAGCGCGGGGAACCGTACGCATCCGGGCGTGCCGCACCGATGTCGGTGGCGACCACCACCCGCGATGCTCGGTCACCCAGCAGGGTGATGAACGAACCGGTGTACTGTCCGCTGCGCCAAGCGATCGAAAACCCGCGCTCCGGATCGAAGTCGAGCGCGGCGAAGCCGCCGTACGCATCGCTGGTGTACACCCGACGCGCCTCCCAGTCGGTGGACGCCTTCGAGGGCATGAAGGACCAGCCCGCGACCGAGTTTTCGCGGAACGGGTGGATATCGTGGCGACGGGCCGCGTCCGCCTGCGAGACAGCGACCAGCCGCATCGGCGCCGGGGTCGGCAGCGCGTTCGACTGGATGACCACCCAGTCGCCGAAACCCACCGCCGCCGTACCGCCGGTCTCCCGGCCCTCGCGGTACGCCACCGGACCCCAGCGCGTATCTTTGACGAGCCGTCTGCCCGCGACCCTCATGCGGTGGAGCTTGTCGACCCCCGCCAGATAGACGTACTCGCGGCCACGGAAGCGGGTGGCGGTGATGCGCCCACCGATGAGCTCCTCGGCCTGGCCGGACCAGCGGATCTTCAGGTCCACCGGATCGACCATCACCACCGCCGAAGGCGGCAATCCCTCGACTCCGCAGACGATGAACGCGCGGAATCCCTGGACGGCGCAATCCGGCTTGCGATGGTGCGACTTCGTGACGAGGGTGCCGTCCGACAGGACGATGAAGCCGTTATAGGTCGTGTCTGCGACCCCGTTGGGCGCCGGAAGATCGACCGACGCGAGCACATCGCCGCTCAACGGATCGAGTTTGGCGAGCCGTGTGGCGTAAGCCACATAGACGAAGCCGTTGCGATGCACGCCGATGCCGCCGGGGTAGTTCCAGTACTCTGCGCCGCCCGGCAAGGGCAGACGCGCACGCCACACCTCGCGCTGCTGTCCAGGATCGTGACGGCTGACGAACGGCGTGAGATCGGGCGAATCGGCGATGACGCCACCGAGCACGAACACCCTGCCCTGCGAATCGAGCGCGGTGCTCCAGACGCCCGGAAGCTCCGCCACCTTTCGGCCCGCCGGCTCCCCGACTGATGCGGCGAAGGGCGACGCGGCGGCGAAGAGACCCGTCCGGTCGGAGCCGGCATGTTCGAAGGAGCCCACCGCCGGATCCCATGCGGCCGCGGACGCGGTCAGCATCCACGCCGCGGCGATCATGGACGCCAGACAGCTTCGCAGCATGCCGCTCACGGTATGCGGCCGAGCAGCCGTCCGAGCACCTCGTTGTCATCGGCGTCGCCGCCGAGCTTGACCACGACCAGATCCTCGGAGCGGATCACGAACATCTTCATGTTGCCGGCACCCCAAGCGAACATGGTGTCGGCGGGAGCGTCCGGCAGTATCCGTCCGCCTGCAGCAAGCCGCGTACGGGTCGCGGAATCGAACGGGATCTGATCGAGCGTCGGGTCGTAGCTCGACTCGACCGGTCGGTTCAACCAGAACCCGAGTCCATACCCGAGGAAGGCGGGCGTCCGATACTCGCCGCAACGCCGGATGCGTGCCGCCGAGACCAGCTGGGCGCCGTTCCAGGCGCCCTCCTGCTCGATGAGCTGGCCGTAGAGCATCCACGAGCGCGCGGTCATCGAGGCACCGCCACCGAAGTTCGGTTTGCCGTTGATATCGCGGCTCCACGCACCGACGGTGGCACCGATGGGACCCAGCACCCGCTCCTGCAGGTACCCGAGCGGATCGCGGCCGCCCGCGACCGCGCCGTTGGAGGAGTTGGTCCCGCCCGTGCGGTACTCGAAGAACGCCGCGAACGCCTGGAAGCCGTTGGCGCTGTAGACCGCTTGCCGGTCCGGCGGGAAGAGGCTGCGCGCGTTGATCGACTGCGCATAGCTGTCGACGCCGTTCAGCGCGTTGCCCGAAGCACCGGCCGCGCTGAGACCGTGGGAAAGTGCGATGAGGTCGCGCACACGGATGGTCTGCTTGCTGGCGTTGTCGGGCGCTGCGCCTCCCGGCAGCCACGCGGCGATGCCGGCGGACGCCAAGCCATCGAGATCGAGCAGTCCCTCCTGCTCGGCGACGGCGGCAAGGGCGCAGGTGAAGCTCTTCGTGCCGGAGGCCAACGCCTCCGAGCGCGTCGCGGAGCCGAGGCCGGAATAGCGCTCGTGCAGCAGCTGACCGCTCTGCATCACCAGGAAGGCGCGGGTGCCGTTCGCGACCGCGTAGTCGGAGGCCGCTGCGATACGGAGCGTGCCCGAGCCAGGCGGCGGTGGCGGGACCGCGCCCGCGACGGGCCGTGCGCGGGCGATGAACGCGGACGGAACGGCCGCGGAAAGCGAAGCGCTCCCGAACGAGACCGAGGGACTGCCGTTCGCACCGTAGGTGCCGACGACCGTGATCTGGTCGGAAGGGCTGACCGCCAGCGCATAGCTGACTTCGTCACCGGGACCGCCGGCCGTGAGCTGCCACTCGAGGGCGCCGTCGGTGGCGAAGCGGGCGAGCAACAGATCGCGCCTCCCCACGGAGGAGACCGTCCCACCGCCTGGCAGCGCCGCTACACCCGACAGGTCGCCGACCACGGTGACCTCGCCATCAGCCGATGTCTCGAGCTCCACGCCCTCTTCATCGCCCGTACCGCCGATGCGGCGTGCCCATGCCGGTGAGCCGTCGGCGTCGAGACCGGCGACGAAAAGGTCCGCGCCGCCCGCCGCCGAAATCGTCGTCGTGCCGATGGTGAGGGACTGACTGAAGTTCCCGCCCAGCGCGACGCTGCCGAAGGCGTCCCCCCCGATGCCACGACAGAGGTCGTCGCCCGGACCGCCGAATCGACGGCTCCATCGCAGCTCGCCCGCGACCGAAAAAGACGCTGCGAAACAGTCCAAGCCGCCGCCCGAGTCGAGGGACTGGGTCCCGATGGTGAGGCGACCCGCGAAGGCTCCGGTCACGAGGACCCGGCTTTGCCCGTCGAAGGCGACGCCGCGAGCGCTCTCGGCAGCGGTGGCGCCGCTGTCCGGAGCGGCCAAGCTGCGGACCCACAGCGGCTGCCCGTCGGCACCGTAGAGCACGGTGAACGCATCCTGTCCGCCGCTCGCAGGCGCGGGGAGCGTGATCGCCGGACCGAACGAGGCGGCATCAGCGTACGATCCGACCACCGCGATGCGCCCGTCGTCATCCACCGCGACCTCGTTGCCGAACGAGGCGCCACCGCCCGAGACGAGCCGCAACCAGCGGACGGCTCCGTCCGCATCGAACGCCACCGTGACGGCATCGGCCTCGGTCGCAGTCGTGACCGTGCTGTCGAACGCGACCGCGCCGACGATGCGCCCGGTCAGGACGGGTCGACCCTGCGGATCTGTCGCGACATCGAGCGCGAGGTCATCGCCCGCGCCGCCGAAAGCCCGCGCCCAGACCACAGCGCCCTCGGCGTCGAGGCGGGCGATGAAGAGGTCCTTGCCGCTGCCGCGGGCGGGGACGGTGGTCCCGCCGACGCGCAGCGGTGCGCGTGCGTCGAAGCTACCGACGACATAGGCACCGTTGCCTGGCGCAGGAGATACGCCTCGCGCCAAGACCTCATCGCCCGTCAGGTTCACCGCCCAACGCCACTCCATCGGGTCGGTCGCCGCCGGTGGCGGTGGCGGCGGAGGCGCGGGCGCGGGCGCGGGGAGCGGCGCCGGCGCCGGGGATGAGGAGGACCCACCGCCGCCGCAGGACGCGACGAGGACGGCGAGCGCCAAAAATTTCAGGGCTTTCGCTGGACCGACACCGGGAGCACCTTCCAAGGACCTAGCCACCGGTCACAACGCGGGGCAAGCAACCCGACGCCTCGAAGGCCCCTCGTGTCATGTAGCGGCCGACGGGTTCGTAAGGACCCAGGGTGGGACCCGCGGGCCCCGCTTCGGTCACATCGATCGGCGAATTGACGAAGGACGGCGACGGCGCCAGATGACGCAACAAGATGGCGCCCTCGCCTTCGGTGAGCGCATCCAACCAGGTGACGCCGCATTCCGGCAGCGCGTTGGATGGACGGTCGGCGGCCGCGCTGATGACGACGGCGTAGTTGCGCCCCGCGTCGGTGATTATCTGCTCGTCGGCGACGCAGGCAGCCGAACGATCGGAAGGGTGACGGTAGGTGCAGAGAGACCAATAGCGCACCTGCCCATCGGTCATCATCGGTGTACCGTCGAAGGTCCGTGGCGCGAGCGGCGCACGCCCGCGCAGCACCAGCACCTCGCCGAGGCGGAAGTCGGTGAGCGCATATGCGTAGGCATTGTCGCGGTTGACGAGCATGTCGCCCGAGGCTTTGCCGTCGGTGGCCCCGGAGACCATCCATTCGATCGGGTCCCTCACGACCCCGGCCGCCGGCGGGATCCGGGTCTGACCGATCGTCTGCTCCGGGCTCACGCCCGCGGGATCCGGACAATCGCCTCCCAAAGACGACCGTGACCCGTCGGCAGCGACCTTCCAGACGACGGGCAAGGGCGATCCGCCACCCGGATGAGCGCGGTCCGGGAGGTACATGCGGTACAGGATCCGCAGCGCGATCGCATCGCCACCGGCGGGAGTCTTCAAAGATACGGTGTTGGGGACCGGACGGTCGCCGTCATCGGCGGCGACCGCGACCGAATAACGGCGCTGCGCGGCGTCGCGCCGCGCGCCCGGTCGGAACGGGTTGACGGAGCCGCTCTCGGGGATGATGTCCAGGTCCGTCATCGAGGCGATCACCGCGTTGTCGCTGCGGCGGTGGATGTTGAAGCTCATCTGACGCGCGTGCGGGAAATGCCCGTCGATCGTCACGCGCTCGCCGGGCGACAACACCACCTCGCCGATCCAGTAGCGCGCATTGGTCTCGACGATCGGCAGGTTGCGCGGATAGGTCCAGAAGCAGCCCTGCGCCGCGAGCGGCGCCATGGCCATCAGGGCGATCCCGACGGATGTCATCGCAGTCCGTCGATGAAGCAGGCGAGCGCTTCGGCCATCGGACCGAGCACCTGCGGGGATGTGGAGTCGGCGGTGTCGAGCCGCGTGTGGTGGGCGAGCTGGTAGCCCACCACGCCCACGAGCGGATAGGCGCCGCCCCGCGCGATCAGCGCCATCTCGCCCACGGGACGGGCATCGGCGAGCGAGTCGATGCGGATCGGGTCGCGTCCCGCGAACGCGCGCTGCAACTCGGGGAAGAGCGCCGGCGTGACACCGATGCCGCGCTGCGCGTTGGGGCCCGGCGTGAAGCCGAACCGGCCGTCGCGCACGACGGCCTCGCGCGTAGCGATGTTGGCTCCGAGGTGCATCCAGAGCGTCACCCGGTCCACCGCGAACTCCGGATCGGCGAGGACCTTCTTCATGCCCGCCCCGCCGAGTTCGTGGTGGCTCGTGAACGCGAGCCGCACAGGGATCTCCGGCCGGTGACGGCGCAGCCACTCGGCGAGAGCGAGCGCAACCGCGATGCCCGGACCGCGCTCGCCGCCGGAGAAGAACCAGCCGTTGCGCGGCGTCGTGATGACGAGCGCCTTCTGTCCGGGCGACCCCGACTCGGCGATCAGCGTGAGGTCGCTCGAGGGAGTCGTCTTCCCGGTCATCGTGAGCCGCACGGTCTGACGGCTCGCGGCGGCCGCTTGCAGGACGGACTCGTGCTTCTGCCCGAGCACGAGGAACGGGAAGCGGCGCGCCGGCGGCGTGCCCTCCTCCTCCGCTCCGCGGACATTGAGCGCCACGACCTCGCCCGAGGGATGGTCGACGATCGCCACGGCAGCGGCCGGCCGACGGCGCAGCACCTCTTGGAGCGCCGCCCGATAATCGGGATGGAACGCCGACGAGAACGCGTTGAACGGTAAGCGCAGGTAGATGATGTCGCCCGCGCCGCAATCCGCATCCGTCACCGCGCACAGGCGCGCTTGGACACCGTCACGGCCGGTCCAGGCCACCGGCCAGAGGGGGAATCCGTCGGTGATGCGCCGCGTCCCGACATCAAGCTCGACCCGCTCCGGCTCCTGCAGATCGACCGGCGTTGCGATGGCGCGCGTGCGGTAGCCGGCGTCGATCAAGCGCCGATCGATCCACTCGAAGCCCCGCTTCGAAGCGGCCGAGCCGGTGCGCCCTTCCCCCAAAGAAACATATCGTGCGACATCGGCCTGCAGCGCATCGCCCGAGATGCCCTGCGGTCGGCATGCTCCGGCGGTCGCCGTCGCGGTCGCCGCCGTGGCCACCGCCGTCGAAGCCGCCGCCGACGCGGTCGGCGGCGTCGCGGTCGGCGGCGGCTCGCCGCCGAGGAAGGCCAGCACCCAGCGCGAGATCTCGTCCGGTCGGTCCTCCAGCAGGAAGTGCCGCGTGCCGGGCACCTGGACCGCGGCCCAGATGGATCGCGCCGGGAACAAGGACCGGAAGCGCTCGAACTGACCCGGATGCAGGCGGTCCGACTGCGCGGAGAAGGCGATGAACACCGGCCGGTCCCAGCCTGCGAAGAACTGCCGCACGAGACCGTTCTCGCGGGCACGCACATCGCCGGGTCGGCGCGGGATCAGCGCGGTGATGCGGCGCACGCCCGACTGGTAGCTGCCGTCCGGGAACGGCGCCATGTAGGCGTCGCGAACCGCCTGCGGAAGCTCCGACTCGGTCTGCGCCTCGATGACCTGGTCGACCGCGACGATGGGCGCCGTGCGCAAGAGCTCGATCCAACGGTCGAAGCCCGCGGAGTACGACGGACTCTCGGGATCGGTGCCGTCGTTGAGGCTGGTGTCGAGCAGCACCAAGCGGTTGAAGCGGTCCGGCATCGCGGCGACCGTCGGCATGCCGAGCAGCCCTCCCCAGTCGTGCGCGACGAGGTCGATGCGGCGCAGGTCGAGCGTGCGCACGAACGCGGCGAGCGCCTCGAGATGACGCGCGTAGGTGTAGTCATCCATCGCAACGGGCTTGTCGGAGCGGCCGAACCCGATGAGATCGGGCGCGATGGCCCGATAGCCGCGCTGCGCCAACGCAGCGACAAGGCCCCGGTACATGTAGGACCAGGACGGCTGGCCGTGCAGCAGCAGCACCACGGGACCCGTCCGCGGACCGACATCGATGTAATGCATCCGGACCTTGCGGTCACCGAACGGCACCTCGAGGTAACGCGGCTCGAACGGATAGTCCGGCAGGCCCGCGAAACGCGCATCCGACGTCCGCAGCACAGTTCCGCTGTCGGCCAGCGCCGTCGTCGGCACCGCCGAGAGGGCGAGCGCCGCCATGAGCGTGAGGATCGTGGGCTTCATGACGATCATGAGGTCTCCTCCCGGCGCGGACACCGGCGTTGCGGATTGTTGACAGTATCGCAGACGATGTCAGAGTAGCGACCGCCCAAACTGGAGAGTTGACGGAAGCCCCGATGAAGGCCAAGCGTGCACCGAAGAACGGCAAGCCCCCGATGTCGAGCGGCGCGAAGCGGACGCGGGTCGCGGCGACCGACATCTTCCGCGGCGTGATCCGCCTCATCCACAAGCGTGTCTACCACCCCGGCGAGCGCATCCGTGAGCAGGAGCTCGCCGACCGCTTCGGTGTCAGCCGAGGCCCGGTACGCGAGGCGCTGCGGATGCTCGAAGCCAAGGGCGTGGTCCGCATCGAACCGATGCGCGGCGCGAGCGTCGCCCGCATGTCCGATTCGGAGATCGTCGAGTCCGTCGACATCGCCGCAGCGCTGTTCGCGCTCGCCGCCGAGCAGGCGGCCGCGCGGGCGACCCCGGAGGAGAGAACCGCGATACGCAAGGGGATCGCGAAGCTCGCCGAGCTCGCGGACTCCGACATCGCGCCCCGCGATTTCTTCGTGGAGACGATCCGCGCCGGACAGCTCGTGGTGGAATCGGCGCACAGCCCGCAACTGCAGGCGATGATCGCCGATGTCCGTGCGGGTTGGCCCAACATCCTCGGCGCGTTGGGCTTCACGAGCCGGCGTCTGCGCCGTCGTGCCGCCGACAAATGGCAGCGACTCGGGGACGCCCTCGACGCGGGCCGCGGCAGCATTGCCGCCCGACTGGCCGTTGAAGTCCACCAGGACGCGATGCGCCAGGCGCTCAAGATCGGTTTCTGATCCGGGGGGTCGTGTCATACGGCGCCGTGGTGCATCATTCTTGGAGATATTGCCCTCACGATTGTTGACAATACTATAGACAATCAATTATTCAACACCTACCCCGACCGACGGTCGGGACCCCGTCGCCGTCCGACGACCACCCACCTAAGGAGCTCGTCAAAATGAACAAGTCCCACCGGAGCATACCCACCGCAACCATCGCCGCAGCCGTCGCACTGACCTTATCGGCCGGGCCGAGCGTTGCTCAGGGCAACGCCGGAAGCGGCGCGGAGGCCTCCGTGCTGCAGGAGATCGTCGTCACGGCCCGTAAACGCGGCGAGGAATTGGTCGATGTGCCGGCGACGGTGTCGGCGCTGTCGGCAGCCGATCAGGCGAACCTCGCGCTCGATGGCATGGCGGACTACCTGCGCCAGGTGCCGGGCGCCCTGCTGGTCACGGCCGGCCCCGAATATCTCAGCGACGTCTCGATCCGCGGCCAAGGTGGTGGACGCAACGGCTTCTCGGAGAGTGCAACGGGCATTTACCGCAACGGCATCTTCGTCGCCGGCGGCGGGTTCGGCGGCCGAGCCCTCAGCCGTCTGGACTACTTCGACAACGCAAGCGTCGAGGTCTACCGCGGACCGCAAGGCGCGCTCTACGGCCGCAACGCGGTCGGCGGCGCGATCAACGTCATCAGCAACCGTCCGCAGATGCGGGACGGCGCCAGCTTCAGGGGAGAGATCGGGTCCGTCGACAACGCCAGGATAGAGGGCGTGCTCAACGGCGTGATCGCCCCGGACAAAGCTGCGGTCCGTGTCGGCTTCTTCAACGTGGATCAGGACGGTGGCGACATCACCAACGTGAACACCGGACGCAAACTCGACACCAGCAAGTACATCGGCGCTCGCGCGCAGCTGCTGCTCAATGTCACGGACCGATGGCAGACGCGCCTGACCCAGGAGATCTACTCGGGCGAATCGGCCGGGTTCTCGGCTCTCGGGCGTCGTTTGTCCACGGGCCTGCCCCCGGGCCGCGTCTTCGATCCGGATGTGTACCTGCGCAACGCCAGCCGGGTCGGGCGGGTCGAGATCGACGAGACCTCGACCTATCTCGAGCTCGACGGCGATCTCGACTGGGCCGACCTCTCCGCCGTCTACCTGCGCAAGGTCCGCAAGGGCAAGCGCTTCAACGAGGACCTCGACCATTTCCTCGGGTTGGAAGGCCAGGCAGGCGTCGATCTTCTTGTGAACCAGAACGAGGACTTCTCGCGCGACGGTCTCGAAGTGCGCCTTGCGTCGTCGGGCAGCGGTCCGCTCACGTGGCTGCTCGGCGCGGACTGGCAACGTTCGGAGTCCGATGTGCTGACCGCGAACGGCGGCTCGGTGCCCGCCACCTCCTCCGCCGCGCTGCGCGCGCAGGCCGTACGCCGCGACTCCGCGCTCGAGAAGATCCAGTCGTGGTCGGTGTTCGGTTCGGTCGACTACGACATCACCGACCGACTGACCGCCGCGGCGGAACTGCGCTACCAGCGGGATGAGAAGGATTTCCGCTTCCAGCGGATCGACCTCGTCACGGGGCCGGTCCAGACATCGAACCCCGCTTGGAGCACCACTCTGCCCGGCGCTTCGCTGCAATACAGGTTCAACGACTCGCTGAACATCTACGCGCGCTACTCGTCAGGGTTCCGGCCCGGTGGCTTCAATCAGGCCGTCTCCGACCTCGCCCTGCTCGAATACGACCCGGAGTCCGCCGAAGGCTACGAGATCGGCATCAAGGGACGCATCCCGGGATGGCGCATGCGCTTCGGATTGGCGGCCTACTACACCGTCAGCGAGGACCTCCAGGTCGGGACATCGGCGAGCGCGACCGACACCACGTTCGTGCTGCAGAACATCCCAGGGGCCACCTTCGAGGGCGTCGAGGCGGAACTCTCCGGTCTGCTCGACATCGGCCAAGGCAGGCTTTCGTACAACATCGGGGCCGCCACCCAGGGCGGGAAGTTCGACCCCGGGTCACGGGTGGTGGTGTCGAACCGGGTGGTCGACATCTCCAACGCCGATGTCAACCGCGCGCGTGACCTGACGCTCAATCTGTCCGCCTTCTATACCTACCCCATACGGAACGGCCTCGACTTCGTCATCGGCGGGAGCTACCGGGAAGAACGGGGCGGCTTCGAGAACGCCACCGGCGGCACGACCGACTCGACCGGTCGCAGGCTCGAAGATTACGCGCTGTATGATGCCCGTGTGGCGATCAACGGCGACGGCTGGCGCGTCAGCGCCTACGGCAAGAACCTCGGGGAGAAGGTCTTCGTGCTCCAGAACGTCAGCAACAACAACTACTACAACGAGGGCAGGCGCTATGGCCTCGAGTTCTCACTCGCGTTCGGCGGGGAACGCAATCGTCGATAGCCGCACCGCCCTGCGGCGACGCAGCGGCGGGCTCGCGGCCGGAGCGCTGTCCGCTTTCCTGACGCTCGGCGGCCCCTCGGCGTCGGCCGACGAGCCGGCCACGCGCGCGTTGGACACAGCGCGCCTCGACGCCGCTTTCGACAAGGTCGTCGCGGAGCAAGGGCTGCCGCTGGCCGGTTTCGTGATCGTCGACGATCGCGGCGAGGTCTACCGACGGGTGACAACCGGCCTCGACCCCGACGCCGAGATCCCGATCGCCTCGGCGAGCAAGTGGCTCACCGGCGTCATGGTCATGACGCTCGTCGATGAGGGCAAGCTCTCGCTCGACACGACCGTCGGTGAAGTGCTGCCCGACTACCCGGCCCAGGTCCGCGCGGTGACCCTGCGACAGCTGATGAGCCACACTTCGGGCATCGACCCCGGGCTCGCTCTACGAGACCGCGATGCGACGAGCCTCGATGAGTCGGCGAGAGCCGTGGCCTCGGCACCGCTGCTTGCCCGACCGGGCGAAGCGTTCGCCTACGGCGGCTCGTCCATGCAGCTCGCCGCGCGGATGACCGAGGTGGCCTGCCGCTGCAGCTGGTCGGAACTCTACGAGCGTACGCTGCGCGCTCCGCTCGGGATGACGGGTGGCCGCTGGGGACATCCCCTGCGACCGGAGGCGACCGTACCTCAGGTGGGCGGCGGATTGAGCCTCTCGCTCAACGACTACGTGAAGTTCCTGACGATGGTGCAGCGCGGTGGACGCTCCCCGCGCGGCGCCCTCCTCCCGACCGCAGCGGTGGCCGGGATGGAGCGGGTGGCGACCGGCTCGGCGAGGTTCAGCGACACCCCGCGAGTCGGCCTCAGCGGTTGGCGCTACGGCATCGGCGTCTGGTGCGAACGCATCGACGCGGACGGACGATGCCCGGTCGTGAGCAGCGCAGGTGCGTTCGGTGTGTACCCCTGGGTCGACCGCGACGCCGGCCTTGCCGGCGTGTTCTTCACGCGTGCGCCGCTGCAGCGGGTGCTGCCGGCTGCGATCGACCTGCGCGAGATCGCGACCCGAAAGGGACCTTGATGCGGCGCGTCGGCGGCGCAAGGCCCGGGTGGACCCTTGGACTCCTGCTCTGCGGCGCGGCTTGCGCACCTGCCGCCGCTTCGGAAGGCAAGGTCGCTCCGTTGCGCGACGCCTTCCTGTTCGCCTTCCCGGTGTACGAGATGGCGCGCACGCGCGAGGCCGCCGTGGCCCGCACGGGCAACCTCAACACCCTCCGGCATCGGACGACGCTCAGCGACGCCAGCCACCGCAATGTCACGACGCCCAACAACGACACGCTCTACTCATCGTCGTGGCTCGACCTCTCGGCGGGGCCGGTGATCCTGACCACCCCGACCGCGCCCGACCGTTATCACAGCGTGGCGCTGATGGACATGTTCACGGACCATTTCGCGGTGCTGGGGACGCGCCGCGACGGCGGCAAGGGCAAGGCCTTCCTCATCCACGGGCCGAGGTGGTCCGGCGAGGTACCGGCCGGCATGGAGGCGATCCGGGCGCCGATGGACGACGCGTGGCTGATCGTTCGCGTGCTGGTGCGGGGGGATGATGACCTCGAGGCCGCGCGCGCCGTGCAGCGCGCGTTCCGTCTGGAGGCGGCGCCGGGTGCGGCGGCGCCGCAGCGTCCCGATGGCTCGGCGCGGTTCCCGGACGATGATCCCGCGGTCTTCCTGGAGCGTGTCAACGCGGCGCTCGGACGCGGCCCGCTGCCGCCCGTGCACGCCGCGCGCGTCGCCCGTTTCGCAGGCGCCGGCATCCGGCCCGGAGATGCCGCCGCATGGCAGTCGCTGGATGCGGCGACCCGCGACGCATGGCGCAAGGATTTCCGCTCGTTCCGCGACGCCCTGCGCGGCGGACTGCAGGAGGTCGGTGCGTCGCGCAACGGGTGGTCATATCCGGCGCCCGGCATCGGCGAGTTCGGCACCGACGATCACTATCGATCGCGGGTTGCGCTCGGCGGCCTCGGCGCGCTGCCGCAGGCGGAGGCCGTGTACCTCAGCGCGCGCACCACCGGCGACGAAATTTCTTTGGACGGGACCGAGGCGCATTGCCTGCAGATACCACCGGGGATCCCGGTGGGCGCGTTCTGGTCTCTGAGCCTCTACGAGATCGCACCCGACGGCCGGCTGTTCTTCACCGCCAACCCCGTCGGCCGCTACTCGATCGGCAGCGAGACACGCTCGATCGTCCGCGACCCGGACGGCGGCATCCGCGTGCGGATGCAGCACGCCGCGCCGCATGCCTCTAGGACCAATTGGCTGCCCGCACCGGCGGGGCCGTTCGCGCTGACCTTCCGCGCCTACCTGCCCGGGCGCGCATTCATCGACGGCGGCTTCGAGATGCCGGCGGTGGAACGCTGCCGCGGTCCCTGAGCCCTCGACGGACGCTCAGAGCAGCACCTCGATGAGCCGCGGTCCGCGCTGGCGCATCGCCGCAGCGAACGCGGCATCGAAGGCCTCGAGCGTGTCCACGCGGACGGCCTCCACGCCCATCCCGGCGGCGAGCCGCACCCAATCGAGCGCAGGGTCGGCGATGTCGAGCATCGATGACGCACCCGGCCCGGCGACGGCACCGACGCGCATCAGTTCGATCTTCAAGATGGCGTAACTGCGGTTGGCGAACACCACCGTGGTGACATCCAGACCCTCACGCGCCTGCGTCCAGAGCGTCTGCAGGGTGTACATCGCCCCGCCGTCGCCGTGGAGGCACACCACCTTCCGGTCGGGACAAGCCAACGCCGCACCGGCCGACAGCGGCAGACCCTGCCCGATGGAGCCGCCGGTGAGGGACAGCACATCATGGGGCGCAGCCGTGGCGAGTGCGAGGGCGGGACCGATGCCGGAGGTGGCGGCCTCGTCGCAGACGATCGCGCCCTCGGGAAGGTGGCGCGCGATGCTGCGACCGATCCCGAACTGATCCCAGTTCCCCGACGGCGTATCAGCGACCTGATGAGCCGCGACCGCGAGGCCGTCGCGCCGAGCAGCGAGCGAGTCGGCGACCGCTCGCAACGCGCCGACCCCGTCCTCGTGCGGCTGCGCCAAGGAGGTGATGGCGCAGTCCTGGGGCAGGCACCAACTGGGCTTGTCCGGGTAGGCGAAGAAGGCCACCGGCGGCACCGCACCCACCAACACGAGCTGTTCGACCGCGGCGAGCGTCTCGACCAACTGCTCGGCGAAATACGGCAGACGCTCCACCACGACGCGGCCGGCACCGCGTTCGAGGCGCGGCGCAAAGGTGTCGCACAGCAGGCGAGCGCCGGTGGCCGCCGCGATGCGACCTGCCGCCACCAATCCCTCCCCCTGCAATGCAGCGCCGCGCAGCAGCAGGGCCGTCCGCCGCCCGTTCCGCAACGACTCGACCGTCGAGCGGAGGACCTCTTCGGCGACAGATGCGCTCGCGTCCACCGGGAGCGGCGCTGCGGGCTGCCCGGCTTCGGACCACGCCACATCAGCCGGCACGATCAGCGTCGCGATGCGACCGGGAGCGCTACGGGCCGCCTGCACCGCACGCGCACCGTCGGCGGCGACCTGATCCGCGCGGTCCGACGAGTGAAGCCAAGCCGATACGGGCCGAGCGAAGCCGGCGATGTCGGAAGCGAGCGGCGCATCGTACTGCCGGTGGTGGGTCGCGTGGTCGCCCACGATGTTCACGATCGGCGTGGCCGCCCGTCGGGCGTTGTGGAGGTTGGCAAGCCCGTTGGCGAGCCCCGGTCCGAGATGCAGCAGCGTCGCTGCCGGACGCCCGGCCATGCGACCGTAGCCGTCGGCCATCCCGGTGACCACGCCCTCGAACAGCCCGAGCACCGACCGCACGCCGGGGACACGGTCGACCGCGGCCACGAGATGCATCTCCGACGTCCCCGGATTGGCGAACAGAGTGTCGACGCCCGAGGCGACCAGCGTCCGAAGCAGACTCTCCGCACCGTTCATGATGTCCGCCTCCAACGCGCTTCCCACGCGCCACCGACCACCGTGACCATGACGGTAATGCTTCGACAGCGCACGGACAAGAGCGCCCGGTCGGCATCTCCGCTAGAGTCTCGCCTGAAGTGATGCCACCCAGCCTGCAAGCGCTGCTCGACGCCCATGTACCCGCTGACGCCGCCGAGGCGCAAAGCCTCGCCGAGATGCGGAGGCTCCTGCCCCGTCTCGATCAGCCTTTCTCACGCCATCAGCACGAAGCGCACTTCACCGCGAGCGCGCTGGTGGTCGATGTCGAGGCGGGCAAGATCGCGCTCCTGCACCACGCCAAGCTACAACGCTGGCTGCAGCCCGGCGGCCATGCGGAGCCGGGTGACGGCGGTCTCATGCATCTGACCGCGCTGCGCGAGGCGCGCGAGGAGACGGGTTGCGAGGTCCGCTTGTACGACCCGACTCCGATGCTGCTCGATGTGGATGTCCATCCCATCCCGGCGCGCGGCGATGAGCCTGCCCACCATCACCTCGACCTGCGGTTCCTGATGGTGGCGGAGGATCCGCAGCGCCTCAGCTTGAACGTCGACGAATCCTCGGCGGTCGGCTGGTTCGGTTTCGACGAGGCCATCGCGCTCGTCGACGACGATGCGCTGCGGCGGTTGATCCGCAAAGGCCTGCGAGCGACCGATTGCCGTCCGCGGAGTTAATTAAGGAATCTGAAACACATTTCGATTATCATCGAAATGTGGATACCAAGACAGCGACCCGAGCGCTCGGCGCCCTCGCCCAACCGAGACGCCTGCAGTTGTTCCGTCGACTCGTCGCAGCAGGACCCGCCGGGTCGACCCCTCAGGAACTGCTCCGCGCGGCGAAAGTGGCCAACGCCACCCTCTCCTTCCACCTGAAGCAACTCGTGGAAGCGAAGCTCATCACCCAGGAACGGCAAGGCCGTCATCGGATCTACCGCGCATCGTTCGGGGAGATCGGCGCACTGCTCGCCTATCTCGCCGAAGACTGCTGCGGCGGCCAACCCTGCGAAGTCGACATCAAAACGAAGGCGCGAAGATGACCGTACACATCCTGATCCTCTGCACCCACAACTCCGCGCGGAGCGTCCTTGCGGAGGGCATGCTGAACCACCTGGCCAAGCGGCTTTCCCGCGATGTCCGAGGACACAGCGCCGGCAGCACGCCGAGCGGCCGCCTCAACCCGTTCGCGCTCGAAGCGCTGCAGGGCGCCGGCATCGACACCACGGGCTTCCGCAGCAAGAGCTGGGATGAATTCACCGGCGCTGGCGCACCGCCTCTCTCGATCGTGATCACGGTGTGCGACAGCGCCGCGTCGGAGACCTGCCCCGTGTTCATGGGGCAGCTCGGTACCCCGCCCATCAAGGTCCATTGGGGCTATCCGGACCCGTCTAACGCGGAGGGTGGCGATGCGGGGAAGCGTCGCGCCTTCGAACTCACGCGCCAGGCGATCGGATATCGCCTGCTGCAGCTGTTGCAGCTACCGCTCGGGTCGATGGACCGCGCGGACCTCGAAACGGCGCTCACGCGCATCGGTCGGAGTTGACACCACCATGAGCGCCCCCGACAGCGTGGCTTCACCCCTAGGCATCTTCGAACGGTGGCTGTCGCTGTGGGTGGCTCTGGCCATCCTGGGAGGCGTCGTCCTCGGAAGCCTCGCACCGGGAGCGGTCGCCCGGATCGCCGCGCTCGAGATCGCCTCCGTGAACCTCGTCGTCGCGGTGCTTATCTGGGCGATGATCTACCCGATGATGGTCGGCGTCGACTTCGCCAGCATCCGGGATGTCGGCCGCAAGCCCCGCGGCCTCATCATCACCCTGGTCATCAACTGGCTCATCAAGCCGTTCAGCATGGCTGCGATCGCCCTGCTGTTCTTCGACTGGCTCTATGCGGATCTGCTGCCGCGCGACGACGCCCAGCAATACATCGCAGGCCTGATCCTGCTCGGCGCCGCCCCGTGCACGGCGATGGTCTTCGTCTGGTCGCAGATGACCAAAGGCGACCCCGCATACACCCTGGTTCAGGTGTCGGTGAACGATCTCGTCATGATCGTCGCTTTCGCCCCGATCGTCGCGTTGTTGCTGGGCGTCACCGATATCGTCGTCCCATGGGAGACCCTGGCCCTGTCGGTGGCGCTCTATGTGGTGATCCCGCTGATCGCCGGCGCGCTCACCCGTCGCCGCCTGATCGCCGCACACGGCGCCGCGGGACACGCGATCGACGCGTTCACCGCGCGGCTGAAGCCGTGGTCGGTGATCGGCCTGTTGGCGACCGTCGTCCTGCTGTTCGCCTTCCAGGCCCCGACCATCCTCTCGAACCCTTGGCTGATCCTGTTGATCGCCATCCCGATTGTCATCCAGTCCTATGGGATCTTCGCGCTGGCCTACGCCTGGGCCTACGCCTGGAAAGTGCCCCATAACATCGCAGCCCCCTGCGCGATGATCGGCACTTCCAATTTCTTCGAGCTCGCCGTGGCGGTAGCTATCGGTCTCTTCGGTCTTTCGAGCGGCGCGGCCTTGGCGACCGTCGTCGGGGTGCTGGTCGAGGTGCCGGTGATGCTGTCGCTCGTCGCGTTCGCCAACCGCACCCGAGGGAGATTTCGGGGCCCAGGGTGAGCGGCGAGAGCAGACGCTTCCTCTGGTGACAGTGGTGTCCTGCAATCCCTATGATGGCACCATGCATCTGAAGGCAAAGATCTTCAACGCCCCGATCGGTCGGCTTTTCTGGGCGCTCCCGATCACCCTGTACATGTCGATGCAACCGACTGCGCCAGCGTTTGCGCAAGCGATCGGTCGAGACGCGTTGCAGACAGAGATCGCCTCCGACCCGCGGCCCATGGTCCTGTTCGTGACGGGCAAGGGGGTGGCTTCGCCGTTCGCCGTGTCGGCAGCCGGGAAGGACGGCGTGGTCGCCGATCCACTCCTTGGACCCGACACACCGGTGCGTGTGGCCAGCAATACGAAGACCTTCGTGGCTGCGACGGTCTTGCGGCTGTGGGAACAGGGACGCATCGATCTCGACGCTGCGATCGGGCCGCTCATGTCGCCGAGACTGGACGAGCTGATGCGGAGCGGCGGCTATGACACCGCCCGGATCACGGTGCGGCAACTGCTCAGCCACAGCGCCGGTATCTATGACCATGCTCAGGACGATCGTTATCTGCCATTGGTGCTCTCGCAGCCGGCCAAGCGCTGGACCCGTGAGGACCAGGTTCGCCTCGCGGTGACATGGGGCAAGCCGCTGGACCCGCCCGGCACCGTCTTCCGCTACTCGGACACGGGCTACATCCTCGTCGGCGACATCATCGAGCGGATCACAGGCCAGTCACTGGGCAAGGCGGTTCGCACGCAACTGCAACTGGACCGCCTGGAGTTGCGGTCGACCTGGTGGGAGATATCGGAGGACAAGCCCCGCCGTTCGCCGTGGCGCGCGCGCCAGTTCATCGGAGACGCGGAGTTCACGGATATCGACGCCAGTGTCGATCTGCATGGTGGGGGCGGCCTCGTGATGTCTGCAAAGGATCTCGCGATGCTGACGGCAGAGCTGTTCGAGGGGCGCCTGTTCGAGCGCCCCGGGACCGTGCAGGAGATGTTGCGGCAGGGTCCGCACAAGGGCGCCGACGGCTATCGCCTTGGCGTCTTCGTCGGGCAGTCCAACGGACGCGAGTACTACTGGCACAGCGGCTACTGGGGCAGCGTCGCCTACTATGTGCCTGACACCGGGATCGCGGTCGCCGGCGTCACCAACAACCAGGACGCTTATCGCAGGCTCGTGAACGCCGTGCAGAAGGCGGCTGGTGTCGCCGCACCTTGAACTGAAGCGTCCGCCACGGACCGATCGAGACGGATGATCCACAAAAGGTTTTTGTAGGGCGACCGCGGGACTGGCGGAGAGGGTGAGATCGACTCGGGCCATCCATGGCCCTCGCCCCTCGCTCCCGCTCGGGGCGCGCTGCGCGCGTCCGATCCGGCTGTCCTGCCGGATCGTCGAACTCGGTGAGTTCGTCCACGCACCCTGCTCCGGTCACCAAAAAAAGGGGCACGAGGCCCCTTTTTTTGGTGACTGGCGGAGAGGGTGAGATTCGAACTCACGGGCCCCGTGAAGGGCCGTCGGTTTTCAAGACCGATGCATTAAACCGCTCTGCCACCTCTCCGTCGCTTTCTTCCGCTCCGCCCTCAGCCGCGCAGCACCTCGAGGCCGCCCATGTACGGCCGCAGCGCCTCCGGCACGGTCACGCTGCCGTCGGCGTTCTGGTAGTTCTCGAGCACCGCCACCATCGCGCGGCCCACGGCGACGCCGGAGCCGTTGAGGGTGTGCAGCGGCTCGGGCTTGCCGGTGGCGGGGTTGCGCCAGCGGGCCTGCATACGGCGCGCCTGGAAGGCCTCGCAGTTGCTGCAGGAGGAGATCTCGCGGTACTTGCCCTGTCCCGGCAGCCAGACCTCGAGGTCGTAGGTCTTGGCGCTGCCGAAGCCGATGTCGCCCGCGCAGAGCGCGAGCACGCGGTACGGCAGACCGAGGCGCTGCAGCACGGTCTCCGCGTGCGCGGTCAATTGCTCGAGCGCGGCGTAGGAGTCCTCGGGCTTCACGATGTGCACGAGCTCGACCTTGTCGAACTGGTGCTGGCGGATGAGGCCGCGGGTGTCCTTGCCGGCGGCACCCGCCTCGGAGCGGAAGCACGGCGTGTGCGCCACATAGCGCATCGGCAGCGACTCGGGCGCGACGATCTGCTCGCGGACGAGGTTCGTCACCGGCACTTCGGCGGTGGGGATCAGATAGAACGGCCGCTCGCCCTGCACCGCGAAGAGGTCCTGCGAGAACTTCGGCAGCTGGCCGGTGCCGACGAGCGCCTCGGGCGAGACGAGGTACGGCGCGTAGATCTCCTGGTAGCCGTGCTCGCCGGTGTGCAGGTCGAGCATGAACTGGGCCAGCGCGCGGTGCAGACGGGCGACACCGCCGCGCAGCACCGCGAAACGCGCCCCCGAGATGCGGGCGGCGGCCTCGAAGTCGAGACCACCGAGCTTGGCGCCGAGATCGACATGGTCGAGCGGCGTGAAATCGAACGCGCGCGGCGTGCCGTGGCGACGCACCTCGAGGTTGGCGCTCTCATCGCGACCGTCCGGCACCGAGTCATGCAGCAGGTTCGGCAGACCCATCAGCCAGCCGTCGGACTCGGACTGCACGGCGGCAAGCGCGGCCTCGGCCGCGGTGAGTTCGCCCGTGAGCTGCTCGCCGCGCGCAAGCAGCGCGCTCGCGTCCTCGCCCTTGCCCTTGGCCATGCCGACGGCCTTGGCGTTGGCGTTGCGCTCGGCGCGCAGCCGGTCGGCCTCGACCTGCGCGGCCTTGCGGCGATCTTCGAGGGCGCGGAACGCGTCGAGATCGAGCGTGAAGCCGCGACGCGCGAGGTTGCGCGCGACGGCTTCGGTCTCGGTGCGCAGTTGTTTGGAATCGAGCACTTCGTTCTCCGTTCTCTAGCAAGCGGCGCGTCAGTCGCCGGCGATGAGCATCCCGAGGGCACGGCCGGCGAAGGCCGCGACGAGGCAGACCAGCACGGTCGCGACCACATAGGCCGCAGCGCGCATCGCCTCGCCCGCACCGGCCAGCGTCACCGTCTCGAGCGCGAACGCCGAGTAGGTGGTGAAGCCGCCGAGCACGCCGGTCATCCAGAAGAGCCGCGCGGTCTCGGCGCCGCCCGCGCGCCCGGCGACCACCACCGACAGCAGGCCGATGGCGAAGCTGCCGAGCACATTGACGGTCATTGTAGCCATCGGCCAGCCGCCCGGCACCCACGGCCAGAGACGCGCGATGCCGTAGCGGGCCACGCCGCCTAGCGCGCTGCCGAGCGCCACCGCGAGCCAGGCGTTCACGGCTCGTCCCCTCCGCCAGCACCGTGCGGGCCGCCCCCGGCGGCCGCCGGGCCTTTGCCTCCGCGCAGCCGCGCCAGCGCCTCGGCGATGCGGATCTCGAGCCCCCGCGGCGCGGGCCGGTAGTACTGCCGCTCTGGCAGCCCCTCGGGCAGATAGCGCTCACCGGCCGCGTAGGCACCGGGTTCCGCGTGGGCGTAGCGGTAGCCCTTGCCGTAGCCGAGGTCCTTCATGAGCGCGGTCGGTGCGTTGCGCAGGTGCATCGGCACCTCGAGCGTGCCGTACTCGCGCACATCGGCGTTGACCTCGTTGTAGCCCGCGTAGACCGCATTGCTCTTCGGCGCGCACGCGAGGTAGACGACAGCGTTGGCGAGCGCAAGCTCACCCTCGGGGCTGCCGAGCCGGTCGTAGGCGGTCCAGGCGTCGATGGCGAGCTGCAGGCCGCGCGGGTCGGCGAGCCCGATGTCCTCGACCGCCATGCGCACGAGGCGTCGCGCGAGATAGCCCGGGTCGCAGCCGCCGTCGAGCATGCGGCAGAACCAGTAGAGCGCGGCGTCCGGGTCGGTGCCGCGCACGCTCTTGTGCAGCGCCGACATCTGGTCGTAGAACTGCTCGCCGCCCTTGTCGAAGCGGCGACGGGTGCCGCCCGCGATCTCCATCGCCTGCTCGACGCCGATGCGGCCGTCGACGGCGAGATCGGCGGCGATCTCGAGCATGTTGAGCGCACGGCGACCGTCGCCGTCGGCCGCGCGTGCGAGCAGTTCGAGCGCCGCGTCGTCGACCTGCAGGTCCGACCCGCCCGGACCACGCCCACCCAAGCCCCGCTCGCGGTCGGCGACCGCACGGCGCAGGATCTCGGCGATGTCGGCGGGCTGCAGCGCGCGCAGCACATACACGCGGGCACGCGACAGCAGCGCGCTCACCACCTCGAAGGACGGGTTCTCGGTGGTCGCGCCGATGAACACCAGCGTGCCGTCCTCGATGTACGGCAGGAAGGTGTCCTGCTGCGTCTTGTTGAAGCGGTGCACTTCGTCGAGGAACAGCACCGTGCGTCGCCCGGTCGCGGCGCGCTCGGCCTGCGCCTTCTCCACCGCCGCGCGCACATCCTTGATGCCGGCCATCACCGCCGACAGCGCGATGAACTGTGCATCGGAGCCTTGCGCGACGAGACGCGCGAGCGTGGTCTTGCCCGACCCGGGCGGCCCCCACAGCAGCATCGAGTGCAGGCGACCGGTTTCGAGCGCGACGCGCAGCGGCTTGCCGGGTCCGAGCACCTGCGGTTGGCCGACGATGTCGGCGATGCTGCGTGGGCGCATCCGGTCCGCGAGCGGGCGCTCCGCTGCCGGGGCGAGGCCCATCTCGGCCTGCTCAGCCACGGGCACCCAGCCAGCGCTCGATGCGTTGCAGCCAGGATTCCTGGATCGCGAGCGAGACGAGCGCGGCGAGCACGATCCCGAGACCGTCGGCCGCGAGGTCGGCCCACTCCGCCGAGCGCCCGTAGGGCATCAGGTATTGCGCCACCTCGATGGCACCGCCGAACACGAGCAGCGCGATGCAGGCGACGGCGTAGTGACGCCGTTCGAACAACGCGAGCAGCAGACCCCCGAGGCCCAGGAACGCCGCGGCGTGCTGGAACTTGTCGGCGTGCGGGAACCATTGGTCGCCGCCGGCCGACGGGCGCAGGCAGAGCCAGGTGACGAGCAGCACGAGCGCCGTCCCCGACGCCAGCCAGAACCATCGCCAACGCAGCTCGCGCATCGCAGCCTCAGGGCAGCGGCTTGCCGATCAGGTCGGCGCCGGCGGGCGGGTCGAAGCGCAGCACCCCGGGCGGGATGGCGGGATTTCTTTGTCCGCCCCGGAACGCGAGCGTGACGCGCTGGCCGAGCCGGTCGTCGATCTCCAGACGGCGCAGTTCGAGCCCCGCGAAGCCGAAGCGCGCCTCGCGGAACTCGGCGTCGACGCCTTTCGGCGCGGCGCGTACCCAGTCGAGGCCGTCACGGCGTCCGGCGGCGGCGATGGTGAACGCCTCGCGCAGCGGCACCGTGCCCGCGAGCAGCATGGCAGGGGTCGCGGTGAGCGCGCCGCCAGAGGGCTTGACCGTCACCTGCTCGAGGTCGGCGTCGTAGAACCAGAGGTTGCGGCCGTCGGCGACCATCACCTGGGCGGGCTGCATGACGCTCGCGCCGGCGGCGCGGATCTCCCAGCGGAAACGCCCGGGCCGCTGCACGGTGAGCGTCCCTTCCTGCGTCGACCGCCGGCGGCCGCGCGTATCCACCGTGGTCTGCGAGAAATCCGCACGCCACGACACCAGCCCGTCGAGATAGCGGTCGAGTGCGGTCGCCGCTACGGGTGCCGCAGCGTCCCTAGACGCCGACTGCGCCTCCGCAGCCCGCGGGACCGCGGCCGCGATGACCGCCATGACGCCCACGAAGGACATCACGACGGACCGCACCGCCCAGCGATGGCGCAGCGGTCCCACGGCGCTGCGACTCAACCGCCCGCCGGCGGCGGGACGAGGATGTCGCGGCCGCCGTTCGGCTGCAGCGGACCGACCAGGCCCGCCGCCTCCATCGCCTCGATGAGACGCGCGGCGCGGTTGTAGCCGATCTTCAGGCGACGCTGCACATAGGAGATGGACGGCTTGCGCTCGGTGACGACGATCTTGACCGCCTCGTCGTAGAGCAGGTCCTGTTCCGGATCGCCACCCTCGCCACCGCCCTCGCCCTCTTCGGGCGGGAGGCCGGGGACCGGTCCGCGCGGCCCGGAGAGCACTTCTTCGATGTAGTCGGGGGCGCCGGTCTTGCGCAGCACCTCGACGACCTTGTGGACCTCGTGGTCAGCGACGAAGGCACCGTGCACGCGGTTGGGCGTCGAGGTGCCGGCCGGCAGGTAGAGCATGTCGCCGTGGCCGAGGAGCGATTCCGCACCACCCTGGTCGAGGATGGTTCGCGAGTCCACCTTCGCCGAGACCTGGAACGCGATGCGGCAAGGGATGTTGGCCTTGATGAGGCCGGTGATGACATCCACCGACGGACGCTGCGTGGCGAGGATGAGGTGGATGCCCGAGGCGCGCGCCTTCTGCGCGAGGCGGGCGATCAATTCTTCGACCTTCTTGCCGACGATCATCATCATGTCGGCGAGCTCGTCGATGATGACGACGATGAAGGGCAGCGGCGTGAGGTCCGGGATCTGCGACTGGTCGATCGTCGGATCGTTCGCGGCGCGCTGCAGCAGCACCGGATCCTTGATCGGCTTCTTCTCCTCGATCGCGTCGCGCACCTTGCGGTTGAAACCCGCGATGTTGCGCACGCCGAGCGCCGCCATCAGCTGGTAACGCCGCTCCATCTCGGCGACGCACCAACGCAGCGCGTTGGACGCGTTCTTCATGTCGGTGACGACCGGCGCAAGCAGGTGCGGGATGCCCTCGTAGACCGAGAGCTCCAGCATCTTCGGGTCGATCATGATGAGCCGGACATCCTCGGCGGTGCTCTTGTAGAGGATGGAGAGGATCATCGCGTTGACCGCGACCGACTTGCCCGAGCCGGTGGTGCCCGCCACCAGCAGGTGCGGCATGCGCTGCAGGTCGGCGACCACCGGGGCGCCGCCGATGTCCTTGCCGAGCGCGATCGCGAGCGGCGAGGCCACATCGTCGTACGCCTTCGACTTCACGATCTCGCCGAAGGTGACGAGTTCGCGCTTCTCGTTGGGGATCTCGAGGCCCATCACCGACTTGCCGGGGATGACCTCCACCACGCGCACGCTCACCGCCGACAGGGCGCGGGCGAGGTCCTTGGAGAGGCTGCTGATCTGGCTCGCCTTGACGCCGGGCGCGGGCCGCATCTCGAAGCGCGTGACCACCGGCCCCGGCAGCACCGCGACCACCTCGACCTCGACGCCGAAATCCTTCAGCTTGAGCTCGACGAGCCGCGACATCGCCTCGAGCGCCTCGGGGGAATAGGACGCCTCGCGCTCCTTGGGATCGTCGAGCAGTTGCAGCGGCGGCAACTCGCCCGCCTTGGCATGGAACAGCGGCACCTGCCGCTCCTTCTCGATGCGCTCGCTCTTCTCGGGCTGCGGTGCGGGCGCCTCGATGCGCGGCTTGGCGCGCGCGGCGGTGCGGCGGGTCTCGGTCTCCACCGTCTCCTTGCGCGCGGCGCGGCGCACCTCGCCCTCGGCGACATCCTGCGCCTTGGCGCGGCGCGCCCGCAGCCAGTCGATGGCACCCCAGAAGCCGCCGCCGATGCGGTCCATGACGCCGAGCCAGGAGAGGCCGAAGGCGAGCGAGACGCCGGCCATGCCACCGGCGAGCAGCAGCAGCGTGCCGCCGACGAAGTTGAAGTTGCCGAGCATCCAGCCGCCCGTGACCTTGCCGACGACGCCACCCGCGCTCTCGCGCAGATCGCCCGCGCCGAAGTGCAGCGCGGCGATGGCACAGCCCGCGACCAGCATGATCACGAAGCCGCCGACCCGCAGCGCGGCGTTCGCACGCGAGGTCGGCTCGTCGTCACCGCCCCGGCGACGATGCAACCAGACGCAGGCGGCGCCGAGCATCACCGGGAAGAGATAGGCAGGACCGCCGAAGAGGAAATAGAGGGTGTCGGCGAGCCACGCGCCACGCCGGCCGCCGAGATTGCGGATCTCGCCGCCCTCGCCCGTGAAGGTGAAGCCCGGATCGGACGGATGCCAGGTGACGAGCGCCACGAACAGCAGCACGGCGACGGCGCCCATCAGGATGACCGCGCCCTCGCGCAGACCCCGGACCACGGCCTCGGACAGGCCGAACGGCGTGTCGCCTTTCGCGGTGGTACCCCTCGAGCTGGAGTCAGCCAATTTGTCGGGACCTCGGGGCAGGATTCAAGCCCGGATTCTAGTGGAAACGCCCCGGTCGCGACAGGCGAGCGTGGCATTCGCGCGCCGCGCGCCCTAACATCCGCAGATGAGCGCCACCCACCGCAAACTGATCATCCTCGGCTCCGGACCTGCCGGCTATTCCGCCGCCGTCTACGCCGCCCGCGCCAACCGTTCGCCCATGCTGATCTCCGGCATGCAGGAGGGCGGCCAGCTCATGACCACCACCGAGGTCGACAACTGGCCGGGCGATGCGCACGGGCTGATGGGGCCTGCGTTGATGGAACGCATGAAAGCGCACGCGCTGCGCTTCGGCACCGAGTTCGTCAGCGACCACATCCACACCGCCAAGCTCGGCGAGCGGCCGTTCCGGCTCATCGGCGATCTCGGCGAGTACACCTGCGATGCGCTCATCATCGCCACGGGCGCGTCAGCGCGCTACCTCGGGCTCGACTCCGAGGAGGCCTTCAAGGGTCGCGGCGTATCGGCCTGCGCGACCTGCGACGGCTTCTTCTTCCGCGGCCAGGAGGTCGCGGTGGTCGGCGGCGGCAACACGGCGGTCGAGGAAGCGCTCTACCTCTCCAACATCGCCTCGCGCGTCACCCTGGTCCACCGCCGCGACAAGCTGAAGGCCGAGAAGATCATGCAGGACCGCCTCTTCGAGCGCGAGCGCGCGGGCAAGATCCGGCTGCTCTGGAACCACGCCGTCGACGCGGTGCTCGGCGACGACTCCGGCGTCACGGGTCTGCGCGTGCGACCGACGGTCGCCGGCACGGGCGCTGCGGATGCCGCGGCGGCGACGCAGGATGTCGGCGTGACGGGCGTCTTCATCGCCATCGGCCACACGCCCAACACCGGGATCTTCACGGGCCAGCTCGCCATGCGCGGCGGCTACATCACGGTGCAGAGCGGACTCGACGGCGGCGCGACCGCCACCAGCATCGAGGGCGTGTTCGCCGCGGGCGATGTGGCCGACCATGTCTACCGCCAGGCCATCACCTCTGCGGGGTCGGGCTGCATGGCGGCGCTCGACGCCGACCGTTACCTCGAGCGGTTCGACCACGCCTGATGCGCGTCGGCCTGCTCGAGCGGCTCGACGACATCCCGGCGAAGGAGTGGGACGCGCTCGGCGATCCGCGCTATCCCTTCCTGCGCAGCGACTTCCTCGCGGCGCTCGAGCGGGGCGGCAGCGTCGGCAAGCGCAGCGGCTGGCAGCCGTTCTTCGTCACGCTCACGGATGACCGCGGCCTCGCCGCCGCCGCACCGGGCTGGCTCAAGACCCACTCCTACGGCGAGTTCGTGTTCGATTTCGCGTGGGCGCAGGCCTATGCACGCCATGGACTCGCGTACTACCCGAAGCTGGTGGTGGCGGCGCCGTTCACGCCGGCCACGGGGCCGCGGCTCTTGGTCCGTCAAGGCTTGGACCGCTCCCGCGTCGTGCCCCTGCTGTTGGCCGCTCTCGAGGGCGCTGCGGATGAGCGCGGCCTGTCCTCGACGCATGTGCTGTTCCCCGACGAGGCGGACCGCAGCATCATCGCCGCGCGCGAGGGCTGGCTGATGCGGCGCGATTGCCAGTTCCATTGGCGCAACCGCGGCTACGCTTGCTTCGAAGATTTCCTGGCGGGCTTCACCGCCGAGAAGCGCAAGAAAGCCAGGCGCGAGCGCCGCCGCGTGGTCGAGGGCGGCATCACCTTCCGCGCCGTGCACGGGCATGAGGCCACGCGCATCGAGGTGCTCACCGCCTGGGAGCTGCACCGCACGACCTTCCGGCAGCGGGGCAGCGAGCCGTATCTGAGCGCCGAGACCTTCGTCGCGATCGCGCGCAGCATGGGCGGATCGCTGCTGTTCCAGTTCGCGATGCAGGGCGAAGAGATCGTCGCGGTCGCGGTGTGCTTCGTCGGCGGCGACACGCTCTACGGCCGCTACTGGGGTGCGGCCGGCGACTTCCACAGCCTGCACTTCGAGGCCTGCTACCACCAGGGCGTCGAGTACTGCATCGCACATGGCCTCTCGCGCTTCGAGCCGGGCACGCAGGGCGAGCACAAGGTCGCCCGCGGCTTCGAACCGACCGCGACGCATTCGGCGCACCGCATCGCCGACCCGCGGTTCGCGCGCGCCATCGCCGACTACCTGCGCGCCGAGGGTGCGGCGGTGGACGAGTACGCGGCCGGCATCCGCGCGCATGTCCCCTACCGGGCCGACCTCGAGACATGAGCCCGCCGCGTCGCCGTCTGCCCTGGCTGCTCCCCGGAGGGCCGCCGGACGCCTTCCCGCCCCCCGAGCAGGCGCTCGAGGATCCGCCGGGCTTGCTCGCCGGCGGCGGCGACCTCTCGCCCGAGCGCCTCGAAGCGGCCTATCGTCGCGGCATCTTCCCGTGGTACTCGGGGGACGAGCCGATCCTCTGGTGGTCGCCCGATCCGCGCGAGGTGCTGTTCCCCGAGGAGTTCCGCCTGACGCGCTCGCTCGCCAAGCGGGAACGCAACGGCGGCTTCGAGGTGCGTTTCGACACCGATTTCGCTGCGGTGATCACCGCCTGCGCGGCGCCGCGGGCCCACGAACACGGCACCTGGATCACCGACGAGATGCGCGCGGCCTACATCGAGATGCACCGCCGCGGCCTCGCGCACAGCGTCGAGACCTGGCGCGAGGGGCGGCTCGTAGGCGGCCTTTACGGGGTGCAGCTCGGTGCAGGGTTCTGCGGCGAATCCATGTTCAGCCTCGAACCCGACGCCTCCAAAGTCGCGTTGTCGGCGCTGGTACGGCGCTGTCTGGCGCGCGGCATAGCCTTCATCGACTGTCAGGCGCGCACGGCGCACCTGCGCTCGCTAGGCAGCCGCCCGGTGCCGCGGAACGAGTTCCTGGCGCTGCTCGGACGGCACTGCGCACCCGGCATGCCGTCGCGTTGGCGCGACAGCGATTGATTCATGGGGGGCGGTACGGCAGAATCCGCGCTTCTTCAAGCCAAGCGGTGCCCGAAAACACGATGTCGAAAGAAGACGCGATCCAGATGGAAGGCGAGGTCGTCGAGACCCTGCCCAACACCACCTTTCGCGTGAAGCTCAAGAACGGGCACATCGTCACGGCGCATATCTCGGGCAAGATGCGCAAGAACTACATCCGCATCCTCACCGGTGACACCGTCACCGTCGAGATGACGCCCTACGACCTGAGCAAGGCCCGCATCGTCTACCGCGGCCGCTGACCTTCAGGTCTTCTCCGCCACCGCCGGCTCCTCGCTGGCGCTGCTGCAATCGAGCGAGAGCCCGCTGTCGTCCGGCTTGACCGTGATGCGCACCGTGCCGCCGCCCGTGAGCTTGCCGAACAGCAGTTCCTCGGCGAGCGGCCGCTTGATGTTCTCCTGGATGACCCGCGCCATCGGCCGTGCGCCCATCTTCGGGTCGTAGCCGGTCTTCGCGATCCAGCGCCGTGCCGCGTCGTCGAGCTGCACGGACACGCGCTTGCCCTCGAGCTGCGTCTCGAGCTCGACCAACAGCTTGTCGACCACACGCTGGATGGTCGTCTCGTCGAGGCCGTTGAACTGGATGACGGCGTCGAGGCGGTTGCGGAACTCGGGCGAGAAGAGCTTCTTGATCGCCTCCATGCCGTCGGTCGTGTTGTCCTGCTGCGTGAAGCCGATGGACGCGCGCGCCATATCGGCCGCACCCGCGTTGGTGGTCATGACGATGATGACCTTGCGGAAGTCGGCCTTGCGGCCGTTGTTGTCGGTGAGCGTGCCGTGGTCCATCACCTGCAGCAGCAGGTTGAAGACATCCGGGTGCGCCTTCTCCACCTCGTCGAGCAGCAGCACCGCGTGCGGGTGCTTCGAGATGGCCTCGGTGAGCAGGCCGCCCTGGTCGAAGCCGACATAGCCCGGCGGCGCGCCGATGAGGCGCGACACGGTGTGGCGCTCCATGTACTCGGACATGTCGAAGCGGATGAACTCGATGCCGAGCGCGAGCGCGAGCTGGCGCGTGACCTCGGTCTTGCCGACGCCGGTGGGGCCGGCGAAGAGGAAGCTGCCCACCGGCTTGCGCTCGTCGCCGAGGCCGGAGCGCGACATCTTGATGGCGGCGGCCAGCGTCTCGACGGCCTTGTCCTGACCGAAGATGGTGAGCTTCAGGTTGCGCTCGAGGGTGCGCAGCGTCTCCTTGTCGTTGTTGGAGACGGTCTTGGGCGGGATGCGCGCGATGCGGGCGACCACCTCCTCGACCTGCGCGACATCGATGATCTTCTCGCGCTCGGCGGCCGGCTTCACGCGCTGGCGCGCGCCGGCCTCGTCGACGACATCGATCGCCTTGTCGGGCAGATGGCGGTCGTTGATGTGGCGGTCGGCGAGCTCGGCGGCGGCCTTCAGCGCGCCGTCGGTGTAGGACACCTGATGGTGCTCCTCGAAGCGGCTGCGCAGGCCCTTCAGGATCTCGAAGGTCTCGGCGACGCTCGGCTCGACCACATCGATCTTCTGGAAGCGGCGCGCGAGCGCGTGGTCCTTCTCGAAGATGCCGCGGTATTCCTGGTAGGTGGTCGAGCCGATGCAGCGCAGTTCGCCGTTGCTGAGCACCGGCTTGATGAGGTTGGAGGCGTCCATCACGCCGCCCGAGGCGGCACCGGCGCCGATCACGGTGTGGATCTCGTCGATGAAGAGCACGGCGCCCGGCTGCTTGCGCAGCTCGGCCAGCACCGCCTTCAGGCGCTTCTCGAAGTCGCCGCGGTACTTGGTGCCGGCGATCAGCGAACCCATGTCGAGCGACCAGATGGTCGCGCCCTGCAGCACCTCGGGCACCTGCCCTTCGACGATGCGCCGCGCGAGTCCTTCGGCGATGGCGGTCTTGCCGACGCCGGCCTCGCCGACGAACAACGGGTTGTTCTTGCGGCGGCGGCAGAGGATCTCGATGGTCCGCTCGATCTCCATCTGGCGACCGATCAGCGGATCGATCTTGCCGGCCTCGGCCTGCTGGTTGAGGTTGGTGGCGTACTTCTCGAGCGCGCTTCCGCCCTCGCCGTCGCGCGGCTCCGAGGCGGGCGCGGCGGTCTCCTCCTTCTCGGACTTCTCCTCGCCGCCCGAGAGCCCGTGCGAGATGAAGTTGACGACATCGAGGCGCGACACGCCCTCCTTGCCGAGCAGGAACACGGCGTGGCTCTGCTTCTCGCCGAAGATGGCGACCAGCACATTGGCGACGCCGACCTCCTTGCGCCCGCTCGACTGCACATGGAACAGCGCACGCTGTAGCACGCGCTGGAAACCGAGCGTCGGCTGCACCTCGCGCTCGTCGCCCTTGCGCAGCCGCGGCGTGCTGGAGTCGATGTGCGCGGTGAGCTCGCCGGCGAGGCGCTCGGGGTCGGCGCCGCAAGCGCGCAGGATCTCGCGCACCTTGGAGCTCTCGGTGATGGCGAGCAGCAGGTGCTCGACCGTCAGGAACTCGTGCCGACCGGCCCGCGCCTGGTGGTACGCCTTGTTGATGCAGGTCTCGAGCTCGTTGGACAGCATGCTTCGGGTCCTCGTCCTCAGGTCTCCTCGAGCGTGCACATCAGCGGATGCTGGTGGCTGCGCGAGTGATCCATGACCATCGCCACCTTGGTCTCGGCGATCTGGTAGGTGAACACACCGCACACCCCTTTGCCGCGGGTGTGCACCTCGAGCATGACCTGCGTGGCCTTCTCGCGTCCCATGCCGAAGAAACGCTCCAGCACCTCGACCACGAACTCCATCGGAGTGTAGTCGTCGTTGAGCAGCACCACCTGGAACAAGGGCGGCTGTTTGACCTCCGGGGTCGCCTCGGCGACCGAAGCGTCGGAGTCGGGGCGGGACTGCTCGGAGGACATGGCGCTGTTATAGGGTCGACGGGGGAGTAACTCAAGGGTAGCACCCTCCCAGCGTCGTCCGCCCGCCACACCGGGGACGCCCCCAAGGGCTATCATGCGGTCATGCCCGAACGCCTGAACTTGCCGCGGCTCGTCACGGTGGCCCTGTGCGCCATCATCGGCCTGCAGCTGGCGTGGATCATCGCCGGTCAGCTCGGCAGTCGCGACCTGTCCGTGGCCGGGGGCAGTGCCGCCGACGAGCTGCGCCGCGCGTCCTCGGCCGCCGCCGACGCCGGACAGGCGACCGTGGCCCGCATCGCGGCGGCGCGCCTGTTCGGTGATCCGTCGCCGGTCGCAGCGGCGGGGGTCGGCCCGGCGCCACCCACCTCGCTCGGACTCGTGCTGGTCGGCGTGTTCGCCCGAGAAGAGCCGGAGGGCGGTCGCGCCATCATCGGTGAATCGGCGGCCTCCGCCCGGCTGCACGCCGTGGGCGCCACCCTGCCGGGCGGCGCGCGGCTGCTCGAGGTGTACGGCGACCGGGTGATCCTGGGCGTGGGCGGAGCGCGGGAAACCCTCTTCATGCCGCGGACCGCGACCCCTGGCCTCTCGACCGGTACGGCGGCGGTGCCGCCCCTGGCCGCCGCGGACCCAGGCCCCGCGCAGCCGATGCCCCAGCCGGCGACCGCGTCGACGACGGGCGCAATGCCGGACCCGAACCAGCTCGTGCGCTGGCAGGCCATCCTCAAGGACGGACGCATCGCCGGCGTGCGCGTCTACCCCGGCGAGCGCGCGGAGCTTTTCCGTCGCGCCGGATTGCAGGCCGGAGATCTCGTGGTCGAGATCAACGGCACACCCGTCGCGAGCGAAACGGGCGCGGCGCAGTTCGCGCAGACGCTCGCGGCCTCGCCCTCCTCGACGCTGCGCGTCGAGCGCGGCGGACAGCTGCAGGAGCTGCGCGTCGACATCGCGCGGCTCATGGCACCGGGTGCGGAATGACACGATTTTTTGCTAGGGTGCGCGCAGTCCGTCCGGAACGCGCCATGCCCATCCGACACCGCCGTGCCACCGCCCTCTTCGCCGCGCTCGCGCTCGGTCTCGTCGTGGGCGCCGTCACGCCGCCGGCCGTCGCCCAGTCGCAGGCCCAGCGCATCACGCCCAACTTCAAGGACGCCGACATCACGCAGGTGATCGAGGCCGTGGCGGCCGCCACCGGCAAGAACATCATCGTCGACCCGCGCGTGCGCGCGCAGGTGACCATGCTGTCGTCCACGCCGATGACGCCGGATGCGTTCTACGAGGCCTTCCAGGCGCTGCTGCAGGTGCACGGTTTCGTGGCGGTGCCCTCGGGCAAGACCGTCAAGATCATCCCCGACGCGAACTCGCGCACGCTGCCGGGCAACGACCTGCCCGACCGCGTGAGCGCCACCTCCGATGAGCTCGTCACGCAGGTGGTGAGCGTGCGCAATGTGAGCGCGGTGCAGCTGGTCGCGATCCTGCGACCGCTGATGCCGCAGAACGCGCACCTCGCGGCCTACCCTTCCTCGAACATGCTGGTGCTCTCGGACCGCGCCAACAACGTCAACCGCATGGTGCGCATCATCCGCCGCATCGACCAGGAGAGCGACGCCGACATCGAGGTCGTGCCGATGCAGAACGCCTCGGCCGTCGAGGTCGTGCGGACCATGACCGCGCTCAATCCGGCGCAGGTGCAGGGCGCCGAGGGCGGCGGCTCGCCGCTGCGCGCGGTCGCCGACGAGCGCTCCAACAGCATCCTGTTGGCCGGCGACAAGACCCAACGGCTGCGCGCGCGCACGCTCATCGCCTACCTCGACACGCCCCTCGCGGGCGGCGGCGACACCCGCGTGCGCTACCTGCGCTACGCCGACGCCGAAAAGATCGCCGCCAAACTCAAGGAACAGCTCTCCGCGGGCGGCGCACCTGCCGCCGGCGCCGCGGGCGTGGCCGCGGGCGCGGGTGGCCCCACCACCATCTGGGCGGAGCCCGAGACCAACGCGCTCGTCGTCACCGCGCCCGCCAAGACCATGAACTCGCTGATGTCGATCGTGGACCGGCTCGACATCCGTCGCGCCCAGGTCATCGTCGAGGCGATCATCGTCGAGGTGTCGGCCGACAAGGCCGCCGAGCTCGGCGTGAACTGGGTGCTCGACGGCACGCAGGACGGCAATGTCGTCGGCGGCTTCATCGAACCCGTCGGCGGCGTGAGCATCGTCGACCTGGCGCGCGCGGTGAACGACCCGACCACGCTGACCGCGGCGCCGCGCGGCACCACCATCGGCATCGGTCGGCTGCAGGACACGGGCATCAACTTCGCCGCCGTGATCCGCGCACTGCGCGGCGACTCCACGACCAACATCATCGCCACGCCGTCCATCGTCACGATGGACAACCAGGAGGCCGAGATCAAGGTCGCACAGGAGGTGCCCTTCGTCACCGGCCAGTACACCAACACCAGCGGCGGCGGCACGCCGCTCGCGCCCTTCCAGACCATCCAGCGCCAGGAGGTCGGGACGATCCTGAAGGTCACGCCGCAGATCAACGAGGGCGACTCGGTGATGCTCAAGATCGAGCAGGAGAGCTCGAGCATCGCGGCGACGAGCTCCGGCGCCGTCGACCTCGTCACCAACAAGCGCACCATCAGCACGCATGTGCTCATCGAGGACGGCGGCACGGTGGTGCTCGGCGGTCTCATCCAGGATTCGCAGACCGGCGGCGAGCAGCGCGTGCCCTTCCTCGGCCGCATCCCCGTGATCGGCGAGGCCTTCCGCACGCGCAGCGCCAAGAAGACCAAGACCAACCTGATGGTGTTCATCCAGCCGCGCATCCTGCGCGACGGGCTCGATGCCACCATCGAGACCAACCAGAAGTACAACTACATCCGCGACCAGCAGCGCCGCCTCGGCCCGCAGCGCGAGGTGCTGCCGCTGCTGCCGGGCGAACAGCGCGCGGAACTGCCGCCGCTGCCGGAGCCGGCCGTGCCGGCCCCGCGGACGACGCCCGTCGCACCGCCGGCCCCCACGACGCCGCCCGCGGAGCCCAAGCCGTGAGCACGGGCGGCGCCCCCGCGGGGTCGCCCGGACTGCCGCTCGCCTTCGCCCGCCGCCAGGGCGTGCTGCTGCAGGGCTTCGACGGCGACACCGCGCGGCTCGCGGTGCGCGAAGGCGCCGGCGCCGCCGCCATCGCCGAAGCGCGGCGCCACCTCGGCCGACCGGTGCGCCTCGAGCGCGTGCCCGCCGAGACCTTCGACCGGCTGCTGCAGCAGGCCTATGAATCCGGCGTCGATGCCCGCGGCACGGCGGGCGGCATCGAGGAGGAGATCGACCTCGCGCATCTCGCGCAGGACCTGCCCGAGCAGGCCGACCTGCTCGAGAGCGAGGACGATGCGCCGATCATCAAGCTCATCAACGCGCTGCTGACCGAGGCGGTCAAGCAGAACGCCTCGGACATCCACATCGAGCCGTTCGAGAACCGGCTCGTGGTGCGGCTGCGCGTCGACGGCGTGCTGCGCGAGGCGTTGCAGACGCGGCGCGCGGTGGCGGCGGCGGTCGTCTCGCGCATCAAGGTGATGTCCAAGCTCGACATCGCCGAGAAGCGGCTGCCGCAGGACGGGCGCATCGGTCTGCGCATCGCGGGCCGCCCGATCGATGTACGCGTCTCGACCATCCCTTCCGGCCACGGCGAACGCGTGGTGCTGCGCCTGCTCGACAAGCAGGCGGGGCGGCTCGACCTCGGGCAGCTTGGCATGGACGGCAGCACCACCACCCTGCTCGACGGCCTCATCCACAAACCGAACGGCATCCTCCTCGTCACCGGCCCGACCGGCTCGGGCAAGACCACGACGCTCTACGCCGCGCTCGGCCGCCTCAACGACGCCACACGCAACATCATGACCGTCGAGGACCCGATCGAGTACTACATCGACGGCATCGGCCAGACGCAGGTCAACGCGCGCGTCGACATGAGCTTCGCGCGCGGGCTACGCGCTATCCTGCGTCAGGACCCCGACATCGTGATGGTGGGCGAGATCCGCGACCTCGAGACCGCGCAGATCGCGGTGCAGGCCTCGCTCACCGGCCACCTCGTGCTCTCGACGCTGCACACCAACACTGCGGTGGGCGCGGTCACCCGTCTGCGCGACATGGGCATCGAGCCGTTCCTGCTCGCCTCCAGCCTCATCGGGGTGGTCGCGCAGCGTCTGGTGCGCACGCTCGATCCGGCGACCCGCGTGCCGGTGGTGGCCGGCGGACTCGAGCGACGCCAGCTCGGCATCGCGCCCGACGCACCGCCCGCGACGATCTGGCGGGCGGGCGACGGTGGCGCGGGCTACCGCGGCCGCACCGGCATCTACGAACTGGTGATGGTCGACGATGCGATGCGCACGCTGATCCACGACGGCGCCTCAGAAGCGGACCTCGAGCGCCACGCGCGCAGCCTCACACCCTCCATCCGCGACGACGGCCTCGCCAAGGTGCGCCGCGGCGACACCACGCTGGAGGAGGTCCTGCGCGTGACCCGCGAGGACTGACCGGCCATGCCCGCCTTCGAGTATGTGGCGCTCGACGCCGCGGGCCGCGAGCAGCGCGGACTGCTCGAAGGCGACAGCCCGCGCCAGGTGCGCCAGACGCTGCGCGAACGGCAACTGCTGCCGATGTCCGTGACCGAGGTCACGGATGCGCCGGGCGCGGCGCGCACGCGGAGTGCGGGCGGCGGCACATGGGCTTCGCTGCGCGCACGGCTCTCGCAGCCTGTCACGCTCGGCGGCGGCCGCATCGGCGCCCGCGAGCTCGCGCTGCTCACCCGGCAGCTCGCCACCTTGGTGCGCGCGGCGCTGCCTCTGGAAGAAGCGCTGCAGGCCGTGGCCCAGCAATCCGAGAGACCTGCCGTGCAACGCGTGTTGGCGGCCGTGCGCGCGCGTGTGATGGAGGGCGAGTCGCTGGCCACGGCGCTCGGCGGTTTCCCGCGGGTGTTCCCCGAGCTCTACCGCGCGACCGTGGCGGCGGGCGAGCAGTCTGGACGGCTCGATACGGTGCTGGAACGGCTCGCCGACTACACCGAGGAGCGCGACCGGTTGCGCCAGCGTGTGCTCGGCGCCCTGCTCTACCCCATCGTGCTGACCGTGATGTGCGTGCTGATCGTGGGCGGCCTGCTGACCTATGTGGTGCCGCAGGTCGTATCGGTGTTCGAATCGGGCGGCGACCAGCTGCCTTGGCTGACCCGTACGCTGCTGTCGGTGAGCGGCTTCCTGCAGCAGTACGGCCTGTGGCTGCTGCTCGCCCTCGCCCTCGGCGGGCTCGCGGTCGCGCGCTGGCTGCGGGCGGAGTCGGCGCAGCGACGGGTCGACCGATGGCTGCTGCGTGCCCCGCTCTTCGGCCGCCTGCTGCGCAGCCTGCATGCGGCGCGCTTCACGCGCACCTTCAGCATCCTCACCGGCAGCGCGGTACCGGCGCTCGATGGTCTGCGCATCGCGGGCGAGGTCATCGGCAACCTGCCGATGCGCGAGGCGGTGGCGACGGCGGCGGAGCGGGTGCGCGAAGGCGCCCCCATCGGCCGGTCGCTGGGCGCGAGCGGCCTGTTCCCGCCCATGACCGTGCACCTGATCTCGAGCGGCGAGTCCAGCGGCCGTCTCGAAGAGATGTTGGCTCGGGCCGCCGACAGCGAAGAACGGCAGTTGGACGGGATGCTGACCGCGCTGGTCGGCCTCCTCGGTCCGCTGCTGATCGTGCTGATGGGGCTCTTCGTGCTGCTGATCGTGTTCGCGATGCTGCAGCCCATCTTCGAGATGAACACCCTCGTCCGCTGAACGGACGCACCCTCTTGCAAAACATGCCACGACCGAAATAAATTCCGCGCGACGGGGGTCACCGGACGTTCGGAGCATGAACGAGAGACCGGAACAGGAAGACTTCGAGGAAGAAGAGGACCTCGACTCGGGCGAGGATGTCGACCACGCGATGCGCGAGTTCGACCATCTGCGCCGTCGCAGCCCGCCCAAGGGCAGCGGCGACCCGGCATGGCGCAAGCTAGAACGCCTGCGCGAAGAGAAGCACACCGCCGAGCTGACCAGCGACTTCGACGACTACGACATCGAACCCGCGCCGGCAGCGGCCAAGCGCGCGGGCAAGCGCACTTCGAAGCGTTAACGGAAGTCGCGCGAGCGCACGAGGAGCCTGCCGAGCAACGCCGAGCGGTCGACGAGCCGCTCGACGATGACATGCTGCACCGCGCCCTGGCGCTGCAGCCGCCCCTGCACCTCCAGCAGCCGCGCGCGCAGCAGCGGCGCGCGCTGCGCTTCACCCACGCGCTTCCAGACGATGAGGTTGACCGTGCCGGTCTCGTCCTCGAGCGTGACGAAGGTGACGCCGCTCGCGGTGCCGGGCTTCTGCCGCGTCAGCACCAGCCCGGCGACGCGCACGCGATGGCCATCGTCGCAGGCCGCGAGCTCGCGCGCGGTGAGCAGCGGCGCGACGGCCGTACGCCCGGCGGCCCGCGCGCCCGGCCAGCGCGGCCGCAGCAAGGCGAGCGGATGGCGGCCGAGCGTGAGCCCGAGACTGCGGTAGTCGGCCACCAGATCCTCGCCCTCGGTGGGTACCGGCAGCAGCGGCAGCGTGGGATCGGCGGCGGGAGGCGCGAGCGGCAACGCCGTCTCGGTGCCGGCCACCTGCCAGAAGGCGTGGTGGCGGTTGCCGGAGAGCGAGGCGCAGGCGCCCGCGGCGGCGAGCGCTTCGAGATCACCGCGGTCGAGCGCCGCGGCTTCGGCGAGGCCCTGCAGGTCGGTGAACGGCTGCGCGGCGCGCGCGGCGACCACCCGCTCCGCGCCGGCGCGCGACAGGCCGCGCACGAGCCGCAGCCCGAGCCGCAGCGCCGGGCGACCGTCGACCCCTGAGCCGGGCTCCAGCGCGCAGTCGACGCCGCTCACGCCGACATCGACGGCGCGCACCTCGACGCCATGCTCACGCGCATCGCGCACCAGCTGCGCGGGCGCGTAGAAGCCCATCGGCTGGCTGTCGAGCAGCGCCGCGGTGAACGCCGCCGGCTCATGGCATTTGAGCCAGGCCGAGACATAGACCAGCAGCGCGAAGCTCGCGGCGTGCGACTCGGGGAAGCCGTATTCGCCGAATCCCTGGATCTGGCCGAAGATGCGCGCCGCGAAGGACGCGTCGTAGCCGCGCGCGCGCATGCCGTCGAGCAGACGCTGCTCGAAATGGCCGAGTCCGCCGTGGCGCTTCCAGGCCGCCATCGCGCGGCGCAGCTGGTCGGCCTCGCCCGGCGTGAAGCCGGCCGCGACGATCGCCACCTGCATCACCTGCTCCTGGAAGATCGGCACGCCGAGCGTGCGCTGCAGGACCGCTTTCACCGCTTCGCTCGGATAGTCGACCGGCTCCTCACCGTTGCGACGGCGGAGATACGGATGGACCATGTCGCCTTGGATCGGCCCCGGCCGCACGATCGCGACCTCGATGACGAGGTCGTAGAAGTTGCGCGGCCGCAGCCGCGGCAGCATCGCCTGCTGGGCGCGCGACTCGATCTGGAACACCCCGACCGTGTCGGCGCGGCAGATCATGTCGTACACCGCAGGGTCCTCGGGGGGGATGGTGCCGAGCGTGAGCGGCGCGCCACCGCGCGCCGTACGCCACTGCGACACGAGATCGATCGTGCGATGGATGGCGCTCAGCATGCCGAGCGCGAGCACATCGACCTTGAGGAGACCGAGCGCATCGAGGTCGTCCTTGTCCCACTGGATGACGGTGCGCTCGGACATGGCCGCGTTCTCGACCGGCACCAGCTCCTCGAGGCAGTCGCGCGCGATCACGAAGCCGCCCACATGCTGCGAGAGATGGCGCGGGAAGCCGAGCAGCTCCTGTGCGAGTTCGAGCAGCAGCGCGAAGCGGCGCGAGGCGCTGTCATGCGTCGCAGCCGCGTCGCCCGCCGATCCGGCGCCCGCCTTGACCGTACCGGCGACCCCCGACTCCCGCAGGCGCACAGCATCGATGCCGCGGTCCCAGCGGCCGGCGGCGGTGGCGATCGCCTCGACCTCGCCGTCGTCGAAACCGAGCGCCTTGCCGAGGTCGCGCAGCACGCTGCGCGGGCGGTAACTGATGACCGTGGCGGCGAGCGCGGCGCGGTGGCGGCCGTACTTGGCGTAGAGGTACTGGATGACCTCCTCGCGCCGCGAGTGCTCGAAGTCGACATCGATGTCGGGCGGCTCGGCGCGCTCGCGCGAGATGAAGCGCTCGAACAGCATCGACATGCGCGCCGGATCGACCTCGGTGATGCCGAGGCAATAGCACACCGCCGAGTTCGCCGCCGAGCCGCGGCCCTGGCAGAGGATGCCGCGACCGCGCGCGAACTCGACGAGGTCATGGACCGTCAAGAAATACGGCTCGTAGCCGAGCTCGGCGATGAGCGCGAGCTCGTGCTCGACCAGCGTGCGTACATAGGGCGGCATGCAGTCGCGCGGCGGGAGGGCCGCGGCGGCGGCGCCGGCGGCCGACACGATGCTGCCGCCGCCGGGCACGGCGGCCGCAAGCGGCGCTCCGCCCCAGCGCCGCGCCGCGCCGCGTTCGACGAGCTCGCGCAACCACTCGGCGGCGGTGCGGCCTTCGGGCACGATCTCGCGCGGGTACTCGTAGCGCAGTTCGTCGAGCGAGAAGCGGCAGCGCGCCGCGATGGCGAGCGTCTCGGCGAGCAGCGCGGGTGGGTAGAGCCGCGCAAGCCGCACGCGGTCGCGCAGGTGGCGCTCGCCCGAGGGCAGCAGCGCGAGCCCGGCATCCTCGACCGTGGTGCCGAGACGGATGGCGGTGAGCGCATCGTGCAGCCGCCGCCGCGCGCGGACATGCATGCACACCGCCCCCGCCGCGACCAACGGCAGACCGTGCGCGGCGCCGAGCGCGGTGAGCGCCGCGAGATGGGCTCGCTCGGTGCCGTCACGCAGCAGCTCGGCGGCGATCCACGCGGACCCGGCGTGATGCGCGCGCAGCCAGGCCGGCGCGGGTTCGAGCGCTGTCGCAGCGTCGATGCCAGTGGTCGCTGACGCGGCGACGAGATCGGCGGGACGCGGCACCCAGAGCAGCAGACAGTGACCGGGCTCGATCAGCTCGCGGACATCGTCGCGCGTCAGCCGGTACCGCCCTTTCGGCGCGGCGCGCCGGCCACGGGTGATGAGGCGGCAGAGCTGCCCGTAGCCGCGACGGTCGGCTGCGAGCACCACGAGCGGCATGCCGCAGACGAGGCGGAACTCCGCACCGACGATCAGCCGCGTCGGCTGGCGCTTGAGCGCCGTATGGGCGCGCACCACGCCCGCCACCGAGCATTCGTCGGTGATGGCGAGCGCCGTGTAGCCGAGCGCGACGGCGCGCTCGGCGAGCTCCTGCGGCTGCGAAGCGCCGCGCAGGAAGCTGAAGCTGCTGAGGCAGTGCAGCTCGGCATATCTGGGCGAAAACGGCGGATCCGGGGATGGCGGCGGCATACTGTATTTATATACAGTCTCTGCGGCACGCGCGAGTCCGCCCTGAAAAGATGACAAAAGGCACACAATGACATCACAATCACCATCGATCGCTCCGCTCGACGGCAAGCGCTTCGCGTGGAACGAAACGAAGGACCTCTGGCTGCGCGCCACGCGGGGCAACGCATCCTCGTCATACGCTTCGCCGGTTACGCCTGGCTGGTGCCTTTCGTCGAGGACGGACGCGAGTTCTTCCTCAAGACCATCATCCCGAGCCGCAAGGCGACGCGCATCTATCTGAGCAAGGACCGATACACATGAGCGCCAGCAAGAAAGACCGCAGCACGCAGACGATGACCACGGGCATGAGCGCCGACCTGCACGAGGAGCGCGAAGTGCTGGCGGCCTATGGGCGCGGCGAGTTCGTCTCGCAGGGTCACGGACCGCAGGTCGAGACGTTGCGGGCAGCGGCGCGTGCGACACCGATCAAGGACCAGCGCATCAACATCCGTCTGTCATCGGACACACTGCAGGAACTGCAGGCGCTCGCCCACGAGGAGGGCCTGCCTTACCAGACGCTGATCGCGAGCGTACTGCACAAGTACGCGAAGGGTCGCCTAATCGATCGGCCACGCACGGAGCGACCACGCGCGACGCGGCGACACACCACTTCAAGGCGTGGCTGACGGATACACACGGCTGGTCCGGCCTCAGCCGAACACGCCGTGCAACCACCAGCCGTGCGGCGGCAGCCGCTCGCGGTACACCCAGACCTCGGCGCCTGAAGGCTCGCGGGCGATGTAGTAGTCGCGCGCGACATCGCCGCCGTCCCACCAACCGGTCTCGATGCGCTCGGGGCCCTCGAGCCGCTGCAAGGCCTCGTAGGGCCACGGCAGCGGTTCCGGCTCGCGCAGCAGCCACAGCGGGCGGCGCAGGCCGCACCCTTCCGCAGGCGCGGACTCTGGAACGTGTGCCACACCTGCCACCGCATCTGCCGCTGCACCTGATGCCGCACCTGACGCCGCACCCGGCAGCGCCGGCTCGGCGACGCGCCAGGCGACCTCGGGACGGTGGCGCGGCACGAGGCAGAGGCCGTAGACGGCCTCGCTGCCGAGCCGCGCACGCAGCCGCTCGATGAGCGCGGGCGACTCGCGGCCAAGTCCGCCGCCGTGCTCGCCGGGACGCCACAGCGCCGCGCTGCCGGCCGTCACCGCGCGCAACGCACCTGAACGCAGTTCGATGCGCACCACGGGCGCGGGCAGCACAGTGCGCGCGAGGTGTTCAGCGAGCAAGGCCGCGAAGCGCGCGGCGAGCCACTCGGCGGCGGCGAGCCGCAGCGTCACGGGCGTGTATGGCGGGATGGCGGCGGCCCCGTGCTGCGCCGGCCGCTCGCGGTGCGCGAGCCGCAGCATCAGGAGGTCGGTGCCGCAGCCGCGCGCGCGCAGGAAAGACTCGAGCGCATCGAGCAGCGGACCGATCTCGCGCAGCACGGCGGGCTGCGCGGCGAGTTCGAAGGAAGGTTCGTGGCGGACCCGGTAACGCTCGCGCGGCACGAAGGCACGACGCGGCTCGGGCGCGAGGCCGACGAGACGGTCGAGGTCGGCGAGCGTACCGGGACCGAAACGCCGCGCGAACCCGGCGCGCGGCAGGCGCAGCGCCGCGCCGAGCGTACGCACGCCGCTCGAGGCGAGCCGCGCGATCGTGTCGTCGGACCAGCCGAGCACGGCGAGCGGTAGCGGCGCGAGCGCACCGACCAGACGGTCGCGCGCCAGCACCGCGACGCCCTGCCCTGCGCAAGCCTCGGCATCCGTCATGGCACGGGCCAGAGCGAGCGCGGCGAGCGGCGTCGGCGCGAGCGCCCAACGCGGCTCGACGCCCGCTGCGCGGCAGCGCGCGAGCAGCTGCGCGCACAGCGCCTGCGGCCCGCCGAACAGCTGGAAGCTGCCGCGCACCTCGAGCAGCACGGCATCGGACTCGAGGCTCACGCGCGGGCTGAAACCGAGCGCGAGCCTCGCGAGGTGATCGAGGCGCTCGGGGTCGGCGACGGTGCACAGCGCGACCCAGGCCTCGGGCGCGGTGTCGAACAAGGATCCGAGCGGTGGCGAAAGCGGCGGCGGACCCGGCGGCACACCGGCGGGCGCGGTGACCGCGGTCGGTGCGGACCGTGCGTGTGTCGCGCTGCCGAGCCTTGCGAAGGCGCGGCGCGTCGAGGCCACGCGTTCACGCCGCGCCATGCGGAACCTCCCCTGCGGAGCGATGCGGAACAGGCCACTGCAGCTCGAACGGCTCACGATGGCCGCCGCGGCTTTTGAAGAGCTGCAGCCGTGCACCGCCCGGCTGCGGCTCGAACAGCAGACGCAGTTCGGCGGGCGATGCCTCGCGCGCGGCCGCGAGGCCACGGAACAGGAACGCCGGCGCACGATGGCGCTGGGCGATGAGTTGCAGCCGCCGCAGGTCGCGCGCCCGCACCGGACGGCGTCCGGACTCCGGCCAGCCGAGCGCGATGCCGCAAGCACCTGAATCGAGCGTCTGCTCGAGCGCCCACAGCGGCTCGGCGGCGCGGATCACGAGCAGGCGCCCGGGCGGCACGCCCCCCGCGGCGAGCGCGGGCGCGTAGGGCTCGAAGGGCGGTGACACCCACGCGACCCAACGCGGCGGTTGCGCGGCGCCGAGCGCGGCGAGCAGCGGCAGCAGCAAGCGCAGTTCGCCGAGACCGGGACGGCGGGTGAGGATCTCGGTGAGGCCGGCCGCAGGCCAACCCCGCCCCGGCAAGGCGTCATCGAGACGCGCGTAGCCCGTGGCGTGCGTATCGCTGCGTGCGAGACCGCGGCCGCGCCAGATGCCCGGATGCGTGAGGAGACCGGCAAGGGTATCCATGGCGTCCACCACTGCGCGCCGCCTGTGGTCTCACGCCGGACCCGCGTCGGCATCGGGGTGTGTGCTGACCGCGGCCGCACGCAGCGTACGCGGCTGCGAGAACCAACCGTTGCGGCCGCAGCCGCAGGGACAGGTGTAGCGCCGCAGCGCCGCGCGCGCGGGGCGCCGCAGTTTCTTCGGCGCAAAATCGCCCGTCGCGCCCGGCGAGGGGCGCAGTATCAGATCGGCCATAGTGGTCTCCCGGGCGGGCCCGGACGCGTGCGGCTTAGGACTACATGAGACCGACGGACTTGCCCGGTCCGCTCGCGCCGCGACGCAGCACGCCGACCACCACCCCTTCGATGATGAGCGGCTCTTCGCGCAGGTTGACGCGGATGGGCTCGAAGTCCGGGTTCTCGGGCAGCAGCCACACGGTGCTGCCTTCTTGCTTGTAACGCTTGACGGTGACCTCGTTCTCGAGGCGCGCGACGATGATCTGGCGGTTGCGGACCTCGGGCGTGCGGTGCACGGCCACCAAGTCGCCGTCGAGGATGCCGACATCCTTCATGGACATGCCGGTGACCTTGAGCAGATAGTGCGGCTTGGGCGAGAAGATGTCCGGGTCGATGTTGAATCGCGCTTCGATGTTCTCTTCTGCGAGAATAGGCTTGCCGGCGGCCACACGGCCGATGAGCGGCAGGCCGAGCTGCTCGCGCAGGATGTCCTTCAACTGGATGCCGCGCGAGGTGCCCGGCACGAGCGCGATGACGCCCTTGCGGGCCAAAGCGCGCAGGTGCTCTTCGGCGGCGTTCGCCGAGCGGAAGCCGAGTTCCTGCGCGATCTCCGCGCGGGTGGGCGGCATGCCGGTCTCGGCGATGGCGCGCTGGATGAGACGGAGGATCTCGGTTTGGCGGGGAGTCAGGTCTGACATGTGGCACCTCTACCTCTGTTGTTCTATACAGTAACTGTGAATACATCCAGTCGCAAGCCCCCTGCTGCAGATTTCGATGCCCTGATCATCGGCGGCGGTCACAACGGCCTCACCTGTGCCTGCTACCTGGCCCGGGCAGGGCTGCGAGTGGCCGTATTCGAGCGCCGGGGGGTGGTCGGCGGGGCGGCCGTCACCGAGGAGTTCCACCCCGGCTTCCGCAACTCGGCCGCCAGCTACACCGTGAGCCTGCTCGATGCCGGGGTGATCGCCGAACTGGGTCTCGCCGGCCATGGGCTGCGCGTGGTCGAGCGGCCGATGCAGAACTTCCTGCCGCTGCCCGACGGCGGCTCGTTCAGCGCCGGTCCCACGGCTGCGGACACGCTCGAGGAGGTGCGCCGTTTCAGCGCCCGCGACGCCGCGCGCCTGCCCGCCTTCAACGAGATGCTCGGCCGCGCCGTCGCGCTGCTGCGCGACCTGCTGCACCGCACACCGCCCACCGACCTGCGCCGCGGCCGCGACCTCTGGGAGCTGCTGCGCTTCGGCAGCGGCTTCCGTGCGCTGCCGCTCGCCCGGCAGCGCGAGCTGCACGAACTCTTCACGCGCAGCGCCGGCGAGATCCTCGACCACTGGTTCGAGTGCGAGCCGCTCAAGGCGCTGTACGGTTTCGATTCGATCGTCGGCAACTACGCGAGCCCCTACACGCCGGGCAGCGCGTATGTGCTGCTGCACCACGCCTTCGGCGAGGTGAACGGCAAAAGCGGCATCTGGGGCCACGCCATCGGCGGCATGGGCGCGATCACGCAGGCGATGGCCGCCGAGGCGCGTCGGCTCGGCGTACACATCGAGTGCGACGCGCCGGTCGAGCGCATCATCACGAGCCGCCCCGCGGGCCGTATCGGCGGTGGCCGCGTACGCGCGAGCGGCATCCGGCTCGCCGACGGCCGCGTGTTCGGTGCGCCGAACATCATCGGCAACCTCGGGCCGAAACCGCTCTTCCTCGGCCTGCTGCAGCCCGACGACCTGCCCGAAGATTTCCGCAGCCACATCGAGCGCTGGCGGGTCGGGTCGGCCTCGTTCCGCATGAACGTCGCGCTCGCGGAGCTGCCGCGCTTCACGGCGCGACGCTCGCGCACGGACGACACGCACCTCAGCTCCGGCATCATCATCGCGCCCTCGCTCGGCTACATGGACCGCGCCTACGCCGAAGCGCGCCTGCACGGCGTATCGGGCGCGCCGGTGGTGGAGATGCTGGTGTCCTCGACGCTGGACGACACGCTCGCGCCGCCGGGCGCGCATGTCGCGAGCCTCTTCTGCCAGCACTTCGACTACGACCTCGCGCGTCCCGACGCGCCCGGCCGCAGCTGGGCGGACCCGGCGATGCGCGAGGCCGCCGCGCAGCTCATCATCGATACGGTCGATGCGCAGGCGCCCAACTTCCGCACGAGCCTGCTCGGACATTCCGCGCTCTCGCCGCTCGATCTCGAGCAGCGCTTCGGGCTCGCCGGCGGCGACATCTTCCACGGCGCGCTCGGCCTCGATCAGCTGTGGGCGGCACGCCCTGCGCTCGGCTACGGCGACTACCGCACCCCGCTCGAAGGGCTTTATCTCTGCGGTTCCGGCGCACACCCGGGCGGCGGCGTGACCGGCGTGCCGGGTCGCAACGCCGCGCGCGAGATCCTGCGCGACAAACGCAAGGGCTGAGGGCGCACGATGCGCATCCTGCACACGCTGTTCTCGCGCGGCTTCGCCGGCACCGAGCGCGCCACCGCCGAGATGTGCAACGCCTGCGTCGCGGAGGGCCACGAGGTCATGCTGGCGCTGCGCCGCGACCATCGCGGCGCGGGCGGCGCCTCGATCCGCGACCATCTCGATCCGCGGGTGCAGGTCGTCGAATGCGGTCGCTGGTTCCCGGGGCCAGGTCTCAAGCGTGCGGTACGGGAGTTCCGCCCCGAGGTGATCCACACCCACCTGCGCAAGAGCACGCGGCTCGTCGCCCGCCTGAAGCCGCCCTGCCCGACCATCGCCACGCTGCACATGTGGGTCAACGGCCCGCATTTCCTGCAGATGGACGGGCTGATCGTCATCGCGCAGTGGCAGAAGCGCGACCTCAAGGACTATCGCGGCCGCGTGTTCGACATCAATGAATCTTTGATGCCGCAGCCGAAGCTCGCACCGGAACGGATCGCGGAACTGCGCGCGCTCGCCGGCGCGGCGCCGGGGGACTTCCTGGTCGGCGGCGTCGGACGGCTCGCCGAGTCGAAGGGCTTCGACACGCTGATCCGCGCCTTCGGCGCGGCGGCGCTGCCGCAGGCGCGCCTCGTGATCGCCGGCGAGGGCCGCGAACGGGCATCGCTCGAACGGCTGGCGGCGGCATCAAGCCCCGATGGACGCATCAGGTTCCTGGGCTTCCGCAGCGACGCCAAGGACCTCTACCAGGCCTTCGATCTCTTCGTGAGCCCCTCGCGCAGCGAACCGCTCGGCCGCGTGCTGTTCGAGGCGCTCGATGCCGGCACGCCGGTGCTCGCGACGCGCACCCAGGGCCCCTCGGAGATCCTGTCGCGGTTCCCGGGGCGGCTCGTCGACATCGACGATGTGCCGGCGATGGCGAAGGCGCTGCAGGAACTCGCGGCGGCGCGTCCGTCGCGGCAGCAGCACGATCTTTCGGCCTGGCATCTCGACACCGTGGTGCGCGAGACGCTGGCGGCCTACAAGGAGCTGATCGCCGCTAGGTGAGCCCGAGGTGCGCGCCGAGCCGCGCCACCATGCCGGGCAACGCGTCGGTGAACCCGGCGCTGCGCGCGGCCGCGGCGAGCGCCTCCCGCCGCGCCGCGTCGTCGAGCAACGCGGCGCAGGTCGCGACCACATCGTCGGGCTTCGGCGCCGCCGCGGCGCCCAGCGCCGTACAGGCCGCGATGCGCGCCGCCTGGTCGCCGGCGATCGGCACGGCGACGCAGGGCTTGCCGAGCACGATGGCCTGCAGCAGCGTGTCGCCGCCGTTGACCAGCACCAACCGGCTGCGCATCAGCAGCGCCATCAAAGCCCCGCCGCCCACGCCCCGCAGCACGCGCAGCCGCGGCGATGGCGCGATCTCCGCGGTGAACGATGGCCCCGCGACGAATACGACCTCGTGGCCGCGCGCAGCCAGCGCCTCGCCCCAACGGGCGAAACGCGCCGGGGTCATCGCCGAGTCGTGGAACTGGCTGCCGCCGCCCGGGACGATGATGACCTCCGGCGCCGCGCCGCCCGCCAGCAGCGTTTCGGCCGCAGCCTCGTCGGGCGGTGCGATGGCCGCATCGAGGAAACGGATCTCCGGCCGCCCCATCAACCGCAGCTTGAAGCGCTCGACGGCGGTCAGAGGTCCGGCGATCGGCGCCGGATACGAGACCCAGTGGTCGTCGAGCAGCCGCATCCACCGCAGCCGGAACGCCTTGTAGCGCTGGCGGCTGCGCGAACTCACATAGACCGCATGAGCGCCGGCGGCGCGCGCCGCACGCAGGGCACCGCTGCGACCGGCGTTGTCGAACACCACCACGCCCGGACGGAAGGCGCGGATCGCGGCTACCACCTCGTCGGTGCAGAGCGTCGGGGAGGCGGGCAGCAGCGTCAGCGGGTGGTGGAAGCCGCGCGCGTACGGAGCGTCGCGGTGCACGAGGAAATGCGTCTCGACCTCGGGCCAGCGGGCCTTCAAGGCGTCGGCCAGACCGCGCGCCCGTGCGAACTCGCCCATGCCGGACGGCCCGCTCACCGGCACGAACATCGCGCGCGGCGGCACGCCGCCCTTCCCCTCGGATCCGGCTGCCGGTCCTGTGCCGTCGTACATGGGCGCTCTGTCCATCGGCTATGATGTTGCCATGTATCGCCCCGCGCCGGGACTGCCCGGAAGACACTGGTATCAGCGGCTCTTCTCGAAGCGCGCCCGTCGCGCCGCGAGCCGTGACTTCCTGTTCGACCATGTCCCGAAGGGCGGCGTGGTCATCGAGGTGGGCGTCTTCGACGGCGACTTCTCCGAACGCATCCTCGCCATGAACGAGCCGCGCGAGCTGCACCTCGTCGACCCCTGGTTCACCAAGGACGACGGCACGCTCTACGACGGCCCGACGCAGGATTTCAAGGACGCGAAGGCGGCCAGCGACGCCCTGCAGGCGCAGTATGTGCAGGTCACCACCCGCTTCGCGCGCGAGATCGCCTCGGGGCGCGTGGTGCTGCATCGCACGCTGTCGCACGACGCAGCGCCGCTGTTCCCCGACGCGCACTTCGACTGGATCTATGTCGACGCCAGCCATTTCTATGACGACGTCAAGCGCGACCTCGAGGCGTTCTTCCCCAAGCTCAAGCCGGGCGGCTACATCGCCGGCGACGACTACGACCGCCGCGGCATCTGGGACCACGGGGTGACCCGGGCGGTAGATGAATTCCGTGTGACAGGCGTCGCCGACACCATCAAGTTGCGCAACCACCAGTTCCTTCTGCGCAAAAAGGCCATTTGACGCTCCGCTCGGTCCCGTGCGGGCACGCGCGGGTTGCAATCCGCGCGCGGATTTGGTGCAGTTGGCGCCGGCGCGGGCAGGGATCCTCAGGGGGGTCGCCGCCCATCGCCACGATCGTCAGAAACCTCTAGAGGACAACGAAAATGAAGACTCCTGTCATCGCCAAGATCGCGGCCCTCGCCGCCGTCGCCGCCCTCGCCGGCTGCACCGACCTGAAGCCGCTGCAGGCCCAGATCGACACGCTGAAGTCGCAGGTCTCGAGCATCGGCTCGCAGGTCGCCGCCGCCAAGAGCGCTGCCGACAGCGCCAGCAGCGCTGCCGCCTCGGCCGCCTCGGCCGCCAGCGGCGCCCAGTCGACCGCCAACCAGGCTCTGGCTGCCGCTCAGGCCAGCCAGTCGTGCTGCGATGCGACGAACGAGAAGATCGATCGCATGTTCAAGCGCACGATCTCGAAGTAAGACCGCAAGGTCCCGCTTCCGGGAAAAAAGACGCCGCGCGAGAGCGCGGCGTTTTTTTTCGTCCTGCAGAAGGCGGCGCCGGGGCGCCGGGTGACCGGCGGCGTCAGTAGCGGATCAGCGCCGAGCCCCAGGTGAGGCCGCCGCCGAAGGCCTCGAGCAGCAGCAGCTGACCGCGCTGGATGCGACCGTCGCGCACGCCGGCGTCGAGCGCCAGCGGCACCGACGCCGAAGAGGTGTTGCCGTGCTCGGCGACGGTCACGATCACCTTCTCCATCGGCATATCCAGTTTCTTGGCGGTCGCCTGGATGATGCGGATGTTGGCCTGGTGCGGCACCAACCAGTCGATGGCCGATTTATCGAGATTGTTGGCGGCCAGCGTCTCATCGACGATGGAGCCCAGGGACTTCACCGCGATCTTGAAGACCTCGTTGCCGGCCATGTGGATGAACATGGGCATGCGCCCCGACTCGTCGGCGTGGAAGCCCTTCGAGGGCCCGACCGGGCAGTAGAGCAGGTCCTTGTAGAACCCGTCGGTGTGCAGGTGCGTCGAGAGGATGCCGGGCTCGTCGGCGGGCTTCAGCACCACCGCGCCCGCGCCGTCGGCGAAGAGGATCGCGGTGCTGCGGTCGGTCCAGTCGACGATGCGGCTCAGCGTCTCGGCGCCGATCACGAGCGCGCACTTGGCCTCGCCGAGGCGGATGAACTTGTCGGCGATCGAGAGCGCGTAGATGAAGCTGCTGCACGCGGCTTCGACGCTCACCGCAGGACAGTTGCGGATGCCGAGCCGGTCCTGCAGCAGCGCGCCGCAGTTCGGGAAAACCTGGTCCGGGGTGCAGGTGCCGAAGATGATGAAGTCGATCTCGTCGGGCTCGACGCCCGCGGCCTGCATCGCGCGGCGCGCGGCGGGCACGGCGAGATCGACGGTGGTCTCGCCCTGGGCGGCGATGTGCCGCTCACGGATGCCGGTGCGCTCCTGGATCCACTGGTCGGAGGTCTCGACCATCTTCTCGAGGTCGGTGTTGGTGAGCACCTTCTCGGGCAGATGGCTGCCGGTGCCGGCGATGCGCGAATATTTGAGTTGGAACGTCATGCGTGGGTCTCCCCGAGGGCGGTCGCGACATGCTGCACGAGCTGGCGGCGCACCGCGGTGGCGGCGATGGCGACGGCACGGGCGAGCGCGACGCGGTCCGCGCTGCCGTGGCTTTTTACCACGACGCGCGTGAGCCCGACCATGACCGCGCCGTTGAAGGCGCGCGGGTCGAGCGAGGCGGTGACGCGCGCGAGCACCGGTCGCGCGGCGAGCCCCGCGACCTTGGCGGACAGGCTTGCGGTGAAGCCCTGCTTCAAGCGCTTGCCGATGAGCCGCGCGACCCCTTCCATGGTCTTGAGCGCGACATTGCCGGTGAAGCCGTCGGTGACGACCACATCGACCTCACCCGTGAAGATGTCGCCGCCCTCGACGAAGCCGACATACTCGAAGTCGCGCGCGTGACCCGCGGAATGCCAGGCACCGAGCAGCGCGTGCGCCTCCTGCACGAGGTCGTGGCCCTTGGTCTCCTCGACCCCGATGTTGAGCAGACCCACCCGCGGTCGCACGATGCCGTGCACATCACGCGCGACGATGGCGCCCATGATCGCGAACTGCTCGAGCTGCAGCGCGGTGGCGCGCACATTCGCGCCGAGGTCGAGCAGATGCGTGGAGCCGCGTTCGTTCGGCACCGCGGACATGATCGGCGCGCGCTCGACCTGCGGCAGGCACTTGAGCACGAAGTGCGCGATGGCGGTGAGCGCGCCGGTGTTGCCGGCGCTGACCGCGGCCTCGGCGCGCCCCTCGCGGACGAGGTCGATCGCGACGCGCATCGAGGAGTCCTTCTTGCGACGGATCGCCTCGCGCGGCGAGTCATCCATGGTGATGACTTCGCTCGCCGGCACCAGTTCGAGACGGGATCGGTCGGCGGCAGCGGCGAGGAGCGGCTCGAGCACGGCCGGATCGCCCACCAGCAGCAGGCGCAGCGCAGGATCCTCGGCGAGTGCGCGCAGCGCCGCCGGCACGCATTCCTGCGCGCCGAGGTCGCCGCTCATGGCATCGAGCGCGATGACGGTCATCTTTGGGTGCCCCGTGAGGGGCAGGCGCGCCCCGCGGCGCGCCGGGGCGTCAGCCCGCCGTTTCCTCGTCCGCCGGCTTCTCGATCACGCGCTTGCCGCGGTAGAAACCGTCCGGCGTGATGCGGTGACGGAAGTGGGTCTCACCCGACTGCGGATCGACCGACAGGGCGGGCTTGGCGAGACCGTCGTGCGAGCGGTGCATGCCGCGCTTGGACGGGGTCTTGCGGCTCTTCTGGACTGGCATGGCGGAACTCCTCGACGGGCGATCGGACTAGTGGCCGCGTTTCAGGAGCTCGCCCAGCCCCGCAAACGGCGTGTTCATCGGGCCCTTCTTCGCGTCCCCGGAAGGTTCCTCCGCGGGGATCGCCTCGCCGGGGCCACATCCGGCGACATCTTCATGCCGCGGCACCAACGGCGCCGCCAGCAGGATCTCTTCTTCGACGAGGTCGCGCAGCACGACTCGTCCCTCGGGGGCGAGCGTCGGCTCCGCGCCGCTGCTCTCCAACCCGTCATCATCACCTTCGCCGGGCTCCGCCTCACCGGCCTGCGCCGGATCGGTGACGAGCCGCACCTGCGAACTCACATCGATGTCGACCCACACCGGCCGCAGGCAGCGTTGGCAACGCAGCGGCACGCGTGAGCGGACCTCCACCTGGGCCACCGGACGACCGCGCTCGCGCGCGAACTCGACCCGACAGGCCGCACTGCCTTCCTGCAGCGCGAGGTCCGGTGCCAACCGCGGAAGGCCCACGAGCGGCAACTCGAACTCCCACCCGCTGCGCTGGTCGGCCGCGCGATCGACATCCAGCGGTCGTGACCAGTCAGCCGGCATGGGGCGCGTATGATAGGGGCGACCTTCCGGCTAGTCAAAACCAATCGGTGGTGTAAGCCCTTGTTTCTGCTGAAGAGGCCTCTCTGGCTCGCGTCCGGGTCCCGTTACCGCCGCGAACTGCTCACCCGCCTCGGCCACCCCTTCGAGTGGCGTAGCCCCGAGGTGGACGAATCCCGGCTACCCGGCGAGACCCCGGCGGCCCTCGCCCTGCGCCTGGCCCGCAGCAAGGCGCTGGCGGTCGCGGAGACGCTTGCGGCACCGGCGACCGGGTCACGCGGCGCGCTGGTCATCGGCTCCGACCAGGTCTGCGCGCTCGGTGACGAGTGCCTCGGCAAGCCTGGCAGCCCGGAGGCCCAGGCTGCGCAGCTCGCGCGGCTCGCCGGCCACCGCGTGGTGTTCCACACCGCCGTCTGCGTCGTCAGCCTCGCCGATGGCTTCGAGGCGCAACACCTCGACGAGACCGTCTGCGAGTTCCGCGCGCTCACGCGCGAGGAGATCGCAGCCTATGTCGCGGCGGAGCCCGCGACCGACTGCGCCGGCGGCTTCAAATGTGAGGGCCTCGGCATCACGCTCTTCGAGCGGCTGCGCTCGGAGGACCCGACCGCGCTGATCGGGCTACCGCTTATATGGCTTGCGCGAACGCTTCGACCTTGGGCGCACGATGACATCTAGCACCCGCGCGAGCTCCGGCGGCAGCGGCGCGTTGACGCTGAACTCGGTGCCGCGATCGGGCCACACGAACGAGATGCTCGAGGCGTGCAGGAACATCCGCTCGAGGCCGATCTCGCGCATGTCCTCGTTGAAGGCTTGGTCGCCGTATTTCGGGTCGCCCGCGACCGGATGGCCGGCATACGCGGCATGCACACGGATCTGGTGGGTGCGGCCGGTGAGGATCGAGACCTCCATCAGCGTCGCCGTGCGGCCGTAGGACTGCACCACCCGGAAATCGCTGGCCGACGGCTTGCCGGAGGCGTGCACCCGCACCGTGCGCTCGCCGCCGACGCGCAGGTCGGTGCGCAGCGGCGCATCGATGCGTTTCTTGCCGAGCTGCCAGTCGCCCTTCAGCAGCGCGAGGTAGCGCTTCTCGAAGCCCTCACCGTCGCGCAGGCTCGCATGCAGCATGCGCAGCACCGCGGGCTTGCGCGCCACCAGCAGCACACCGCTCGTGTCCCGATCGAGGCGGTGGACGAGTTCGAGTTTGTCGGCCTCATCGGGCCGCGCCGCGCGCAGCGCCTCGATGACCCCGAACGACACGCCGCTGCCGCCGTGCACGGCGATGCCGGCGGGCTTGTCGATGACCAGCAGCCGATCGTCCTCGTGGATCACGGCACGGGTGATGGTGTCCACCAGGCTGGTCGGTACGCGGACACGCTTCGGCTTGGCCCCGGCGCCCGCAGCACCCGACCCGGCCGCACCGCTGCGGCCACCGACCGAGGTGTCATCACCCCCCTCCTCGCCCGGCGCTTCGGTCCGGACCGGCGGCAGACGCACCGTGTCGCCGGCTGCGAGGCGGGTGTCGATGGCGGCCCGCTTGCCGTTCACCCGCACCTCGCCCTTGCGGACGATGCGGAACAAGCGGGTGCGCGGCACCCCGGGGTACTGTCGGGTGAGGAATCTGTCGAGGCGGCTGCCGGCGTCGTCTTCACCGACCACGACCTGCTTTACAGCGGATTTTCCGGTCGTTTCCGTAAGGTCTTGTTTTTCCGGGGGCTTTGTCATAAACTCCGACCGTCGCCGCGACTACCGCCAGAGCGGGCGTCGCATGTTAGTTGGTCCTCGGCGACGAGGCCATCGAATCCGGCCGACAGTGGCCGCGTCCGGCGTCGAGTCCCTAGGGGCTCCCCGGCGCGCCGTCGGTGCACAGACCAGCGCAGGTTCCGGTCCGCGCCCTCCGGGGTCGCGGGCAGACAGCTCGAACAAGAACAGAAAGTGACACTCACCTCCTCCTCGTTCGCGCCTTCCGTCGCCTCCTGGGCAATCACCGCCCGTCCGCTGTTGGCCCCATCCCGTACAGGGGCCCTCCATGAAAAGAATGCTTGTGAACGCGACGCAGCAGGAAGAGCTGCGCGTCGCACTCGTTGACGGACAGAAGCTCTACGACCTCTCGATCGAGCTCCCGTCCCGCGAACAGAAGAAGGCCAACGTCTACAAGGCGCGCATCGCGCGCATCGAGCCCTCGCTCGAGGCCTGCTTCGTCGACTACGGCGCCGAGCGCCACGGCTTCCTGCCGCTCAAGGAGATCTCCCGCGAGTATTTCCTGAAGAACCCCTCGGGCGGGCGCATCAACATGCGCGAGGTCCTGCAGGAAGGCCAGGACATCGTGGTGCAGGTCGACAAGGAGGAGCGCGGCAACAAGGGCGCCGCCCTCACCACCTTCATCTCGCTCGCCGGCCGCTTCCTGGTGCTGATGCCGAACAACCCCCGCGCCGGCGGCGTCAGCCGTCGCATCGAGGGCGAGGACCGCGACCAGATGCGCAGCATCATGGACGCCCTCGTGGTGCCGGCCGGCATGGGTGCCATCGTGCGCACCGCCGGCGTGGGCCGCGCCACCGAGGAGCTCCAGTGGGACCTCGACAACCTCAAGATCCAGTGGGATGAGATCGTGAAGGCGGTGCTCGAGCGCCCCGCCCCGTTCCTCGTCTACCGCGAGAGCGACCCGGTGACCCGCGCGCTGCGCGACTACTTCTCCGACGACATCGGTGAGGTGCTGGTCGACGAGCCGGGCGCGCACGAGATCGCCGCCGAGTACATGCAGCGCTTCATGCCGTCGGAGGGCGGTCGTCGCCTGAAGATGTACACCGACGACATCCCGCTCTTCACGCGCTACCAGATCGAGAGCCAGATCGAGTCGGCCTACGCGCACAAGGTGCAGCTGCCCTCGGGCGGCTCCATCGTCATCGACTACACCGAGGCGCTGGTCTCCATCGACATCAACTCCGCGCGCGCCACGCGCGGCGGCGACATCGAGACCACCGCCACCAACACCAACCTCGAGGCCGCCGACGAGATCGCCCGCCAGCTGCGCATCCGCGACATCGGCGGCCTGATCGTCATCGACTTCATCGACATGGACGAGTCGCGCAACCAGCGCGCCGTCGAGGACCGCCTGCGCGACGCCATGAAGATGGACCGCGCGCGCATCCAGATCGGCCGTCTGTCGCGCTTCGGCATGCTCGAGATGTCGCGCCAGCGCCTGCGCCCCTCGCTCAGCGACTCGAGCCACGAGATGTGCCCGCGTTGCACCGGCATCGGCAGCATCCGCACCGTCGAGTCGATGGCGCTCGCGCTGCTGCGGCTGATCGGCGAAGAGGCCCGCAAGGACCGCACCGCCAAGGTCATCGCCGAGGTGCCGGTCGAGGTCGCCACCTACCTCATCAACGAGAAGCGCGAGTGGCTGCGCACGCTCGAGGACAAGAGCGATGTCGAGCTCTTGATCGTGCCGAACCGCAACATCCAGACCCCGGAGTACTCGATCCGACGCGTCCGCGACGACGAGATCGACCAGCCGGAGTTCAAGCGCACGAGTTACCAGATGCCGACGCCCGCCAAGGTCGTCGACCCGGCAGGCACCCGTGAGAAGCAGGCGCAGCAGGAGCCGGCCGCCGTGCCGACCTTCCTGCCGACGACCCCTGTGCCGATCGTCGAGCACGCGCCGGCGCCGGTCGCAGCCCCTGCGGCGGCAGCCGTCGCGGCCGTTCCCACGCTGCCCGCCGGTCCGCGTGCCGGCGTGTTCGTGCGCCTGTGGCGCTGGCTGTTCGGCGATCCGAAGCCGGAGGTGCAGCTGCCCATGCCCACCGAGCCGTCGTCGGGCGGACGCGGCGACCGTGATCGGGGCGATCGAGACCGCAGCCGTGGTCGCGACCGGGACCGTGACCGTGGTCGGGGGCGTGACCGCGACCGCGAGGGCCGTGCCGGCCGTGATCGCGACCGTGACCGCGGCGAGCGCGGGCGGGATAAGGACAACAAGGACAAGGGTGGCGAGCGCGACCGCTCGCGCGAGCCGGGTATCGCCGCCGAGAAGCCGGCGACGGCTGCCGAAAAGGCGCCCAGCGAAGGGGGCCGTGGCCGCGGCCGTGATGGCCAGCGCGGCCGCGGACGCGACCGTGACCGTGACCGTGGTGACCGTGACCGCGGGGATCGCAACCGTTCCGAGGGATCGGACGCGACGGGCATGACCGCTGCCGCCGGCGTCGTCGGCGCAGCCACTGCGGCGAACGGCGCACTGCCGGCCAGTGCAAACGCTGCCGCTGCTCCTGCCTTCTCGGAGTCGGCATCGGTCGGCGCCGGCGAGAGTCAGGCCAGCCCGGAGAACGCTTCCGACATGACGCAGCAGGGCGCTGCGGGCGCGCAGGGCGAGGGTGAGGGCCGTGGTGGCCGTCGCCGTCGTCGTGGTCGTCGTGGTCGTCGCGGTGGCGCAGGACGCGAGGGCGGCCAGGCCGGCGCCGCAGGCGACGCCATGGATTCGACCGGGTCGGATGATCTCGACGACGGCTTCGACGAAGGCACCGAGGGGGAAGGCTCCGCCCCCTCCACCACCGAGGGCGACGCTCAAGGTACATCACCGCAGTCGGTGCTCGACCTCGTGCCACCGCCGCCGCGCGAAGCCGCTGCCGGCATCAGCTGGACCGGGCTCGCCCCGGCCGAGCCGCCGCCGCAGACCGCACCGCTGACGGCCGAACCGGACGCCGCAACGGCGGAGCCGGTGACGACGATCGAGACCGCCTCGCAAGGGTCGGTGGCACCTGTCGCCGCGGTGACCGAAGCGTCGCCCGAGACCACCGTCCCGACGGATGCGCCGTCGGCGTCCGATGCGCCGTCGGTGCCCGATGCGACAACGGAGCCGGCGAAGCCCGTGGTCGCCGAGCCCACCCGTGTCGTCTGGTCCTCGAGCCCGACGAGCTACGGCCCGTCGAGCTCCGGCTCATCGCGCCGCGACGACTACTGATCCGTCGGCCGGCGCGGCCACGACCGCGCCAGGACGAAACCGACCACGAGCGCCGGCGCTGCGAATCCGAGCAGCGCCGGCAGCTCGGTGAGGCGACCGCCGAGCCATAGCGCATCGGCGAGGGCGCCGAGCGCGACACCGATCCACATCACCGGCACGAAGGTCCAGGTCATCGCCGGGTTGGCGCGTGCGACCAACGCCGCGGTCACGACGAACGCGACCTCGGCGAGCAGCAAAGAGACGACCGGCCCCGGCGTCAGCAGGCGCAACGCCTGCAGCACGATCATCGTGACGACGGCAGGTGCGCTGAGCGCCCCGCGCAAGGGATGACGGACGGGCGGCACCGGCCCGTTCACTCGCAGAGCGTCGGTCCGTCCGCAGCGAGCGCCGCCGCGGCCCGCGCGAGATCCTCGGCGGTGTTCACATCCGGCCCTGGGCGCCGTTCGGCCTCACCCACCACGATGCAGAGCCCGTGCGCCAAAGCGCGCAGCTGCTCGAGCTGCTCGGCGCGCTCCAACGGCGAGGGCGGCAACGAAGCGAGACGGCGCAGCGCCGACACGCGGTAAGCGTAGAGACCGAGATGCCGGCGGGCGCCGATCACCGGCCCGTCGAGCCCGACGGGGTCGCGGTACCAAGGGATGGGCGCGCGGCTGAAGTAGAGCGCCCTGCCCTCATGGTCGGTGACGACCTTCACGGCGTTGGGATCGAAGTATTCGTCACGGTCGCGCACCGGTGTGGCGAGCGTGGCGATATCGGCGCCCGGCCGCTCGAGCAACAGGCCCGCGACCTGCTCCACCAGCGCCGAGGGCATCGCCGGCTCATCGCCCTGCAGGTTCGCGACCACCTCGTCGTCACCCCAGCCGCGCAGCGCCGCGACCTCCGCGATGCGGTCGGTGCCGCTCGGATGGTCGCGCGAGGTGATGACCGCAGCGGCGCCGAAACCGGCCGCGACCTGCATGATGCGTTCGTCGTCCGTGGCGATGACGACCTCGCGCGCGCTGCAGGCGCTCGCGCGCTCGTGGACCCACTGCAGCATCGGCTTGCCCGCGATCTCGAGCAGCGGCTTACCGGGCAGCCGGGTCGAGCCGTAGCGGGCAGGGATGACGATGCGGTACATGGTCAGCGCGCGAGCAGCGGGTCGTCCGCCGCGAGCGTGCGCGCCTCCTCCTCGAGCATCACGGGGACGCCGTCCCGCACCGGGAACGCGAGCCGATCGGCGCGGCAGACGAGCACCGTCTCCGCGGCGTGCCACACCAGCGGCCCTTTGCAGAGCGGGCAGGCGACGATGTCGAGCAAGCGTGCATCCATGTCATGACTCCTTGGCTGCGGTCCCCGCGAGGGCCGCGAGCCGCGTGATGAGCGCCGCACCATCGTCGGGATCGAGCCGCGCGGTGACCGGCACCTCCCAAAGCCGGGGGTCGGCCGTTGCGCCGCATTTTACGGCATCCTTCGAGGTCATCAGCACCGGCGCCGCATCGCTGAAGGCCAGGTCGTCGACGGTCAGGGCGTGGTGGTCGGGGAAGGCGTGCTCGATGGGCTCGATGCCCGCCGCGCGCAGCATGGCGAAGAAGCGCCTCGGGTCGCCGATGCCCGCGACGGCGTGCACGCGCTGACCCGCGAACGCGCCGAGCGGTCGGGTCGCATCGGTCGACGGGCCGCCGCCATCGAGCCGGCGTGCCGGACCCGGGATCAGCGACATGCGCAGCACGCCCTCGCGGCCGCGTGCCGTGGACGCCTGCGGGCCGTGCGGCGATGTGTCATGCAGCACCACCCAATCCACCGTCGCGAGCCGCGAGGGCCGCTCCCGCAGCGGACCCGCGGGCAGCAGACGACCGTTGCCGAAGCCGCGCGCCGCGTCGATCACCACGACCTCGAGGTCACGCGCCAACGCGTGATGCTGCAGTCCGTCGTCGCAGATCACGAGCTGCACGCCGGTCGCCTGCAACAACGCCGCCCCGGCCGCACGGTCCACCGCCGCCACCACCGGCAGACCGGTCGCGCGCGCGAGCATCACCGGCTCATCGCCCGCCTCCCGCGGATCGTCATCCGGGCCGATGCGCCGGGGCGCGGTGCGCGCCGCGCCATGACCACGGGTGAGGATGCCGACCGTGACGCCGCGCGCGCCGACCGCCGTGGCGAGCGCCGCCACCAACGGCGACTTGCCGGTGCCGCCCGCCGTGAGATTGCCGACCACCGCCACCGGCACGCCGACGCGACGGGCGCGGCGCAGTCCGACGGAATACGGCGCGCGGTGCAGCGCCGCACCGAGCGCGTAGAGCCACGAGAGAGGCCGCAGCCAGAGGCCGCCGCGGCGGCCTCCGTACCAGACCTCCTGCAGCCAGCCCTCGAGACCCCGCGCCAAGCGCCGCGTCCTCAGGCCGCGAACTGCAGCCGGTGCAACTGGGCGTAGAGACCGCCTCGCGCCAGCAGCTCCGCATGCGTGCCGACCTCGACCACGCGCCCCTGGTCGAGCACGACGATGCGGTCAGCGGCCTCGATGGTCGAGAGGCGATGCGCGATGACGAGCGTCGTGCGGTTGCGCCGCAGAGCCTCCAGCGCCGCCTGGATGCGCCGCTCGGACTCGGTGTCGAGCGCGCTCGTCGCCTCGTCGAGCACCAGCACCGGCGCGTCCTTCAGCAATGCGCGGGCGATGGAGACGCGCTGCCGCTGACCACCGGAGAGCAGCGAACCCCGCTCGCCCACCGGGGTGTCGAGGCCCTGCGGCAGCTCATCCGCGAACTCGGTGACGAAGGCCGCGCGCGCCGCGGCCTCGACGCGCGGATCGTCCGGCTCGCAGAGCCCGAAAGCGATGTTGCGGCGGATGCTCTCGTCGAACAGCACCACCTCCTGCGACACCAGGCTCACCTGCGTACGCAGGTCCGCGCGCCGGTACTCCCGCAGGTCGTGACCGTCGAGCAGCACCGCTCCGGTGTCGGGATCGTGGAAACGCGGCAGCAGGCTCGCGAGCGTGCTCTTGCCGCTGCCCGAACGACCGACGAGCGCGACCGTCTGTCCCGGGTCCGCGACGAACGAGACGCCGTTCAGCACCGCGCCTTGGACCGCCTGGTAGGTGAACCCGACATCACGGAACTCCACCGCGCCGCGCGCCCGCGCGATGCGCAGCGGACCGCCCTCGTCCTCGACCGGCGTGTCGAGCACCTGGAACACGCTCGCTCCCGCCGCGATGCCTTCCTGCAGCGGCCCGAACACCTGCACCAGCCGGCGCAGCGGCGCCGTGATGAGCAGCAGCGCCGTCAGGAACGCCATGAATTCGTCGACCCGCATCTCCTGCGTGAACACCTGCCGGATCGAGAAGAACAGCACGCCGGCGAGACCGAGCGCGGCGATCAGCTGCACCACGGGGTTGGCGAGCGCACGCGCGGCGATCAGCCGCATGTTGCTGTGGCGGTTGCGCTCGTTGGCGGCCTCGAAGACCGCCTCCTCGTGCTGCTCGGCGTTGAAGGCCTTGATGACGCGCTGCGCGTCGAGCGCCTCCTTGGCGACCCGCGTCACATCGCCCATCGACGCCTGGATACGCGCGCTGTAGCGGCGGAAGGCGCGGTTGATGAACTGGATCAGGAAGGAGATCGGCGGCGCGAGCAGGAGCACGAACGCGGCCAGCTGCCAGTTGTACCAGAACAGCATGCCGATCAGGCCGATGATGGTGAGCGTGTCGCGGATCAGCACCGTGACGGAATTGGTGGTCGCCTCGGCGACGCGCTCGATGTTGAGCGTCAACCGCGACAGCAGGTCGCCGGTCGCCGCCTGCTCGTAGTAGCGCACGGGGAGGCGCAGGTAGTGGGCGAACAGCTCGCCGCGCATCGACTTGATGACCTGGCGGCCGACCCAACCGGGGAAATAGTTGGAGACATAGTCGCCGATGCCGCGCAGCAGGAAGAGCCCCACCGCGCCGAGCGGGATCGCCCAGATGATGCGCGGATCGGGCTCGACGAAGGCGCCGGCGAGGAACTTCTGCACCAGGAACGCGAGCGCCGAATCGGTGGCCGCGAACAGCAGCATCCCGACCACGCCGATCATGAACATGCCGAGATGGGGTCGGGCGTAGCCGAGCAGGCGGCGGTAGACCTTGCCGGCGTCCTCGACATCGACCGGCCGCACGCTCACGGACGCCGCTCCTCCTTGACCGTGGCGATGTTCATCTCGCGGAAGCCCATGCGCCCGAGGACATCCATCGCCGTCACCACCGACTGGTGGGTCGCACGCGCATCGGCGCGCACCGTGACGCGCGCGTCGCGGCCGTCGCCGGCGACGGCGAGCAGCGCCGCGCGCAGCGCCTCGGGGCCGGTGCCGACGACCTCCCGACCGTTGATGACATAGCTGCCGTCGGCGCCGACCACCACCACGATCGGCTGCGCCTCGCCGCGCACGGCGGCCACCGCGCCCGCCTCCGGCAGACGGATCTTGAGGCGTCCCTCCTCGTTGAAGGTCGAGGACAGCATGAAGAAGATGACGATCATCAGCACGACATCGATGAGCGAGACCAGGTTGATCTCGGGCTCCTCGACGCGGCGCGGACGCAGGTTCATGACGCGGCCTTGGCCCTGCCGCGCACCGGCGGACGCGGGCCCGCGGTCTCCACCGCATCGGCCAGCGCGATCGCCTGCTTCTCCATCTCGACCACGAGACCGTCGACGCGACCTCGCAGGTAACGGTAGGCGACGAGCGCCGGGATCGCGACCAGCAGACCCGCGGCGGTGGTGATCAGCGCCTCGCTGATGCCGCCCGAGAGCATGCGCGGGTCGCCGATGGCGCCTTCGTTGATGGCGTTGAACGCGCTCATGATGCCGGTGACGGTCCCGAGCAGGCCGAGCAGCGGCGCGATGGCGGCGATGGTGCCGAGCGTGTTGAGGAAGCGCTCGAGCTCATGCACGACATGGCGCCCGGTGTCCTCGAGACGCTCCATCATCTGGTCGCGCGATTGGTGACGGCTCTTCAAGCCCGCGGCGAGCACCCGGCCGAGCGGCGAGTTGCGCTGCAGCGTATCGAGCACCTCGCTCGTCACCTGGTTGGCCTGCACCAGCTGCCAGACCTTGTCGAGCAGGCCCTCCGGCAGGACCCGATGGGTCTGCAGGGACCAGAGACGCTCGACCGTGATCGCCACGGCGATGACCGAACACAACAGGATCGGCCACATCACCGGGCCGCCGGCCCGCACTATCTCCCACATCGCTGCTCGAACCTCACCGCGACCGCCCGTCACCGGGCTCTCGGATGATAACCGAGCGGGGGTGGGCCCGGTGAGGCGTCCACGGGGCCCCAACCGTCGGTCAGACCGCTGCGGTAGCGCAGCACGCGGGGTGGCAGGCCGGCACGCAGTTCGACCGCCAGCGCGCCCTCCCGCGCTGTCGCATGGACCCGCTCGGTCGGCAGATGCCAGGCCGCGGCGATGGCGCTGCGCCGACGCGCCGGGACCTCGCGCGCCGAGACCAACAACCAGCGCGCGCCCACCGCCGCCGTGAACCCGGGGGCGAGCGCGACCAGCGAACCACGGCGCGGTGCGAGTGCGAGGTCGGCGCGCAACGGTGCCGCGCTCGCGAGCAGCGCCGCACCCTCCTGCGCATCGAGCCGCTCGGCGATGAGCAGGTGCGGCCCGCTTGGCGGACCGATCCGCAGCACGCAGGACCCCTCCGGCGGACGCGCCGGTCGAAGTTCCACCTCGATGCCGTCCCATGACCAGCGTTCCGCGTGCGCGCACGGCATGAACGGCGCCGGAGCGTCCGGCCATGCACCGCCGAACCTTCCCGCCACGACCTCGACCACCGCGAGGATCTCGGCGGCGCCCGCCGCCCGACCGCCTTCCGCGGAGCTCGACACCAGCAGATCGAGGCGTCGCAGACCGGACTCGCGCAGCAGCGGCAGCACGCGCGACCGGGTACCGGCGGCTTGCCCGAGATAAGTGGTCGCGGTGTCGACCAACAGCGCGTGCCGGCGCGTCCGCACCAGCACCGCGGCGCCATCACCCGCATCGAGCACCACGATCCGCGCTTCGCCCTGCGCCGGCGCATCCGCGCGGGGCAGCACGCCCGCGACGACCAAGGCCCACGGCAGGAACGCGCAGAGACCAGCCGCTCGCCAGACGGACGGCACCGGCAACAACCATAGCGGGACGGTGAGCGCGGCGAGCGCGATCCACCACGGGTCGGCATGCAGCGTCAGCGCGGCGCCCGGCCAGTCCGCAGCGGCCTGCAGCAAGGGCCAGCCGATGTCGTGCACACGCTCGGCGATCCGCCACGCGGGTGCCCACAGCATGCCGAGCAGCACCAGCGGCACCAGCACGAAGGAGATCACGGGGATCGCGACGAAGTTGACGATGAACCCCGCCAGCGACACCGATGAGAACCAGGCGAGCGTCAACGGCGCTAGCGCGACGCCGACCCGCGCCTGCGTCCATGCGAGCTCCTGCAACGCGCTGCGCCGCGGCGCGGCATGCTCGAGATCGCCGAGCAGCAGCACACCCATCGCCGTGAACGACAACCAGAAGCCCGAGGAGAGCGGCGCCAGCGGGTCGATGACGAGCACCGCGAGCAGTGCGGCGCCCAGCACCTCGACCGTCGAACGCTCACGGCCCGACAAACGCATCGCCCACCACACCGCCAGCATCACCACCGTGCGCTGCGTCGGGATGCCGAAGCCGGCGAGCAGCGCATAGCCGAGCGCCGCGCCGATGCCGACCGACGCAGCCCAGGGTTCGCGCGCGATCGGCGGTGCCCGCCATGCCGCAAGCACGCACCACAGCCGCCGGGCGAGGCCCGCTGCGAGCCAGGCGAACAGCGTCACATGCATGCCGGAGATGGCGACGAGATGCGTGGTGCCGGTGACCGAGAACACGCGCCATTGCTCGCGGGTCATCGCACCCGTGGCGCCGACCGCGAGCCCCGCGAACAGCGCCGCCGCATCGCGGTCCTCGACGGTGGCGCGGATGGCGCGCGCGATCCGTTCCCGCAGGACATCGAGCGATGGCGGTGCAGGCGCGAGCCGTTCGTTGAGCGCCGCCTTCACCACGACCGCACGGCCGTGGATGCGACCGCGCAGGGCCTCAGGCGCAGGGTCGAAGCCGCCTGGGTTGCGCGCTCCGACGAGATGGTCGACCCGCATCAAGAGACGCCACCGCTCGCCGACCCGGGGCAGCGGACGCGGCGCGCCACGCCATGACACGCGCAGGCGCAACGACCGCCGGAGCGCCTGTGGCGCTTCGATGTCGGCCAGCGCGTCGAACTCGACGGTGCCGCCCTGCAGTTCCGGCAAGGACTCGATGCGCAGCACGGCGATCACGCGCTCGCCGTCGAGATGGGCCGGCCAGCGGCGCGCATGCTGGTCCCAAAGATGTGCCGCCGCCGCACCGGCGCCGAGCAGTGCACATAGCGCGAGCCCCCAGACCGCGCGCCTGCGCAGCACGGGCAGCAGCAGCCCCGCCCCCAGCCAAAGCGGCGCCAGCACCGCGCAGACCGTCGCCAGCACACCGGCGGCAACGCCGTCCGCTGCCGCAGGGCCGGCGAGCGCAGCACAGACACCGACCAGCGCCGCGTATCCCGCGGTCCTTTGCGCCGTCCGCACCGACACCTCGCCCTCCGCTCGTCCGGAAGGCTGCAGGTCTACCGGGGACGCCGCGCTGCGGCAACGCGCGAATCAGCGCTGTTCGTGGAGTTTCCCGTCGCTCAGCACGAGCACGCGGTCGAGCCTGGCGGCGAGCCGCTCGTCATGCGTCACGATGATGAGGCTGGTGCCGCGTTCGCGGTTGAGTTCCAGCATCAGCTCGAAGACCTGGGCCGCATTGCGGCCATCGAGGTTGCCGGTCGGCTCGTCGGCGAACACCAGCAATGGTTCGGTGACGAGCGCACGCGCGACGGCAGCGCGCTGGCGCTCACCGCCCGACAGTTCGTGGGGCTTGTGGCCGAGGCGCGCGGCGAGTCCGACCCGATCGAGCACCGCCGTCGCGCGGCGCTCGGCCTCGGCGGTGGCCATCCGTCGCACCAGCAACGGCATGGCGACGTTCTCGAGCGCAGTGAACTCCGGCAGCAGGTGGTGGAACTGGTAGACGAACCCCATGGTGCGGTTGCGCAGCTCGCCCCGCTCGCGCTCGCCGAGCGCATGGATGTCGCGGCCCTCGATGCGCACCGTGCCGGCGCTCGGACGGTCGAGCCCGCCCAGGATCTGCAGCAGCGTGGTCTTGCCTGAGCCCGAAGCCCCGACGATGGCGATGCGCTCACCGCGGGAGACGCGCAGCGCGAGCCCGTCGAGCACCCGCAGCGTCGAGGCGCCCTCACGGAAATCACGCACCACGCCCTCGGCCTCGAGCACGGGCACGGATGTGGTGGCGGGGTCGGCGGCTGTAGGGGCGGTGTCAGTCATGTCGCAGGGCCTCGGCAGGAAGGGTACGCGCCGCGCGCCACGCCGGATAGAGCGTGGCGATCGCGCACATCACGAACGCCGCCCCGCAGACACGCGCGACATCGCCCCACTCCACGGCGGCGGGCAGGTCGGCCATGAAATACACGCTGGGGTCGAGGAACCGCGTACCGAGCAGGCGTTCGAGCCCGTGCACCAGCGACTCGACGTTGCGCGCGAGCAGCACGCCGAGCGCCGCACCGCCGAGCGTGCCGGCGAGACCTATAAGCGTGCCCTGCAGCGCGAACGCTCCCATGATGCCGCGGGGTGCCGCGCCGAGCGTACGCAGCAGCGCGATGTCGCCCTGCTTGTCCTTGACGATCATGACGAGCGTCGCGACCAGGTTGAAGGCCGCCACGGCGACGATCATGAGCAGGATCACGAACATCAGGCCCTTGGTGACCTCGATGGACTCGAAGAAGCTCGCGTGCATGCGCGTCCAGTCGCTGACGAAGTACCCGCCGCCGAGGCCGAGCGCGAGCTCGCGCACCGCCTGCGGCGCGCGCAGCGGGTCGGCGAGCGCGAGGCGCAGCCCCGTGACCTCGTCGCCCATGCGGTAGATGCGCGCCGCGTCCTCGATGTTGAGCAGTGCGAGGCCGCGGTCGAACTCGTGCATCCCGGAGCTGAAGGTGCCGATGACGGTGACCCTGCGCATGCGCGGCACCACGCCCTCGGGCGTCACGCTGCCTTCGGGCGCGATCAGCACCAGCGTGTCGCCCTGCGCGGCGCCGAGCTCGGCCGCGAGCGTCGCACCGAGGATGATCCGCCAGCTGCCCGGCTGCAGGTCCTCGAGGCGCGCACCGGTCAGCCGTTGCCCGAGACCGGTGGCCTGCGCCTCGAGCACGGGATCGATGCCGCGTACGGCGGTGCCGAGCACGCGCTGACCGCGCGCGAGCATGCCCTGCGATTCGACGAAGGGCACGGCGTGCATCACGCCCGGCTGGCGCAGCGCCGAAGCACGCGCCGCGCGCCAGTCCGTGATCGAGCCCTCGAGGCCGGTCAGCGTCGCATGCGAGGTGACGGCGAGCATGCGCGAGCGCAGCTCACGCTCGAAGCCGTTCATCACCGACAGCACCACGATCAGGACCGCGACGCCGAGCGCGAGACCGAGCACGGAGATCGCCGCCACGAAGGACACGAAGCCGCGCCGGTGGGTCGAGCGCAGATAGCGCGTGCCGACCAGCCATTCCCAGCGCTTGCCCGCGGTGCCCGTGGTGTCCATGCTCACCGCGTCACTCGTAGCGCAGCGCCTCGGCGGGCGCGACCCGCGAGGCCCGCCATGCGGGATAGAGGGTGGCGAGCGCCGTGACGAGCAGCGCCGCCGCCGACACGGTCCAGACATTGGACCACCGCAGCTCCGACGGGATGCGCGAGATGACGAACACCTCCGGGTCCATGATGCGGAAGCCGAACAGACGCTCGAGGAAGGCGACCGCCTCGGTGGCGTTGAGCGCGAGCAGCACGCCGAGCCCCACGCCGAGCAGCACCCCGCCCCAACCGATGGCGAGCCCCTGCACCAGGAACACGCCCATCACGCCGCGCGGCGAGGCGCCGAGCGTGCGCAGGATGGCGATGTCGGTGCGCTTGTCGGTGACCACCATCACCAGCATCGCCACGATGTTGAACGCCGCCACGCCCACGATCAGCAGCAGGATCAGCGTCATCATGGTCTTCTCTATGCGCACCGCGCGGAAGAAGCTGGCGTGGTCCTGCGTCCAGTCGCGGACGGTGAGCGATGCCGGCAACACCGCGGCGGCGGCGCGCGCACCTGCCGGCGCCTGCATGGCGTCGGCGTAGCGCAGATTGAGGCCGAAGGCGCGCGGGTCGCCGCCGGCCAACGCGAACACCTCCTCGATGTCGCCGAGCGCCAGCGAGCCGTCATGCTCGGGATGCCCGACCTCGAAGATGCCCGCGACGCGGAACTCGCGCAGCCGGGGCACCGGTGTGCCGCCGGCATCGACGCCGGGCACCAGCAAGGTGATGCGATCGCCCACTCCCGCATCGAGCCAGGCGGCGACGCCGCTGCCGAGCACCAAGGCGCCCGCCCCGGCCTGCAGATCGGTGAGACGCCCTGCGCGCAACGCTCGCGCAGCCTCGGAGACACGGGGCTCGAGACCGGGGTCGATGCCGCGCAGCTGCAAGGGCCGCGTCTCGGGCCCACGCAAGGCCAGCACCTGCAGTTCAGCGTAGGGCGCGACGCCGGTGACCCCGGGCTGGCCCGCGAGCGCCGTCATCGTCGTCCGCCACAGGGCAGGGTCGCGCGCGGCTGCCGCCGCGGCATCGCCCGACGCCGTCACCACCCGCGCATGGGCGGCGAGCGCCAGCAGCCGCTCGCGGGAGACGCCCTCGAAACCGTTCATGACCGACAACACCACGATGAGCGCCGCCACGCCCACACAGACCCCGGCGAGGGACACCCAGGTGATGAACGAGACGAAGAATTTGCGCGTCCGGGAGCGCACATAGCGCAGCCCCACGAACAGCGGCAGCGGCTGGAACATGGCCCGCCGGATTAAACCACATCGCGCCCCTTGCCTCATGGCCGGGGGGCTGTAAGCTTGCGCGCCCATGACGCGGCTACTCCGGCCATCGATCCCCACAGCCGGGCGCCCGTCGGTGCGCTGGACCGGCCTGCGTGGCAGCGCCGCATCGCTCGCGCTCGCCGAGGCGGCGCAGGACGATCAGCGCCCTTGGATCGTCATCGAACCCGACAACCGCAGCCTCGACCGCCGCCGCGCCGAACTCGCGTTCTTCGCACCGCAGGGCCTGCCGGTGCTGACGCTGCCCGACTGGGAAGTGCTGCCCTGGGACCAGTTCTCGCCGCTGCCCGACATCATCTCCGAGCGACTGAAGACCTTGGCCGGGCTCCCCGACCTGCGCCGCGGCATCGTCCTCGTCACGATCGATACGCTGCTGCAGCGGCTGCCCCCGCGCAGCTGGGTCGCGGCGCGCAGCTTCTCTTTGGCGGCGGGCGATACGCTCGCGCTCGAGGCCTTCCGGCTGCGCCTCGTCGAGTCCGGCTATGCGTCCGTGTCGCAGGTCGCCGCGCCGGGCGAGTTCGCGGTGCGCGGCTCGCTGCTCGATGTGTTCCCGATGGGCGTCGAGGCGCCGTTGCGCATCGACCTCTTCGACGACCGCATCGAAGCCATCCGCCGCTTCGATCCGCAGACGCAACGCTCCCTCGAGACGATGGCCGAGCTGCGCTTGCTGCCGGCGCGTGAACTGCCGCTCGATGCAGACGCGGTGCGCGCCTTCCGACGCCGCTGGCGCACCCGTTTCGAAGGCGATCCGACCCGTAGCCCGCTCTACCGCGGCGTCAGCGAGGGCCTCGCACCGGCCGGCATCGAGAGCTGGCTGCCGCTCTTCTTCGATGCGACCGACACCTTCTTCGACTACCTGCCGAACGAGGCGGTGATGCTCGACCTCACGCCCGACCGTGCGCAGGCCTTGGAGCGCGCGTGGGCCGCGCTGCGCGAGCGGCATGACAACCTGTCGGGCGACATCGAACGGCCGCTGCTCACGCCCGAGGAGCTGTTCGTGGAACCCGCCTCGATCGACAGCGCCTTCGCGGGTCATCCGCGCGTCGAGGTGGATGCGTTCCGCGAGGTGGGCGACACGGCCACGATCGACCCCGCGGTCTTCGAGTTCCGCGTCGGATTGCCGCGGCCTCTGCAGCTCGATGCCCGCGCCGAGCAGCCGCTTGCGCCGCTGCAGAGCTACCTCCAGGAGTTCGACGGCCGGGTGCTGCTCGCCGCCGACTCGCCGGGCCGACGCGAAGTGCTGTCGGAACTGCTGCGCGGCGCCAAGCTGCGGGCGACACCCTGCGACAGCTGGTCGGCGTTCGTCGCCTCGGACGCCCGGCTCGCGTTGACGGTAGCACCGGATCTCGAAGGTCTCGCCCTGCTCGAGCCGCCGCTCGCGGTGCTGTCGGAATCACAGCTCTTCGGCACGCGGGCCCGGCAGGAGCGGCGACGGCGCAAGGTCACCGCCGACCCCGGTGCGATCCTGCGCGACCTGCAGTCGCTCGCGACCGGCGCGCCGGTGGTGCACGAGGAGTACGGCGTCGGTCGTTATGTCGGTCTGCAGTCCATGGAGGTCGGCGGACAGCCCGGCGAGTTCCTGGTGCTGGAGTACGCCGGCGGCGACAAGCTCTATGTGCCGGTGCACTCGCTGCATCTGGTGTCGCGCTACACGGGTGGCGCCCCGGAGACCGCGCCGCTGCACAGGCTCGGCTCCGATCAATGGGCGCGCGCCCGGCGCAAAGCGGCCGAGAAGGTGCGCGATGTCGCCGCGGAGCTGCTCGACCTCTACGCGCGGCGCAGGGCCAAGCGCGGCCCGCGGCTCGAACGGCGCGAGCTCGAGTACCAGGCCTTCGCCAACGGCTTCCCGTTCGAGGAGACCGCCGACCAAGCCGAGGCCATCGAGCGCGTGATCGCCGACCTCGCCGCCGAGACGCCGATGGACCGCATCGTCTGCGGCGATGTCGGCTTCGGCAAGACCGAGGTCGCGATGCGCGCCGCCTTCGTCGCGGTGCAGGCCGGCAAACAGGTCGCGGTGCTGGTACCGACCACCCTGCTCGCCCAGCAGCACCACGCCAACTTCGCCGACCGCTTCGCCGACTGGCCGGTGCGCGTCGAGTCGCTGTCGCGCTTCCGCTCGGGCAAGGAGAGCGATGCCGTGCTCGCAGGCCTCGAAGCGGGCACGGTGGACATCGTCGTCGCCACCCATCGCCTGCTCCACGCCGGCGCGCGCTTCAAGGACCTCGGCCTCATCATCGTCGACGAGGAGCACCGTTTCGGCGTGCGCGACAAGGAGCGCCTCAAGGCGCTGCGCGCCGAGGTGCATGTGCTGACGCTGACCGCGACCCCGATCCCGCGCACGCTCAACATGGCGCTCGGCGGGCTGCGCGAGCTGTCGCTGATCGCCACGCCGCCGGCCGAGCGCCAGCCCATCAAGACCTTCGTGACGGAATGGAGCGACTCCACCGTCCGCGAGGCGATCCTGCGCGAGCTGCGGCGCGGCGGGCAGGTCTACTTCGTGCACAACGAGGTGCGCGACATCGAGAAGGTCGCCTCCGACCTCGCCAAGCTCGTCCCCGAGGCGCAGATCCGCGTCGGCCATGGCCAGATGCGCGAGCGTGAGCTCGAGAGCCTGATGGTCGACTTCTACCACCGCCGCTTCGACATCCTGGTCTGCACCACGATCATCGAGAGCGGCATCGATGTCCCGACCGCCAACACCATCGTCATCGACCGCGCTGACCGCTTCGGCCTCGCGCAGCTGCATCAGATGCGTGGCCGCGTCGGCCGCTCGCACCATCGCGCCTACGCCTACCTGCTCGTCCCCTCGCGCAAGGCGCTGGCGGGCGACGCGCTCAAGCGTCTCGAGGCGCTCGAGGCGCTCGAGGAGCTCGGCGCGGGCTTCGTGCTCGCCACCCACGACCTCGAGATCCGCGGCGCCGGCGAGCTCTTGGGCGAGGAACAGAGCGGCGAGATGGCCGAGGTGGGCCTCACGATGTACCTCGACCTGCTCGACCGCGCGGTGCGCGCGCTGCGCGAGGGCCGCGTCGCCGACCTCGACGCGCCGCTCGCCGCGCAGTCGGAGGTGGAACTGCGCGTCCCGGCGCTGCTGCCGGAGGACTATGTCGCCGATGTGTCGCTGCGGCTCGCGCTCTACAAGCGCATCGCGGCGGCGCCGGACGGCGCTGCGCTCGATGCCATGCTGACCGAGCTCACCGACCGCTTCGGCGATCCCCCGTCGGCGACCCTCAACCTGATGCGCATCGCACGCCTGCGCCTCGCCGCGCGTCGGCTCGGCGTCCGACGGCTCGATTTCGGCCCGCAGGGCGGCTATCTGCTCTTCGAGAAGGACAACCACATCGACCCGAAGGCGGTGATCGGTCTGCTGCAACGCAGCCCGCGCGAGCACCGTCTGGAAGGTCCGCTCAAGCTGCGGGTCACCCACGAGTTCGAGGACCCGGCCGAGCGCTTCGATTTCGTGGCCGCGCTGCTGCAGCGGCTCGGCGGCGCCCAAGCGGCGGTATGATGCGCGCATGAGCGTTCGCCCCGACATGGCGCCCCGACGCCTCCCCACCTTGGCCCTGGGGCTGATCACCCTGATGCTCGGCATCACGGCCGCCCCCGCGCAGTCGCCACCGGCCCGCCCGGCCGCCGCGCCCGCCACAACGCCTGCCGCAGCAGCGCCCGCCGCGGCGAGCGGCACCTATTCGGTCGAGGTCATCGTGTTCCGCAGCACCGGTGGCGGTGACGGCGGCACGGCTGCGCCCATGCGGGGCGGCTCCGACTCCTCCGGGACCACGCAGGTCGCGCGATACATCGGCCCCCTGCCCGGCTCGCGCATGCAGCTCGGCGGCGCCCGCGAGAAGCTCGCACGCGGCGGCTACCGGGTGTTGGCGCACACGGGTTGGGTGCAGACGGCAGGGTCTTGGGGTTCGCGCTCCGGATTACCGCTCGAGCGCCTCGGCATCCGCGTACCGGGCCTCTCCGGCAGCTTCATGCTCGAGCGCGGCTCGCTCCTGCACCTCGGCATGGACCTGCGCTATGCGGGCGACGGCGGCCCCGCGGCGCGCATCAACGAGATCCGGCGCGTCCGCTTCAACGAGCGCAACTATTACGACCACCCGAGCCTCGGCATCATCGCCG
>Ga0315900_10000423_pt1 | contig 74916 bp, 62 predicted proteins | sample LakEriMetagenome_FD_203521 | JGI IMG/M metagenome (GOLD analysis project Ga0315900, IMG submission 203521) | Freshwater fungal communities from buoy surface, Lake Erie, Ohio, United States - Buoy 12 MA114 | ecosystem: Environmental > Aquatic > Freshwater > Lake > Lake biofilm | place: USA: Lake... | reverse complement strand
ATGGTAAACTGGCATTAATAGCTATAGCAAACAAATTATTAAAGCAAGCATTTGCCATTGGAAAAAGTCAAATGGTTTATAAAGAAATCTGAAAATAAATTTGGAAATTGACACAGTTCATCCCGGGTCAAGCCCGGGATCTATACTATTAAGTTGTCCAATTAAATAAAGAACCCAAACGGATTGCGGCTCGGGGGCCGCAATGACGACGTGAATGAGTTATCCCAGCCCTAATCCTTAAACCAACTTTATTAACGTTCGGTAGTTAATTACGTTTAAAGTTTAGCGCAAAAAAATCTTCTTTGCTTTGTAGTTTTAGAACTACAAATAGTTTACAATGGGAAAATTTGAAGTATTGGGCGGCGAACGCCTTAAAGGTGAAATCATTCCACAAGGAGCCAAAAACGAAGCTTTACAAATATTATGTGCCGTATTGTTAACACCCGAAAAAGTTACCATTAGCAATGTGCCCGATATAATTGATGTAAATAAATTAATCAGCCTTTTAAGCGATCTGGGAGTAAAAGTGCAAAAGTCCGGTCATGAAGAATATACCTTTCAGGCAGATGAAGTGAATATTGAATACTTAAATTCTCCCGATTTTAAAAAGAAGGGCGCTGCTTTAAGAGGGTCCATTATGATTGTGGGGCCTTTATTAGCTAGATTCGGTAAGGGTTATATTCCTAAACCGGGTGGCGATAAAATTGGTCGTCGTCGTTTAGATACCCATTTTATGGGCTTTATGAAACTCGGTGCAAAATTCGAATACGAAGAAGGAAATCAATTTTACAAAGTAGAGGCCAGCAATTTGCAAGGTACTTACATGCTTTTAGACGAGGCATCGGTAACCGGTACAGCTAACATAATTATGGCAGCAGTTATGGCTAAAGGAACTACAACCATTTTTAATGCAGCCTGTGAGCCCTATATACAGCAGTTGTGTAAAATGCTTAACCGCATGGGGGCTAAAATAAGTGGTGTGGGTTCTAATTTGCTTACTATAGAAGGAGTAGATTATTTGGGTGGAACCACTCACCGTATGTTGCCTGATATGATTGAGGTGGGTTCGTTTATTGGGTTGGCGGCCATGACACAAAGTGAAATCACCATTAAGAATGTTGGTTACGAACATCTGGGAATTATTCCTTCAACATTTGAAAGATTGGGGATACAGATGGAATTAAGGGGAGACGACTTATATATACCATCCCAGGAACGTTACGAAATAGATACCTTTATTGACGGTTCTATATTAACTGTTGCTGACCAGATATGGCCTGGATTTACTCCCGATTTATTAAGTATTGTACTGGTAACAGCCACTCAGGCAAAAGGAACTGTTCTTATCCATCAAAAAATGTTTGAGAGCCGCCTATTCTTCGTAGATAAGCTTATTGATATGGGTGCACAGATTATTTTGTGCGACCCTCATCGCGCAACTGTAATAGGTTTAAACCGCGAACACAGTTTAAAAGGAATCTCTATGACATCACCTGATATTCGTGCTGGGGTTGCGCTTCTAATAGCCGCTTTAAGTGCAAAAGGGAAGAGCACTATTCATAATATTGAGCAGATTGACAGAGGTTATCAGAACATTGATAAGCGTTTAAACGCAATAGGAGCCAAGATAACAAGGTTTGAGTAAATTACAGTGGCTCGGGATCAATTATCCTCTCTCTAATACTCGTTTGCCATCTGCTTATATGTTTAGTTGAACTAAACTGAGCATTATCATAAATAATAACTGCTCGAAATTCTATCTTGCAGTAAATTAAATTAGCGATGTTTTACGTAAAGTTTTTAAAATATAAAAAATATATTCTTTTATTTTTTACAATTTTGCAAGGAGCATTATCGAGTAAAGCTCAATGGATAGATTGGGGTTCTCCGGTTACAAGATTTTGGTCTACCCATAATGTAATTGCTCTCGATACAAATGGAATCGTTTATTATGCATGTACAGAAAATCAGCCCAGTTCTGTTCCAAAACCAATTCTCAAAAAATTTGATGGCACCTCATGGGTTTCCATTATGTTTGAGTACGACACCTTAAATCAGATTGAGTTTGAAGAGGCATTAATTGATTCTAATAATCAGTTAAATATATTTTATCGTAATGACAGACAAATACTGGATATAAATAATAACTATTTGTATACCGTTAAACAATATGGATGTAAAGTTCTTAAAAGTAATGGGTGGCACGATTTAACCGGAACATGGCTGGATGCTGATACAAATCAATTTACTTTACACGCATGCCTGGATAGAAACAATAATGTGTATGGTGTTATTACAACACAGAATAATCTGATAATAAAAAGATGGAATGGTTTAAGTTGGACAAAATACAGTAATAATGGTTTACCTCCTTATCGGTACAAGCTTCGTATCGCTTATTCGGAGGGCAATACCTACCTGGCTCTTTTAAATACAGCTACTTTTTCTACCGAAGTATATGTTTACAATCAAAACGAATGGATACAGATCGGAAGTTTTAACTCGGGTAACGCGGAAGTAAAATTATTGAATACTCCCAATAATAAACTTTATTTAACCTACAAAAATAAGTGTGTACAATTGAATAAAACAACTCTGCAATGGCAAGACATAGGCCCTTCAATGGAAAATATTTTTGGAGATGAATATGATTTTAGATGCGATGAAAAATCAAATCTTTTTGTATGCACTTCAGCACTTGCATCCCAGGAGGCAAAGTGTTTTTATTTTGATGGAATAGTTTGGGTAAATATTGACAACCGTGTATCGGAGAATATTGCCGGTGAAACCCGTTTGGCGGTATACGATAATCAACTTTATGTGGGGTATAACGATTTTATTTTATCAAAAGCCATTGTACGCAAGCATGATTTAAACCTCGGAACTGCAGTACTCAAGAGCAGTGATGTATTTGCATATTATTCTAACCAATCTTTATGGATACGGAATAACAAGATGGAAGTGCTTAATTTGGAAATATTAACAATAGAAGGGATACGTGTTTTTACTAAACAGATTTCGAACGATCTTAATGCTATCAAATTGGAAAACTTAACCAATGGAATATATTTGGCAAGAATTAAAGATATTCAAAATTCAGACCCATTAAGCTTTAAGTTTGTAAAGACAAATTAAAATGTATAATTGACTTTATAAATTCAACTTTCTGTTTGAGTAAAATTTATAGCGCATTCGCCACTACAAAAGTGCTTCCTCCAATAAAAATTAAATCGTCTTTACTGGCGTTGCTTTTAGCAGTTTTAACGGCACTTTCTACATCTTTACAATCTTCTCCATTTAATCCAATACTGATAGCTTGTTTCATTAATTCGTCAGACTCAAGTCCTCTTGGAATATTAGGTTTACAAAAGTAATAGTATGCATTCTTAGGTAATAAGTTAAGAACTCCGCCTATGTCTTTGTCGTTTACCATGCCTAATACAAAATGCAATTGGCGGTATGGAGTAAGCTTTATGTTTTCAAGTACTTGTAAAATACCTTCTTTGTTATGACCTGTATCACATATAATTAAAGGGTTCTCCCCCAGCACCTGCCAGCGCCCCATAAGTCCGGTTAGTTTTTTTACATTTCTAATCCCATTTTTAATAGCTGGTAAATCTATTTCCCAACCTTTTTCTTGCAATATCAAAATTGTTTTTATCACACCTTTAATGTTGTTCAATTGATAGGTGCCGGGTAGGTCAATTTCCAGTTCGGTGTTTAGTTGATGGGAAGTAATATCGATCTTTTGAATAAAATTACTTCTATTCTTTAAAGTAACCGTAACATAATCGTCTGCAAAAAATAGAGAAGCGTTGGTTTCATTTGCCTTATTAGAAAACACATAGGAAATATTTTCCTGTTTTTCTGAAATTATAACCGGCACCCCTGCTTTAATAATACCAGCCTTTTCAAAAGCAATTTTATCCAAAGTATCGCCTAGTAAGTTCATATGGTCCCAGCCAATATTGGTAATTAAACTTACCTCAGGTAGAATAACATTGGTTGAATCTAAGCGACCACCCAATCCAACCTCAATTATGGCAATATCCACTTTTTCATCGGTAAAATAATTGAAAGCAAGTGCAACGGTCCACTCAAAAAAGGAGGGTTCTATTTTTTCAAAGACAGTTTTATGTTCTTCAACAAACCTTACTATATATTCTTCAGGAATAAGTGCTCCATTAATTTTAATTCGCTCTCTGAAATCTTTTAAATGCGGAGAGGTGTATAGCCCTACCTTATAGCCCGCTTCCTGTAAAACTGAAGCTAGCATGTGAGATGACGAGCCTTTACCATTGGTGCCTGCCACATGAATCGATTTAAACTTAGTTTCGGGGTGATTTAAATGTTTCATTAAAGCCCAGGTGTTATCCAAATTAGCTTTATACGCAGCACTGCCTATACGATGAAACATGGGTAAACGGCTATATAAGTATTCTAATGTTTGTGTGTAGTTCATCTCTAAATAGTTTTATCTTAATTTAAATTAAAACTGTAATTCTGATATGAAATATTGCACTGATTAACCAGCCTGTCTAGCGAAGGCACCTTCTCGTCACCTTGTGGCATCGAAGGGTATGCAAAAGGCTTCAATACTTCAGCCTGACAGTTATTAAGGTTTCTTAATTTAATGTTTAATATCAATAATTTGTCACCCTGAGGCATCGAAGGGTATGCAAAAGGCTTCAATACTTCAGCCTGACAGTTATTAAGATTTCTTAATTTAATGTTAAACATCAATAATTTGTCACCCTGAGGCATCGAAGGGTAGTCAACAGACTTCAATATTTCAGACCGACAATGATTGAACTCCATTGATATAACTGTCAATTTAAGTTGAAATTAAATTTTATTTTAATTTATCCGGATTCTGGTTGATAAATGATTTCCATCCGGAATATGATTTGCCCTCGCCGCTTAATTTATTCTGGTAGAAATGACAAAGTGCAGCCGCTAAACCATCGGTTGCATCTAAATTTTTAGGTAATGTTTTAATTAAGTTTAAATGTATCATCATAGCTGCAACCTGTTCTTTAGAAGCATTTCCGTTACCGGTTATCGACTGTTTGATTTTACGCGGGGAATATTCGAAAATAGGAATGTTACGATAAAGTGCAGCGGCTAAAGCTACACCCTGAGCCCTGCCCAACTTAAGCATCGATTGTACGTTTTTGCCAAAAAAGGGAGCTTCAGCGGCTACTTCATCCGGATTATATTTATCTATTAAGCTTAACGTGGTCTCAAAAATCTTTTTCAGTTTTAATGCATGATCGTCTATCTTTTCCAAATTAATTACATCGCTGAAGATTAAACTTGGTTTTTGCCCAATCACCTCAATTATCCCAAAACCCATAATGGTTGTTCCGGGATCAATTCCTAATATTACTCTTTCTTTGGCCAATAAAGCTTAATTTTAAGGTAATGAATAAACGGTTTTTTAATATTCTGCTTTTTATTTTTAAAACTCTTATTGCTATTGGCGTATTGTGGTTTTTATATAAAAAGTTTAGCGAATTTACTAAATCATACGCTCTTTCTTTTAATTTTTGGGAATGGATACCAACACAAAACAAACATTTGTTTGTATTTGTGTTTTTATTAATGATTCTAAACTGGAGTCTCGAAGCTCTAAAGTGGAATATTTTAATGCGAAATGTTGCCGCAGATTCTTTGCTTAAATCATTTACGGATGTTTTGAGAGGAATTAGCATCAGCATCTTTACTCCAAATCGTAACGGTGAATTTATAGGTAGAATATATCATGTTAAAAGCGATAGTAGGTTAAAAGCCCTCGAGTTATATTTTGTGGGTAGTTTAGCTCAACAATTTTATACCGTATGCTTTGGTCTTAGTGCATTAATGTTTAGTCCATTTTATGCATTTATTAAATATATTGCAGTTATTTTACTTATAGTTACAGTTTTACTGTTATTAAACGTTAACCGACTTCTGCAATTTTCTTTACGCATAGAATTTATAAAAGATAAATTAAGCGTTCTTAAAAGTATATCCCGTTCGGTTTTAATCAATACCTTATTTTGCAGTGGATTAAGGTATGCTGTTTTCTTTACACAGTACGCATTACTTTTTAAACTTTTTAATGTGGAGGTTCATTTAACTGTTTTTTTAATTACAATACCTTCTATCTTTTTTATTGGAAGTTATGTGCCCAGTTTTGCTTTAACGGAAATGGGTGTAAAATCATTAATTGCAGTATATTGTTTTTCTTCTTATGATGTAAATGAGCAGTCGGTAATTATAGCTTCCTTTTTATTATGGATTATTAATGTAGCCATTCCTGCATTTGCAGGTGCATTTGTATGGTTGTTTATTAATCGCAATAACAAGTTAATATGATAATTTTTTTATTAATTGCTTTTTCGATTTATGCTTTATTTGTATGGAGCAGATTGATTTTATTAATAAAAATTGAACCTCCAGTAAAAGTCGATGCATCGCCCCTAACTACATTTAGTTTAATAATCCCATTCAGAAACGAGGAAAAACGAATAGGCATTCTGCTCAATAGCATAAACAGGCTAGAGTATCCCCCCGAAAAATTTGAAATTATTTTTGTTAATGATCATTCCACCGATAAAAGTACCGAACTAATATCCAAAACATTGGCTGTTCCTTATTCACTCTATAATCTTCCGCAAAACGAAAATGGAAAAAAGGCAGCGATCACAAAGGGCGCACAGGAGGCCAAGTTGGAGTGGTTAGTCTTTACTGATGCCGATTGTGAATTTCAATTTACGTTCTTAAATACTTTACATGCGGGTATTGTTTTTAATAAAGCAGATTATGTGGCCGGACATGTGCGTTATAATATGCCAACAAATCTGCTAAGTTATTTTGAGTATTACGAGCAAATAATTTTACAAGGTTATACAGCGGCTGGATTTAAATTAAAAGACCCGACCTTGGCAAATGGAGCAAATTGGGCAGTTAAAAGAGATATTTTTTTAAATTACCGCTATCAACCAAATCAAGGGCCCTCCGGCGATGATGTATTTTTCCTTCACTGGATTAAGAAAAGTTACCGTACGGTTTTTTTATCTAATTTGGTAGTTACAACATCTTTTTCCGAAAATCTAAAAAATTTCATGAATCAGAAACTTCGTTGGGCATCTAAATCATTAAAATACTTCGATAAAAGTACCATTTGGCAGGGTTTAGTTATTATAGGGGGCCAAATAGCATTTGCCGGGGCAATTATTCTATTGTTATTTACTAAAAAATTTAGCATTTTAGCATTATGGGTGCTAATTGGTAAGCTTGTAATGGATGGATTATTTTATATTTTATCGGCCAGGCAATTAAACACAAGACCCAATGCGTTAAGTATATTTATGGGTATTGTTTTTTATCCTTTTTACAGTATTTTAATTGCTTTGTTGTCGCCATTTATAAACTTTAGATGGAAAGATAGAACGTATTAATGGCAAACAAATTTAAATCAAATTCTTTATGGCAGATGGCCTGGATTCGTTTAAAGCGAAATAGGCTCGCGATGATTAGTTTAGGGCTTATACTATTTGCCACCCTCATAGCAATTTTAGGATCTTTAATTAGACCGGATAAAACTCCCATGTGTAATGACATGCTCGTTCAAATTGGGGGAAAGAAGCCGGGTTTTACAGTACAGGTATTAAATGTTCGTAAAAACCAGATAATTCAGCAACCTGGTTTTCTTGGAAGACTGTTTTTTGGCGGAGTTGAAAATGAATATGTGGTAATACCTATTTCTTCATATAAGTTTGTGGATGATGAAATTGAAGTGATAGAATTTAAGGGTTCTAAAAAAAGACATAACGTTGTTTCTAAAAAATATAAACTGGCCGATGTGGCTTATCCTTTGTCTCTTACTTCGGATGTAAATCGTAAAGCTAATATACTTTCGTTTTATACTATTACCGGCCAAAAGGTGGTAACCAGTATAGAAGATCTTCAGCAGTATGTTATTGAAAATAATTTAGAAACCCGTAAATACTGGTTAGGTACCGACCGGCATGGGCGCGATATGTTAAGCCGTTTGATGGCAGGCACTTTAGTGTCGTTGGCTGTTGGGTTTATTTCGGTTTTTATTTCCATGTTTATCGGAACAGCATTTGGAGCTATAGGTGGATACTTTAGAGGAAGAATAGATGATTTTATTATTTGGTTAATTAATGTGGTGTGGTCTATCCCTACTTTATTATTGGTGATAGCCATTACTTTAGCCTTAGGCAAAGGTTTCTGGCAAGTTTTTGTGGCGGTGGGTTTAACCATGTGGGTAGAAGTAGCGCGTGTGGTTCGCGGTCAATTTTTAAGTTTACGCGAAAAAGAATTTGTTGAAGCCGGAAAAGCACTTGGTTTCTCTAATTTCAGAATCATATTTAAACATGTTTTACCTAATGTAATTGGTCCAATCATTGTGTTGTCTGCAGCCGATTTTGCTTCTGCCATTATTATGGAAGCGGGTTTAAGTTTTCTGGGTATTGGTGCTCAGTCGCCTATGGCATCCTGGGGCTCTATGATCAGAGATAACAACGATTTTATTTATACCAAGTCCTCTATATTGGCAATTCTGCCCGGTTTGGCTATCATGATTATGGTGTTGGCCTTTATTATTTTGGGTAATGGCTTACGCGATGCGTTGGACGTGAAGTCTAAGCCACAGTCGTAGAATTTTTTTGCGTTTGGAAAATTTTTAGTCTAATTTTCTTTCTACATTAAGTATTTTGGAAACCTAATGTATAGTATTTAGAATTATCGTTAACATCCTATCATAATTATTATCTTTAATCATTGTTTATTCCCGATCATTAAATGAAAAAATACCTTCTGGCTTGTTTTCTGGCATTTACCATTTTCTCTAACCTTAAAGCGCAAAAAAATTTTATTTTAATTGGCTCAGATATACCCCTGCAATATGCAGTGGGCTATGAGTATTGTCCGGTTCGCTGGGTAGGATTTCAGGGGAAGGCAGGTTTGTTAACAACACCATACGATAAGGCTATCTTAGGAATTATGAAAGTTCTCGGTACCGATCCCGGAATAGTGAACATGATTGATGGTGCTTTTGAGGTGGGTGGTATTGGACAGGCTAACATTAACTTTCATGCAAAAAGATGGTATTATGGTATTCAAGGGCAGCTTATTGCTCTGAGTGCTGCCGATATACCTTCTAACCTGGTGGCAAATTATTATAACTATAACTTTAATCCGGTAACTGCCCTAACTAATGTCTTTGCGCCCCAGGTAGATATTATGATGCGTTCTAATTTGCTGCAAGCAGGTGTTTGTATAGGCCGTAAGGTGGATCTTTTAAAGTGGGCCGAAGTTCGTTTTGAATTTTCGTTAGCTAAAAATATATGGAGCGGCACTAATGTAGAGGTGTCTAATTTAAAAGGAACGGTTTTCGGTCTTCAATATTCCGAACAGTATTTAAGTAATGAAATATCTACCGAGTTAGAAGCTATTTACAAAAAGTATGCATACACACCATCTTTAAACATCTATTGGGTATTTAAGTATTAATTGGGTGTTGTATGTCTTACCCTGATCATCTCTCTTCTCTTATTCAAAACCTCCCCGAATCTCCGGGTATTTATCAGTATTTAGATAAAGAAGGAAAAATTATTTATGTAGGAAAGGCGAAGATTTTAAAAAAACGAGTTGCTTCCTATTTTAATAAAGATCAGGAATCAGGTAAAACACGTTTACTGGTTAAAAATATAAACGATATAAAGTTTATTATTACCCAAACTGAAACCGATGCGCTTTTGTTAGAAAATTCTCTTATCAAAAAGCACCAACCTAAGTATAATATAAATTTAAAGGACGATAAGACTTATCCATGGATCGTTATAACCAACGAACGATTTCCTAAAGTTTTTTCTACACGAAAAAAAATATCCGGAGGCGGTGTTTATTTTGGACCCTATGCAAATGGTAAAATGATGTATACGTTGCTCGAACTAATCAGACAATTATATCAAATTAGAAATTGCAAACTGGTTTTAAGTGAACAAAATATTAAGGCCAATAAATTTAAAGTTTGTTTAGAATACCATATTAAAAATTGTAAAGGCCCATGCGAGGCTCATCAATCAGAGCCTGACTATAATGAACAAATAAACGATATAAAGGAAATTTTGCGTGGAAATATCTCTATAGTGCTTCGTCATTTAAAAGAACAGATGCATTTTCACGCGCAAAATCTGCAGTTTGAAAAGGCACAAGAATATAAAGAGAAACTAATTGCACTCGAAAATTATCAGAGCAAAAGCACGGTAGTAAGCCCAACTATACATGATGTTGATGTGTTTAGTTTTAACCGCGAGGAAGATACTGCGGTAATAAATTATTTTAAAGTAAACAACGGCGCAATTATACAGAGCAATACGATTGAGCTTAAATGTAAACTCGATGAGGGTAATGAGGAATTATTTTTAATGGGGATTGTAGAATTGCGAAACAGATACAACAGTAACTCAAAAGAGATTATAGTTCCTTTTATTCCGGAAGATGGTTTAAATAATGTAGAGTATACCATACCGCAACGGGGCGATAAGAAACAATTATTGGACCTGTCACAGCGTAATTTGGATTATTACTTATTTGAGAAGAAGCGTCAACTTTCGTTGGTTGATCCCGAAAGGCACACCAAGCGTGTGCTTCAGCAAATGATGAAAGATCTTCGTTTAACGGAAGAACCTCGTCATATCGAATGCTTTGATAACTCGAATTTTCAAGGAGCTTATCCTGTAGCGGCTATGACAGTGTTTAAAGACACCCGACCAAGTAAAAAAGATTATCGACACTTTAATATTAAAACGGTTGAAGGGCCGAATGATTTTGCCTCTATGGAAGAGATTATTTATCGTCGTTACAAGCGTGTGCTGGAGGAGGGGGAATCATTGCCACAATTAATTGTTATTGATGGAGGAAAGGGACAACTAGGCGCAGCTATAAACAGTTTAAACAAATTGGGTTTAATGGGTAAGGTGGGTATTATCGGCATTGCTAAGAAATTAGAGGAGATTTATTATCCCGGCGATTCGCTTCCCTTGTATTTAGATAAGAAGTCGGAAACTTTAAAAATAATTCAACAAATACGAGACGAGGCCCACCGCTTTGGCATAACACACCATCGAAGTAAACGCGATAAGGGTACCCTAAAAACAGAGTTAACCAACATCAAAGGAATTTCAGATGTTACTGCATCAAAACTGTTAAAGGATTTAAAATCTGTGAAGCGTATTAAGGAAAGCGATTTGCAAACGCTTATTTCAATTGTTGGAAATGCAAAGGCACAGCTGGTTTACCAGTACTTCCATCCAACGGAGAATAATTAGTCCATAATAACAACGTTTAAGCTTATACATAGCATCATCATTGATAACGGAACGCAGTGGAGTGAAGCAATCTAAACCAGAGTATCATCCTGGCGAAGGAAGGATATAATTAGTTTAAAGTTTTTAGTTTACAGTTTCTAGGACCAGGTCCTATATAAGAAGGCTTCGACAAGCTCAGCCTGACAGATATATTTTTGTCATCCTGACGAAGGAAGGATCTATGTGGTACAGATCCCTGGCCGGAGTGCAATGGAGAGCTGGGGTCTGTATTTATTTGCGATCTCTTTAACTAGATTCCTCCTGGCGTCGGAATGACAAATTTTCGTATGTTCATTATTGAAAATGAGTACTCCTATACGAAATTTAAGGAACATTCCGGTTTTTGTCGTACATTAAACCCTATTGGTCGTATTTGAGCTAAAAAAAAGCTTTAAAACTTGAATTTCAGAGCATTACTTAATATATTTAATTAAGTACTAGCCTATGTATAGAGAACCTTTACTGGAATTTAAAAACTTAGTTACGGAGTTTAAAACCGAAGAGGAAATAGTAAGAGCTGTAAATGATATCTCATTTACAATTAACCGCGGCGAAACAGTAGGCGTGGTTGGTGAATCGGGTTCAGGTAAATCTGTAACCGCTCTTTCTTCCATGCGCTTAATCCAAAAGCCGGGTAAAATTGTATCAGGAAGTATTAATTATTTTTCAAAAAGTTTAGGAGAATTAGATTTAACTAAAGTTTCCGAAAGAATGATGCGTGATTTACGCGGAAACGAATTAGCTATGATTTTTCAGGAACCCATGACCTCTCTAAACCCGGTTTATACTTGCGGCGATCAGGTAATGGAAGCCATCATTTTACATCAGAAAGTTTCTAAATCTGAAGCAAAACAACGCACTATCAGGTTGTTTGAGGAGGTTAAACTTCCTCGCCCCGAAATTTTATTTAATACGTATCCTCATCAAATATCCGGTGGCCAAAAACAACGGGTAATGATTGCTATGGCCATGAGTTGTAACCCTTCGGTACTTATCGCCGATGAGCCCACAACCGCTCTGGATGTTACTGTACAGAAAACCATATTGGAATTAATGCGCGATTTGCAGCTTAAACACAATATGGGTATTTTATTTATTACCCACGATTTGGGAGTTATTGCCGAGCTTGCCGATAAGGTTGTGGTAATGTATAAAGGTAAAATTGTAGAACAAGGGAGTGTTTTAGATATTTTTAGTAATCCTCAGCACCCTTATACAAAAGGTCTTTTAGCTTGTAGACCCCCGCTTAATAAAAAATTACACTGGTTGCCCACCGTAAATGACTTTATGGAGGTTGATGAGAAGGGTATGATGAAGGAAACCAAAAAAAGTGTTCAGGAGGTAATTGAAAAATTGGTGGTATCCGAAAAGGAAATGGAGCAACGTAAAGAGAAGCTTTATGAACCCAATCCTATACTTGAAATAAAAAATCTTAAGACCTATTTTCCGATAGACGGAGGTTTATTTAGTAGAAAAAAGGAGTATGTAAAAGCAGTTGATGATGTTAGTTTTGAAGTATATCCAGGCGAAACCCTTGGTTTGGTAGGAGAATCGGGATGTGGAAAAACAACTTTGGGCAGAACAATATTACGATTAATAGAACCTACAGAAGGTAGTATAAAGTTTGAGGGTAAAGAGTTAACTGATTTCTCTTCCTCGGAATTAAGAATGCTTAGGAAAGATGTTCAGATAATCTTCCAGGATCCTTATTCATCTTTAAATCCCCGCTTAACAATAGGGGAGGCAATAATAGAGCCTATGCGTGTTCACGGAATCGGCGAGAACGATCAGGAACGTAAAGCACGTGCGATAGAAATTTTGGAGAGAGTAAATATGAATATTGCTCATTTCTATCGTTATCCGCATGAGTTCTCGGGCGGCCAGCGCCAACGTATATGCATAGCGCGTTCTCTTGCTTTAAAACCTAAATTTATAATCTGCGACGAGTCAGTATCTGCATTAGATGTATCTGTTCAGGCGCAGGTGTTAAATCTTTTAAACGAGTTGCGCGACGAGTTTAATTTTACCTATATTTTTATCTCACACGATTTATCTGTCGTTAAATTTATGAGCGATCGGATGGTGGTAATGAATAAAGGTAAAATTGAAGAAATGGGTGTTGCTGAAGAAATTTATCTAAATCCGCAAACGGAATACACTAAGAAACTTATTAATGCAATTCCAAAAGGCCAACTGGAGGATATTCTTCGAAAGATGAATGAAAGAAGTCAGCAGAATGAAACAGCAGCCAAATAGTTAATCATTTGGAATTTAATAATGAGTAGTAAATAGTCTCTATCTATAAACACAGAACCACCCTCCACGTTTTCTCGTCAAAGCCGGAATCAAAACCACAATATCTTTCTCCTCCCGATCGGCCTTCTAAAAATGCCCGTAACTTTTGAGTGTGCTTTTTTCGGGCGGGCCCCGGTAAGCGTTACAGGCGGCCCGGCAGGGTTACGGAGTAAATTGCGTTGAATAACAAATGAGCCCTAGTAACGCGTGCAAAAAAGCGCACGTAAAAAGTAGGGCATTTTTAGTGAGCCTTGATTTTTTTGTTTACTTTTTGCATCAAGGCAAAAAGTAAATCGGGGCTTGGGGCTGAAGCCCCAAGGACGCGATGAGTTTCATCTTTAAAAACAAAAATCATCCCCAAAGTTCTTCCGGCGCATTCCGGAATCCAAGTCAAAGAAAGATTGCGGCTCGGAGGCCGCAAAAACGAATAATAAATTAAATTACCGGCAATTATTATATTTGCTACCATTCAAAACTTTGAAATAAAAGAAGGCAGTTGATTTGTTAAAAAATCCAACTTTCCAAACCCTCACTTCTCTCTATCATTAATTAAAATACACTTTTATAGTTAGAATGGCTTTTTTTTAAAAAAACATTAATTTTTTTGTGGAATTTTATAATGCTTTGCATCTTATACAAAAACAAATAAAATGAACGTATATTCTAAAACAACTTTATTAATTAAAAAAGGAACCTTATTAATTCTATTTCCACTGTTAGTCAGCATTGCCTGGGGCAGAATAACTCAGGAAAAAGATTTATTTGATTTTAAACAGGCCTGGAAAGAAGTTGATTCTCTTCAGGCAAAGGGATTGTATCAGGAGGCAAATAAAAAAACGAATGATATATTGTTAGCGGCTGATAAGGAAAAAAACGAGGTACAGTTTACTAGAGTTATCTTAACTAAAATGAATCTTCTCGCCTTTTTTTCAGAAGAAGCAGTAATGGACGCTTTGTTTTTGGTTAATGAACATTTAAATACAAAAAGTGAAATTAGAAAAGGAATTCTGACTGCTTTTAGGGCCAACTGCTATATTCGTTATTATCAACAAAATCGCTATCGGTATAAGCCTAATGAAAATATTAAGATCGTTTCTGAAAATATTAGCGATTGGAGTGAAGAAAGGATTAAAACTGAAATATTATCAGATATGCTCAACTCTTTAAAATATAAAAAGAATTACGATGAATATACATTGTTTGATTTTGAACCCGCTTTAGTTCCCGCTCGCGAAGGGAGACTTTATAGACCCACCTTTTACGATTTAATGGTTTGGAATGTTCTGGATTATACGCTATCGCAACCCGTTAATGCTGAAAAAGTAAAGTTTGATAATTGGGAATTAAATACAAAGTTAACTAAATCCGAAACGCTTGATTCTTCCGATACATGGTCGGTGAGTAATTATCTTTTTAAAGAGCTAATTAATGTGCATCAAAATAGACCTGAGGCAAAATTATCTAACCAAATTCACTACTTGAACTTCGTCTATTCTAATTCTTCTAACGATCAAAAAGATTCGTTGTTTGAAATATCTATTAATCGTTTGATAAATGAAAATTCAAAAACATCATTGATGGTGATGGCTGCAAATAGGTATGCCGAGCATCTAATTAATAATACAGGTAAATTCAACAAAGAAAGTGTAAAGTACCGTTGGAATTATTTAAGGGCTAAAGAGCTTTTAGAAAAAACAATAGCTAAATACCCGGATGCACCTCAGATTAATCATAGTAGAAACATGATGGCGCAATTGCTTACTAAGTCGCAAAGTTTAAATATAGAGGACTATATTTTGCCTAATCAGCCAATCTTAGTGAAGCTAAATACCCGAAACTGTAATAAACTATTCTATCGCATTCTTGATTTATCCAGAAACGACTTTGAAAATTTTAAATCACGGTATGATTCGGAAGAAATTAATAAGGCATTGTTGGGCAGGAAAGCTCTTTTGCATAGTAATATTGAATTTAATTTAACTAATGATTTAAGAGAACATTCTTTCGAATTTTTAATGGACGGTTTAAAAGCGGGTTTTTATGCCGTTTTAGTTTCTGATGGTCCGGAATTTAAGTTAAAAGATGATTTGATGAGTTGTTGCTTTATTAATGTTACTGGTCTAACCTATATTAATCAAGATATAGCGGATGATAAGTGCGAAATAATCGTAAGATCTCGGTATGATGGTACACCTATTAAGGATGCTAAAGTATCTCTTTTTAATAAAAGATATGATTATAAAAAAAGGGCTTATAATTTCCAATTAGCAGAATCCTATAAAACCAATGAGTATGGAATGGTTGTTTTATCTGTATCCGGTGAGAGGGATGAGTATAATATAGTAATTGAAAAAGGAGGGGATGTATTACTTTCTAATGATTTTATATCTAACATTCAATACGCAAATGATGATCGGATGAAATTTTCAAGTACTCTTTATACCGATAGGCTCATTTATCGTCCAGGACAAACCGTTTTCTTTAAAGGTATTTTAATTAATAATGACACAAAGGATAAAAGAGTTGTTGCTAATGAGGAGTTGAAGGTAGATCTAACAAATGTTAATGGCGAAGTAGTGGGCGAAATGGAAATTAAAACCAACGAATTTGGCTCCTATGCGGGTCAGTTTGTTTTGCCTGCAAATGGTTTAACAGGTATTTATACAATAGCCGATCAATATAGCAGCCTTAATTTTAATGTGGAAGAATATAAACGCCCCAAGTTCGAAACCTATTTTAATAATTCACCTCAGGTTTATCAGTTAAACAGTAATGCGGTTGTTTATGCATGTGCCAAAGCTTACTCAGGCGCGCCGGTAGCCAATGCAAAAGTAAGTTATACGATCTACAGGTCAAAAGTAATGCACTATACATGGAGAAGTTTCTATACTCCATATCAACCCGAAAAAGTTTTTGATAAAGGTGTAATTACCACAAATGATACGGGTGGCTGCTTGATTAAATTTTTACCCTTACCTGACCAAAGTAATTTGATTAACTCAAATTATAATTTTAGAATAGAGGTGAATGTAACGGATTTAAGCGGCGAATCGCATTCAGTTAGCAAATCCATTATAATTGGTGAAAAAGAGTATAATTTTAATTTTAGTGTTTCTGATCGGTTGGAGACAAATACTTATGGCATGGTTGAATTAAATGATACATCACGCTTTAAAATTGATTTAAATAATAATGAAGGGCTACCTGTAGACCGTGATGTTAAAATTGTTATTGAAAGAATAAAATCAACAGATCGACCTTTGCAAAGTAAATTATGGGAACAAACAGATACTGTATTATATAATAATATAGATAAATTACCTTTTCTGGTTTCTCAGGAAGAAGAAAATCCGGCTAATTGGAAAACAATACAGATAATAGGAGAAAGTACTGTAAAGGCTAATAAATACAATTTAATACATAAGCTGGTAAATGCAAGATTAACCGAAGGTTCATACCGATTAAAAGCGCAGGCTCTTAATAGTAAAAACAGGCAAGAGCAAAGTGAATATTATTTTGTTGTTAAAAAGAGAAATAGCATAGCCTCCGATTTAAACTGGTTTGTTGTAAATCAAAACAAAACTGAGTATCAGCCCGGCGACAAATTAGTGCTCGATATTTACACTCATTTAAAGAGTTCAAATATATTTTATTCAGTTGAGCAGGTTAATCCAAATTCGGAAAAGCCTGAGCTTAAGAGTCTATTCTTGAGTACCCGTGAAAACACGGGAAAAATTGAATTTGAGATAAAGAATCATCATCGCGGTGGTTTCTTCATCAATCTTTCTTATCAGGAAAACAACAGATCTTATACACAACATTTGTTTATAAATGTTCCCTATTATAACAAGGAACTACTTATAAGTACCGAATCTATTCGTGATAATCTTTTACCGGGATCAAAAGAAAAATGGACTGTTAAGATTAGTGGCCGTTTAAAAGATAAAGTATTGAGCGAATTTCTTTGTACGATGTATGATGCCTCGCTTGATGAGATGATGCCAAATTATTGGCAAAATATTTTTTTCTCATCAAACGATAGAATCTATAATTTATCAGAAGGGGCTGTATCTCAACTTTCTCGTATAAACAACATTAGCTATCCGGAATTTAACTATTTTCCATATTCATTGCCTTCGTTTGATGAATTTATTTATTATGGTAAGTATAGTAATTATTACGACTATGCCTATACCGGACATTCTATGAGAGGATCGCGCGCAAAAGCTTTAATTCCTCAAAGTGCAATGGCCATGCCTTTAGCGGAAACTGATGTTCGTTTTGATTCTAATGTTGCAGACAAAAACGAAGATGTCTCACTTCAAGGCGCCAGTTCAATGGAGCAATTAGGGATAACCAAGAACAGTCTTCCATCTTCTATATCGAATTCTAACTTAATTACTGCTCAAAATAGTTTACCCCGTTCAAATTTTAACGAGACTGCTTTCTTTTATCCTCAACTAAAAACAAACGAAAACGGAGATGTTGTTTTTTCCTTTATAATGCCCGAGGCGCTTACTAAATGGAAATTTATGGGTCTGGCTCACACACCGGATTTAAAGTCAGGAATAATGGAGCGATTTATCACAACTAGTAAACCGTTAATGTGTTCTCCTAATTTACCTCGCACATTTAGACAGGGAGATGAAGTCATCATTAAAGCTAAAATTGATAATATAAGTAATAAGCAGCAAAACGTTAGTTGCAAGTTAAATTTGGAAGATGAATTAACAAATTCAAGCGTAAATTATTTAATTAATGATATAAGTGAGAAATCTATTTTAGTAAATGCTAATTCGAGCGGTGTAGTTTCGTGGAAACTAAAGATTAAAGATGCTCCTGATCTTTTAAAGATATCCACTACGGCTTCTGGAAACGATTATACAGATGGGGAAGTAAATTATGTGCCGATATTATTAGATAAACAACTTGTTATTGAGACTTTACCTTTTCTTCTTGACTCCGGTTACGGTCATTTTTATTTTGAATCGTTGGCTACTAATAAATCGGATACAAGGATAGATAAACACTTAAGTATTGAGTTTACCGCAAACCCAATATGGACTGCGATTCAGAGCATGCCCTATTTGATGGAATATCCTCACGAATGTAGTGAACAATTATTCGCTCGTTACTTCTCCAATAAACTTGCACATCACGTTGTTGTTTCGCATCCCGAAATACAACAAACATTTAATAAGTGGAAGATAAAAAGTCCGGATGCTCTCATCAGTAATCTGCAGAAAAACCCTGAACTAAAACAAGTATTATTAAATGAAACGCCCTGGGTGTTTGAATCAAAAGACGAAAATCAACAGCGATTAAACCTTGCCCTTCTTTTTGATCTCAATAAAATGAATAACGATCTTATCACGGCACTTAAAAAATTGTTAGAAGCTCAGTCGCCAAACGGCGGTTGGCCATGGTTTAAGGGTATGCCCGATAATGAATACATAACTACGCATGTGGTAGAGGGTTTACTTAATTTGATTAGATTGGGGGCTCTTGATTTAACTATTGATGGTGAAGTTAAATTGGCATTGGATAGAGCTGTAAATTATCTTTCCGATAGGCAGAAGGAAAATTACCAATCTTTAATTAGAACAAAAATCAATTTAAAAGAATATGTTCCAAACAGGGAGGAATTGATGCGTTTACTTGTCTTTAGTAAGATGGATGAATATAAACCATTTTTATTGAAAGAGAACAATCAGTATTTTATAAGTCAGGCTAAAACGCATTGGTTAAAATTATCGTTAGACGAGAAGGTGATTTTAGCTAAGGTGTTATATTTATCCGATAAAATTAAGGCGGATGAGATTGTAAATTCTTTTAAAGATAATGCAATTAAAAATAAAAAAATCGGCTGGTATTGGAAAGAAAACAGAAAAGAGGGGTATTGCCTTAATTCTTCTGTTGAACTCCACTCCGAAATGCTTGAATTATTTTCTGTGTATAAGCCCGATCAGCTAATGGTGAAGGAATTGAGTAAATGGCTTTTATTGAATAAACATTCTAATAAATGGGATAATACAAAGGCTACTACTAAAGCCATTTATGCTTTATTATTAAACGATGCTAAGATAGATGCCAATATAAAGGCTGAGATTTCTATGGGTAAAAAGAAGTTTGTTCTTAATAATCTCAATACCGAACCTGGAAGTGGTTATTTTAAAGAAAATATTTCAGTTACTGATTTAAATCCCGATTTAGCTGATATTTTAGTCATGAAAGAGGGTAGTGGCATCTCCTATGGCGCGGTTTATTGGAAGTATATTGAAAGTGTGGATAAAATAAAAAATACGGGTAGCGGTTTAACGGTAAGTAAATCATATTTTGTAAAGCAGATAATAAATTCGAATATTAATTATATTCCAATCTCGGAGTCTAACCTGGCACTGGGCGACGAAGTGATGGTAAGGTTAAGCATCAGTTCCGACAGGGATTTAGAGTTTGTTCATCTTAAAGATTCTCGCCCCAGTGGGTTTGAGCCAGCCGATATATTCAGTGGTTCCCATTATGATAAGGGACTTTTTTATTATCAGTGTACTCGTGATGCCAATACAGATTTTTTCTTTAATTATATCCCAAAAGGAATACATGAGGTTACTTATAAGTTAAAAGTAAATAATGCAGGAAATTATAATAGCGGTATCTCTACTATCCAATGTATGTATGCTCCGGAGTTTACAGGAACTTCAAAATCACAAAAGGTTAATATTAAAGAATAATATTATATAATTATAAAGGTGCTGAGAAGTGTAAGTAAAACCCATTTTGGTTAAGTCCATTGCGCGTGAGTTCAAATCGAATAACCAAATCGTTCTGACCCACAAAGTCTAAACCAATTCCATAGCCATGTAAAAAAGTATTATTGAGTTTGTTTAATTCGTTAAATTGATTGTCTTGAACATATGCTCCATCAGCAAAAGCATTTAGATAAAAACCATATTGAATTCTGTTAAGGGAATTATTTTTTATTTTCTTTAATTTAATTGCCCCGGGTTTAACTAAATTGTATTTGAGGTTGGCTTTTAACAACCCAAAATTTTGTCCGTCTATTACATAGTACTCGTAACCCCTTACATAATCATTCTGGTAACCAAGCCCTCTTTGTAAATAATAAGGTTGAAATCTTCCGGTGCTGATTTTTGTTTTTAAAGAAGTTCCGGTATACCAACGTTCACTCCATTTAAAATATTTCCTGGCCATTAAATAGGCATACTGCATGTTAATCTTTTCTCTTTTTAAAATACCTAATCCATGTTGGCTTGCATTTAATTCAATATAATAGCCTTTAAGGGGATAGGCTCTGTAATCTCTTCTATCGTATCTATAAACATATTCGAGTGAAAAAAACTGAAGTGATTGAATGGAGTTGCCTAAATAAAGGGGGTTTAGGTGTTTAAGAGTATCCGAAATATTTACAAATGTATAACGGAGCGAAAGGGCATTATAGCTGTATATTTTCCGCCGGTAAGTGTAAGTAATATTTGTATTTATCTCTTTTCTGTTAAACTGATCTAACTCTTTTAAAAATTGAATGCGGTTGTTAAGGGTATTATAAATTAGTTGCTTATTGGTAGAAAAGGCAAACGAAAAGTTTAAACCTGAGCGTTGTTTTTTATCGATGTAGGGTATGTTATACGTTAGGCCAATTTGCCTGGTAAATCCGTACTTAAATCGTAAGGATATGGTTTCTTTTTTACCTCTAAAATTGAATTTAAAAAGGTATAACCCAAAATTTATACGGCTAAAGTCTTTAGTAAGCCACCAGGCATTAATGTTACGATCGGCAAGTTCAATTATCGGAAAAGGCCAAAAATACCAGCGCTCGGTAAGCATCACAACAATCTTAACTTTACTGGGTCCAATTGGAATGTAGTCTACACTTACTTGATGAAATAAACCCGTGTTAAATAAATTATTTCTTGATCTTTCGAGCATCTCTCTAAACTCTTTTCCATTTACCAAAGAGTTGGCTTCAATTAATAACTCTCGTAATACGATGAGATCTTTTGTTTTGTTGTTACCTACAATAATAATATCCTCAATAGTTACCTGTTGGGTATCGGGTATTATTCTAATGGTGTCTAACTTCTGCTCAACAATTCGATTAGGTGGTTTTGATATGCTATCTGCCGGAGGCGAAAAGAGATTTATCTGTAATAAAATAAATGCTAAAAAGCTAAGCATTCTGTTTTACATGTTAAGATAATTCATAAATGATTCCAGCTTTCTTTTAAGATCTTCCTCATACTCGCTATGATGATAGGTGGCAACAACAGTATAGTTGTAACGGTAAAAAGTTTGCAATATCGGACTAAGATCTTCTCTGTTTACTTTTAGGGTTACTTCTGTTTTAGTGGAATCTTGGGTACTGGTAATGTAACTGCTTAGTATTTTAGCGTCGTTTCCTTCCACAATTTGAGCAATTTGAGAAAGGGAGTAATCATGAATATTTACATTAAGTACAATTAATCCCCCTGGTTCAACAATAGAGGCCATCTCTGCTATTTTAACAACTAATGTTTCAAGGGTTATTATTCCCAAATAGTTTTGCTGAGTATCTACTACAGGGAGGATACTTAATTTTAAACTGGTAATGGTTTTTATTACTTCGTATATATGCTCGTTACTCAGCACAAAAGGTCGTAGTAAGGAAAGACTATAGGAGCCAACCGGATCATGGATGTTAGAGGAATCAAGAATGTCGGTTTCAGCTATTACTCCTAATAACTGCGCATTATTTACAATGGGTAAATGATGAATCTTGTGTTCGTCCATCCATTTTAAAGCAAGTTCTCCGGTATCGGAGGTCTTTAAGGGATGTATATCCTGACTTATAAGATTTTGCGCAATAATCATTTGTTCCGAAGATACTAATTTTAAATATTTGTTAAGAAATAATTAATGACCGTGTAATCCTATTTAAATTATAAAAAAAACAGCTTAATAAACTAAACAGCTGAAAATTAATGAGGTGTAAAAAGGTTAAAAACCGCGTACTAATTTCTTTACAATCTTATTACTACAACAAGTTTAAACTTATATTGTTTCCATGTAGTTTAAATCTTTACCCGAGGTCTCCTCAAGTTTAAACCATGCAACATAAGCAATGGCTATAATAATAACGCCAACTATGGCTGCCGCTTTAATAGAATTCGGCTTGCCGTTGTCGGTTAAAAGCATCGATTCAAACGTTTTAAACATAAAACTACTGAGTATTAAACTGGCTCTTACAAAATTTGGGGCTGTTGTGGTGGCGGTACCTCTGATGTTTGTGCCAAAAAGTTCCGAGGCCGTACTCATAAATACAGCCCAATAACCGGTGGCAATACCCAGAAATATATCAATGGCATAAAAAGCAAATAGTGAGTTGGCTGCAAAATTAAAATAAAGAACAACTGATATTGCAGTTAACGTTAAAAATAGGCCTAGTGCTTTTTTTCTGCTTTTAAAAACATGACTAATATATCCGCTTAAAAAATCTCCTGCAGTGATACCTATATAGGCAAACATTATTGATTTACCGGGATCTGGTCTAACGGACGGATTAATGGTGCTAATAAGCTCGGGCGCTAGTGTAATTAGTATACCTATAACATACCATACGGGAACCGTTACAAAAATAATACTAAGATATTGAGTAGCCCTTCGTTTATTATTAAAAAGCGATAAGAAAGTTCCTCTTTTTACATTCGATTCTTTAGTTAATTTAAACATTCCTGATTCATATACTCCAATCCTTAATAATAGGAGTAATAAACCCATTCCGCCACCAACAAAAAAAGAATATCTCCAGTTGGAAATAACGTCACTCATAAATCCAGCTACCACCGCACCAAATACACCAACCGTTGCAACTATCATAGTACCGATGGTTCTCTTTTCTTTTGTCATGGTTTCACTAACTAATGTAATTCCGGCGCCTAATTCACCCGCTAAACCAAATCCGCTTATAAACCTTAAAATTGCATAAGTATTTACATCCTGAACAAAGCCATTAGCTATGTTAGCAAGCGAATAAGTGATAATGGATCCAAACAAAACAGATAAGCGCCCTTTCTTGTCGGCAATTATACCCCAGATAATACCTCCAACCAACATACCGAACATTTGCCAGTTAAGGAGTTTAAGACCTTCATTTTTTATTGAGGGATCATTCTTAGGAACATTTAATATTTCTGATAAACTATCTACTCTCTCTACACTAAATAAGAGTAAGTCGTATATATCCACAAAGTATCCAAGAGCGGCAACAATTACAATTGCATTAAAGGGGTTAGAAGTGTGTTTATACTCCATTACTTTAGTTTGTTATTTTGTTTGTGGCGCATAGTATCCCGATTGGTTTTTTTTTCAATGTTTTTTTTGAATGCATCAGTAAGGTCAATTCCGGTTTGATTCGCTAAACACATCAATACCCATAGTACATCTGCCATCTCTTCAGCAAGCTGTTTCCCATCTTCTCCTTCTTTAAATGATTGCTCTCCATAAGTTCTGGAAATAAGTCGGGCTACTTCTCCAACTTCTTCGGTAAGAATTGCCATATTGGTTAATTCGTTAAAATACCTGACACCGTGGTCTTTTATCCATGTATCAACTTGCTCTTGCGCTTCTTTTATAGTCATAATTTTATTTTATAACGGTTACCTCCGGGGTGATAATGGTATTGCTGATATTGCCCGCACGGTCTTTAATATAAATACTATAAGTTGTTTTTTGTAAGGTAGAGTTATCTGTAATAGCTGTATTTTTTAATTCTACAGTCAACACTCCGGTAATCTTTACGTTGGCATTATCAGGGGCCAATTGTTTTATTCTGTATTCATAGATGACTTGATTACGATTGTCGGTAAGGTAAAGATTGTTGACGCTTGGGTTATTTTCACCAAGGTCTCCGTCCGAATCAGTATAAATAAAGCTAAATTGTAATTTATCATTATATTCTTTAACGGTTAAGGGGTTTACGCTTACAAAGTTAATTTCAGGAGCCAGCGAAGGTTGAGATATTTCTTCTTTCTTGCATGAAAAAAACAGTATGCCGTAGCACATTAAAATTGAATAGTATAATGATTTCATTTTAATCCAGTATAAACGACCAGTAGGTTTTGTATTCATGAATCAGATTATTTGTTGGAAACTGAGTGTCGGTAGGACGATCGCCATCATTGGTGAAAACTCGCATGTAAACAGGAGTGTCATTGGGTAGTCCGGCCGGACTGATCATAAATCTCCAGGCATTGGCACTGCTAAAATATCCTCCTGTAATGGTTCTTAATGGGTTAGAAAAGTCGTTTTCATTTAATGATAATTTTATTTTAGTGTTTATAAGCGCATTTGACGCAGTACTGTCGTCAGTAATTGGAACCAAAACGTTAATAGTTGTATTTCCGGATGATACAGATGGATTCAATAAAACAGAATTATACTCCACACCTCCTACCCGAATGGTATCGTAACGGTAGTTAAATAAATTGTTAAACATAACAAAATACTGAATTTGTGGCTCGGAATTAGGATATGAAGGTGAATTTCCTAAATAATCTTTTGCTCCGTTCATTATCCAAGTCTTAATCTGATTTACTTCACTGGTATTTAAGGGCGAACTATATAGTGGCATCTTACCTAAAGAGGCATCTCCTGTAATTAAACGCTCATGTAGCCAAGAATTTTGATAATCGTATGGCACAACTCTAAATCTGAATGTATTGGTACTATTGTTCTTAATTACTTTGTTCCAAACCAGAGTAGAATAGCTGGATTGAATGGTTCTAAAGTCTGGTTCAAAGTGTCCATCGTGGCATCCCGGTGTTGCACACTTAGGCTTTAAAATGCTCTTGTGTATCCCTTCAATTGTATTCGGATTAAGGCTGATGGGATTGTTGTTTTGATTGCCTTCATAATCTACTGCATCGTAAGGGTTAATGGGATTTTTTTCTATAACTTCTTTTTTGCAAGATATAAGTATTATTAACCAAAAACTAAGAATGCATACTATATTTAAGGTGATTTTCATTATACAAATGCTTGATTTAAATGAGACCCCATTCTATTACGATAGCTGGAAGGGATTTCCTGGTAATATCCTAATATCTCACAAATAGTTGGAACAATATCAATACTTTCGCCTGTTTCAGTGGTAATTACTTGTCCTTGCTTTACCACATTGTTGGGCCCTGCTATTAAACAAAAAATTTCTCTGGAGCTTTGATCGCTGGTGTGATCTAATGCATAACGACCATAACTATCAATAATACTGTTGGGTGTGGCGTTTCTGCCAATTTCAGGCGCAACAATTAATACAGTATCATTGGCCATACCCGGAGTACTTTGTATGGTTTGCCATAAATGCCAGAGTGCAAAATCGGCTTTGCGAATATTATCGCAATATTGTGTAAAATTACTATGCCCTATGTCTATTCCCTGCATGTTAACAATGGTAAGCTCCGGCTTAAATTCCTTAATTACTTTTTCCGCAAAAAAGATATTATACATATCGCTGTTCATAGGAGTATTAATACTCCACGGATTATTATAAACACCCATTTTAGCTTCGTTTAATAGGGTGTTTAAAAAGGTATTTAGTTTTTCTGTATCAACTTGATTGTTGGTAGGTCCTGCATCTAATGAGCTAATACTACTGGTTTTAAAATTATTATCTAATAATGATTTTAATTTTACATTACTGTTTGCTTCCGCCGAAGAGAATACGCGTGGACTACCCAGTAAATCATAACCATTAAAACTATTATTGTTTGGATTATAATTTATAATAGAAAGTGGCTGAATATAATTACCGCCGTATAAAGGGCCGTAATTACTATCCTTACTGTAATTAAGTGCAGGGTATGGGCCCAGCGTGTCTGATATCCACCATGAGTTTAAGGGAGTTGTAGAGGGAGAATTATGCTTGCGGTAGTATTCAAAAACGGTAGGATTAGAGGGACGTTCTTTTAAATTTAAATCGGTAGTAGTGTATGCTCCTGTAATAGCAACGGTGTGTCCGTTAAAATGACCCGTGGGACCATTGTTATATCGAAATTCCTTAAATAAGGTGCCGTAATTCTGTAACGGACTGCTAGTGGGTACTGGCAAGTTGCTCATGCCGGGTAAAATGTCTGTACTTATGCTTTCCGTTCCGTTTAATGTATTACGCATTAAATTTCCATCGGATTTATGAACCGATTCCAAATTTCTTACTCCACCTGCAAACATGCAAAACACCACATGATTTGCTTTTCTAACTCCGGACGCCGCAAACAATCTGCCCGATGGAAGAATATAGGGAACTACAAAAGTTCCTGCACCCGCTAACCCAATTTTTTTTATAAAATTTCTACGTTTCATTTAAAATTAATAATGACGATATTCATTTGAGGTTAAAAAACTGTAATAAACCATTTCGGGCGTAATGGAAGGGTCTTCATCCACTATTTTCTTAAATTGCCAAATCTCCATTTCACTAGGCTCGCGATTTAAGAATTTTCTATATGCATTCTTAATAAAAGTTTCTTTATTCGAATTCATCTCACTTACCGATGGTATAATTGCTTGAGGCGATTTTAAGAAATTTCGTATAATTAAATCCTCCATTAATTTTTTATCTCCAAAAGCATCATAAGCAATAGATAAGTTTGTAAGTTTATCGTTGCTGATAGTGTTCCCGAATAGGTCAGAATAAGCAATGGAAATAAATTCGATATTATTTTTAGTGTTTGGCTTATAAACTCCCGATTTAGTAACATTTACCGAATCAACAATGTATACATACTCTTTTGTTAACTCTTTCTTACAGGAAGTTCCCAAAATAATTAAGCCTGAAAGGAAAAAAAATAATATTAGTATTCTAGCGTATTGCATATTCATCGGAGCTTAAAATTCTTTGTTGCAATTTTTTATAGTTTAAATCTTGTTTAAAAAAGCGACTTTCGTTAAACATCTCTTCTGTAAGAGGTTCTCGAAAAAGATATCTCCGGTATAGGTCACGTACTTGACCCTCATAAAAGTTATCCGATCGCATAATTATTTGAACATAATCATTTTTAGTAGTGCCATACTCAAAGAAAAGATCAGAACTCATTCCATCCACCATCTTCTTTCCTTTTTCTAATTCCTGCTGGGCCGGATAACGGTCAAAAAAATGTTGAAAGGTAGAAACCACAAAATTTTCTGTTCCCATGTTAAGTTGATCATAAAAATAATTATTAACGCATCTTCTGTATATCTCCATAATATCCAGTGTGTCGCCCTCTAGTGCTTTGGGGATGTTTTGAAGCCTCTTTAGTCGAGCAATTTCGTAATTGATTAAATCAATAGAATTGGCATATTGGGGTTGACTTAATGCGTTTGTAAATATCCCTATAAAAAGTGTGATCTGAGCGGTATCGAGCTGATTAAGTAAGTTTGCTTTAATGTTAGAGTAGGTTCGTTGTCGGTACTCATTACTTTGCTGTATTTGAGCGATGAGTGAAGTGCGATTGCTTTGATTAAAGTGCTCATTCTTTAATAATGCTGTCGCATTTGTAGCTTCCGAATTATTGGGTTTTCGGCCCAAAAGTTCTATATAAATTCGGTTATAGTAGCTTTCAATTTTAATTGGATCAACTGTATAATCGGGGAGGGGCTTATTGCCTTCTACATATGTGTTTTCAAATTCTTTCTTTTTGCATGCGCTCATCATAATTACGAGTAACAGCAAAGGCATAAAATTCTTCATGTATTAAATATAATTAATTATAAACGAACTACATCACTTAAGTTTATTAAAAAATAAGACTATAAAACCTTTTTTTAAGCTCCCAAAAACCCTTGTAATCTGCTTAAAAAATGTAATTTTGAAAAAAAATCAGATTATGATTAATAAAGTAGTTTCGGGCGCTGAAGAGGCCGTAAAAGATATTCAAGATAATATGACCATCCTTTTTGGGGGCTTTGGTTTATGTGGTATTCCGGAAAATTGCATTAATGCTTTGGTAAAGAAAAATATAAAAGGGATTACGGCAATTTCCAATAACGCCGGTGTAGATGATTTTGGGCTGGGATTGATGCTGCAAACTAAGCAAATAAAGAAAATGGTAGCTAGTTATGTGGGAGAAAATGCTGAATTTGAAAGACAAATGCTAAGTGGGGAATTAGAAGTTGAACTTATTCCGCAAGGCACCCTGGCCACTCGATGCCTAGCGGCCGGTTACGGCATGCCGGCAATTTATACTCCAGCCGGAGTTGGTACAGAGGTTGCTATAGGAAAGGAAGTAAGAAAATTTACCTTTAATGGTCAGGAAAAAGATTATTTAATGGAATATGCTTTTGATTCTCATTTTGCTATTGTAAAAGCATGGAAAGGCGATACAGCCGGTAATTTAGTGTTTAGGATGACTTCCCGCAATTTTAATCCGATGATGGCAATGGCAGGAAGAATTACTATCGCAGAAGTGGAAGAGTTAGTTGAAGTTGGCGAGTTAAATCCTGATGAAATTCATACCCCGGGAGTTTTTGTGCACCGGATTTTTAAAGGTGCCAATTACGAGAAACGAATTGAGCAACGAACTGTTCGTAAGAAAGAAGCTTAATGCTTATTAAAAATTTATTTAGTACGTTAAGAGGCTATGCATTTTTAAGCATAGCCTTTATTGTTTTAATTAGTCCGTTTGCAAGCGGAATCCGATATGCCATTTCGTGGGATACGGTGGGTTATTACTGGTATTTACCTCAATATTTTATATATGGTGGAAAAATAACAACACTCGAAACGATAGAGATGCTTAGGCAAAAATATGATTTCTGTTCTCATATCTATCAGTTTAATCAGGAGGCGAATGGCTTATATGTATCGCGTTATACTGTAGGTCAGGCGCTTTTTCAATTGCCCTTTTTTATTATGGCTCATCTTATCGCCTTATTGTTCGGGATCTCTGCTGATGGATTTTCCTTCGTGTATTTGTTTTTTCAGATTTTGGGAAGCATCTTTTATTTTTTATCAGCCTTCTTTATTTTAAAAGAACTCCTTAATAATTATGTGTGTGATAAAACGGTTGCTATTACTTTGTTGCTCTTGTTTTTTGGAACAAACTTACTTTACAATTATACGCATCAAACTTGGTATTGCTCCACTCATAATTATTTGTTTGTAGGAATTGTTTACTTGATTTATTTATTGCATCGCTATTCCTTAAAACAGAGCGCTGTTTTAGCAAGATGTATAGGCTTGTTATGTGTTATAATTGCTTTAACAAGACCAGCGGCGTCTTCATTTTTACTTTTGCTGCTATTTCCTTTATTTTATAATGAGAGAATAAAATTGGATAAATACTTCTTAAACCTTTTTGTGGGAGCCACTGTACCGTTAATTTTACAATTATTACATTGGAAAATAAATACCAATGAGTGGATATACTTCGGATATAAAAATCCTGCCGAAGGCTTCGATTACCCCGGTAAACATCTGATTAAAAATTTATTCTATTTTAGGAAAGGATGGTTGGTTTATACACCAGTAATGACTTTTGCATTGTTTGGATTTTATTTCTTGTGCCAAAAAAGCCGAAACCTTTTTTGGAGCATTACTCCATATTTCCTTATTAATTTAATTGTAATTAGTAGCTGGAGCGTATGGTGGTGGTCCGAATCCTATGGTCACCGCGCCATGATAGAGTCATACGCTGTTCTAGTTTTCCCTTTGGCTTTTATAACTCAGGAGATAATAAACCGAAAGTATAAATATGTTTTCGGATTCATGATTGTATTATTATGCATTCTTAATATATTTAAAGTCTGGCAATATTCACAAAACATTCTTAATCCAGGTAGAATAACAAAAGCTTATTATTTTGCCACGTTTTTTAATACAACTAAAAACTCTGCTTTAGATTCGCTGCTCACCATCGATAGAACTTTTGAAGGCCCTGAAAAGCCTGCTTTTCCATGGCGTTACACTCAGCAGGAAGTGTTTAAACTAGACTCTTTAGAGTTAAACGGTAACATACCATATCCATTTGGCTGGAAAGAACAATTTAAAAAGCTTACAAAAAAAGACCACTTCTTTTATAAAGCAGTCTTTAAATATACTGCTAATGATACTGCTTTTAAACCGGAATTTGTGTTTTATACGATGCACAATAAGCAGGGATATAAATATGTAGGTAATCTACTTAAAGCCGATTCAACGCAGGTAGTAAAGAAAATGGAATTTTATTATTTAAGTCCCGAAATCCGTAATGAAAAAGATTCCGTTGGTTTTTATTTTTATGTTGATAAAAAGGGACGAGGTATTATTAGAGACTTTAAGTTATATATACTTAATGAGCAATAAAAAAACCCGGACTTGGCCGGGTTTTTAATTTTATAGATAGAGATTACTTTATCTTAAAAGCTTTCTTTACCTTTTCTACGTAATCTAATTTTTCCCAGGTAAATAATTCAACCTTTACTTTCTTTTCTTTTCCTCCGGGAGCCTTAAATGTTTTGGTAACGGTTTCCGGCTTACGTCCCATGTGCCCGTATGCAGCAGTTTCGCTATATATAGGATTACGTAATTTTAAACGAGTTTCAATACCGTAAGGAGTCATATCGAAAATTTTCTCAACTGCCTTAGCTATTTCACCATCAGTCATTTTTACTTTAGAGGTTCCATACGTATTAATGTAAATGCCCATTGGATCTTTAACACCAATGGCATACGATACCTGAACTAATACTTCGTCGCACACACCTGCGGCAACTAAGTTCTTGGCGATATGACGAGTAGCATAAGCAGCAGAACGGTCAACTTTAGAAGGATCTTTACCAGAGAATGCACCACCACCGTGAGCACCTTTACCACCGTAAGTATCTACAATAATTTTACGGCCAGTTAAACCGGTATCGCCATGCGGTCCACCAATAACAAATTTACCGGTTGGGTTAATGTGATACTTGATTTTATCATTAAATAAATGAGCATATTTAGGATATTTAGCCTTAACACGAGGAATTAAAATGCTAACGATGTCTTTTTTAATCTTATCAAGCATTTTTCCTTCTTTGTCAAAATCATCGTGCTGTGTAGAAACTACAATCGCTTCAATACGCACCGGTTGGTTGTTATCGTTGTACTCAATAGTTACCTGTGATTTTGCATCCGGTCGTAAATATTTAATGGCTTTATCTTCTCTTCTTAGTGCGGCTAGCTCGATAAGGATGCCATGGGCTAAATCAAGAGCTAGAGGCATATAATTAGCAGTTTCCTTTGTGGCGTATCCAAACATCATTCCTTGGTCACCAGCACCCTGGTCTTGCTTCTTTTTACGATCAACACCTTGATTAATATCAGCAGATTGTTCGTGAATGGCAGATAAAATACCGCAGGAGTTTGCTTCAAACATATATTCACTTTTGGTGTATCCTATTTTACGGATAACCTCACGTGCAATTTCCTGAACATCTAAGTAGGCTTTAGACTTCACCTCTCCGGCTAAAACAACCTGGCCGGTAGTTACTAAAGTTTCACAAGCAACCTTAGAATCAGCATCAAATGCTAAAAAGTTATCAATTAAAGCGTCCGAAATCTGATCGGCTACTTTGTCTGGATGTCCTTCTGAAACGGACTCTGATGTAAATAAATATGACATTATTTTTTTTGATTTAAGGTTACGAATTTAAAGGTTTTAAGCTACAAAACAAATTGTTTTTTTGGATAAGTAAGGCGGTTAAATAGATAGTTTTATTAAAAGTATTCGCCCTTAAAATAGAGCCTAATGAATAGAAATTTATAGGCATTCATTTTAACGCAGGGCTTATTTAAAGCTTAATTTAATTGAGATTAATGACTGATTTTTTAATCGTTTATTAATTAAAATAAAGGATTAATAAGGGGTTTAAGGAGGCGGCACTTATTCATTAATATATCTAAAACATTTATTTTATGTTTGGAATTTAAAAATAATTAGTATACTTGCAGTGTCATTTAGCCGGAACACAATGTTTCTTTCCGGTAAAAAATCAAAAAAGTTTATTGAATTTTTACAATCAATTTTATAATCCCTTTTAAAACCATATGTTCGATTTTAAACAATTAAGCTCTAAGCTAGTAGGAGAGTTGCGCGAAATTGCTTCCGAATTAAAATTAGATAATACAGAATCTCTTAAAAAGCAGGAGTTAATCAGCAAGATTCTTGATAAACAGAAGATCTTAATGGATGCCTTAGGTGGCGCCTTGCCTGTTGAGGATGAACCGAAGAGCACAACTAAAAAACCGGAACCTAAAACCACCCGAAAACAGGAAATTCTCCCCGAAATTGCACCCTTGTTTGATGATGAACCGGTTGTTGTGGAAGAAGTAAAACAAAACGTTGCTCCGGTTGCTGAAACCGTTTTAACTGAACCTGTAGCCGAAGAAACAAAAGTCTCCGAAAATAAAGAACATACGCCCGAAAAGCGTCATCATGATCATGCCCAACATCGTAAACACGATAATCAGCATCGCAACAATAATAATCCTAATCCTAATCCTAATCAGCACAATCAGCAGCCTAGAGAGCCTGCGTTTAATTTTGATGGAGTTGTTACAGCCGAAGGAGTTTTAGAAATTATGCCGGATGGCTATGGTTTTTTACGCTCTGCCGATTATAACTATTTAAACTCACCTGATGATATTTATGTATCTCAATCGCAAATTAAATTATTTGGCTTAAAAACAGGCGATACAGTTCGTGGAGGTATTCGTCCGCCACGCGAAGGCGAGAAATATTTTCCGTTGATTAAAGTAGATTCAATTAACGGTCTGGACCCTGCCATCGTTCGTGATAGAGCACCTTTTGATTACCTAACTCCGTTATTTCCAAACGAAAAATTTCAATTAACAAGTAAAACAAAACCATCAAACGCTATGCGTATAGTGGATCTGTTTGCGCCTATTGGTAAAGGTCAGCGTGGATTAATTGTGGCCCAGCCAAAAACGGGTAAAACCTTATTAATGCAGGAAATTGCAAATGCTATTGCTTTGCATCACCCCGAAGTTTATTTAATTATTTTATTAATTGATGAACGTCCGGAAGAGGTGACTGAAATGGCACGTAATGTAAGAGCCGAGGTAATTTCCTCTACGTTTGATGAGCCTGCAGAAAAACATGTGAAAATTGCCAACATTGTGTTGGAAAAAGCTAAGCGCATGGTAGAGTGCGGTCATGATGTGGTTATACTTTTAGATTCCATTACTCGTTTGGCCCGCGCCTATAATACGGTTTCGCCTGCCTCAGGTAAGGTGTTAACAGGGGGTGTTGATGCCAATGCCTTACATAAACCAAAACGTTTCTTTGGTTCTGCACGTAAAATTGAAAACGGCGGATCGTTAACTATTTTAGCTACGGCATTAACGGATACTGGTTCAAAAATGGATGAGGTAATTTTTGAAGAGTTTAAAGGTACCGGTAACATGGAATTGCAGTTAGACCGTAAATTGGCTAACAAGCGTATATTCCCTGCTATTGATATTGTGGCCTCATCAACTCGTCGCGAAGATTTATTGCGCGATAAGGAAACGCTTCAGCGTATATGGGTAATGCGCAAGCATCTAGCGGACATGACTTCTCAGGAATCAATGGATTTTATTTTAAATCAAATGAACTTAACTCAAACCAATGAAGAGTTGTTGGTAACAATGAATAAGTAGTTGTTTAGAAAACTATAAAATTTTGAAGGTTTAGAAAGTTGAAGGTTTTGAATGTTTATAAGGATTTAGTAATTTATTAATATTAGGCTTCGATTCCTCAGCCTGACAGGATGAAATCTTTTGTCACCCTGAGGTATCGAAGGGTAGACAAAAGTTAGAATGAAGCCAACAATCAAATACGGATTAATCTCGGGAGTATTTGCAGGAAGCTGGATGTTTATTCAGTTTATGACCGGTGTATATAAAACCAGTTTTGGGTCTATTGCCGGAAGCTTGTTTTATATTTTATTGTTGTTTTGCATTTTTATTGGTGTTCGCGAAACTCGAGATAAATTGTTAAACGGATTGATAGATATCAAAACAGCGGTAGGTAACGGATTGCAGGTAGCAGCCGTAAGTGCGGTCGTACATGCACTTATTACATACATATATTGGGTGTGGGTTCCATCCGATTTTTATGTTTACCTGGTAGATACTGTTAAGCAAGTTGGTGCTGAGTTAAAAAAATCTCCCGAAGAAATTGCGGAACAATTGGAACAGTTGCAAGAAAATCTAAAACCCTTTCGTCAGGCCACACTTACAATTTTTAATTCTATGATTCCCGGAATTTTTGGTTCTATTCTTTTTGCCTTCATCCTCAAAAAACCATGAGCGTAAATACTATTATATTATTGTTAACTATTATAGTTTCTATTCTTTGTTTCAATAATCATAATCTGTTTTACAAGCTTCAGTTTAATGCCTGGCAAATAAAGAGCCGTAAAGAGGGTTGGCGTTTCTTTAGTCATGCCCTGGTCCACGCCGACTGGATGCATCTTATTTTTAATATGTTTTCACTTTTTATGTTCGGCGGAATCGTAGAAAGTTATTACCGTTATTATTTTGGAGAACAACAAGGGCTGCTTTATTTTATTCTTTTATATATTGGCGGAATTTTGTTTGCAGCCATTCCCAGTTACGAGAAACATAAAAACCACGAGTGGTATAATTCTGTTGGAGCATCGGGTGCTGTTAGTGCGGTTGTGTTTTCCTATATTATATTCGACCCTATGAACAGTATCTGTTTGTATGGCATATTGTGTTTGCCCGGTATTGTGTGGGGAGTTGTATATATGGTTTATAGCTGGTATTCTTCCCGCAATCAAAACGATTTGGTAAATCATGATGCGCATTTGGGTGGAGCCATATTTGGTATTTTATTTACCATTGCTCTAAAACCCAACTTGGGCACTTTATTTATGGAAAAAATCGCATTGTATTTCAGATAATGAAAAAAGCACTTTTCTTAGATCGCGATGGCGTAATTAACTTGGATAAAGACGATGGTTCATTTACCTATAAGGTAGAGGATTTTATTATTCTGGACGATGTGGTGGAGGGGCTGAGGCTGGCAAAACTGAAAGGTTTTATGCTAATTGTAATTACCAACCAAAGTGGTATTGGGAGGGGAATATATAATCACGCTGATGTGGCAGCAGTTCATCATAAATTAGAAAATTCACTTTCCGCGGAGCAGGTTTATTTGGATGCAATTTATTACTGTCCGCATCATCCAAGTTCTTCTAATTGTATTTGCCGAAAGCCCGATAGTGTGATGGTAGAGAAAGCCATCGCTCGTTTTAATATTGATCCTAAACAATCCATTTTTGTAGGCGATAAGGAACGCGATATTGTCTGTGCCCGAAAGGCCGGTATAGAAAATGTTTACCATATTAAAACCAATTCTTCATTAAGTCAAATTATTCATGCAATCGAAACTTTATAACGATCTCGTAATTTTTAACGGAAAGCTTGTTTCTGCTGATCAGATAAATCTGGGCATTGATAACCGTTCATTTAAATACGGCGACGGATTGTTTGAATCAATCAGACTTACTAACGGCGAGCCCCGCTTCCTTAACTATCATTATGAACGATTGATAGAGGGGATTAAATTATTAAAGATTGTAACGGATAATTCCTTTACAGTGGAATTTCTTTTGAAACAAATCAATCGTTTACGTGCTGTTATCTCCGGAGCTAAAGAAGGCAGAATACGGGTTACCATTTTTAGAAATGGCGGAGGTTTGTATACACCAAATGTAAATTCATTCTCTTATCTGTTGGAACTTACTCCACTTGCCATTAATGGTTATCCCTTAAACGTTAACGGTCTGCACCTGGATGTTTATAATGAAATTACAAAACCATTAGGTGTTTTATCTAATTATAAAACCAATAATGCACTAGTGAGTGTTCTTGCCGGTGTTTACAAATCGGGCAAGGGACTGGATGAAGCTGTAATACTAAATCAGGAGGGCAGAGTGTGTGAGGCTATATCATCCAACATATTCTTTATAACATTACAAAACGAAGTTGTTACCCCCGCCTTGAGTGAAGGGTGTTTGGCCGGTGTTATGCGACGCGTAGTAATGGAACGATTAAGCATAAATTACCAAGTATCGGAGACTGAAGTAAACATAAATAACCTTGCTGATTATAAGGAATGCTTTATTACGAATGCAACCCGTGGAGTACAATGGGTACAGCGAATAGGAAATATAAATTTCGGTAATGAAATCATCCAGGCCATGTGTCCTCAAATTGATTTGTAAGCTTTAAAAATATTTTATAAGTTTGTAACCATGAAAATAAAAAACATAGTGAGTTATTATTACGACATCCGCTAGGAGAGTCGTGTATATTCATTATTTAACAATAATCTAATAATTAAAACCGACTCAGAGAAGAGTCGGTTTTTTTATTTTCTCTCTTCTCTGGTCAACTAAAAAATTTAAAAATGAAACAAGAGTTTGAATTATACACCAGCGAAGACCGCAAAGTATGGACTTTATTATTTGAAAGGCAAAAGCAAAACCTGCAAAACAAAGGTTCAAGTATATACCTCGAAAGCCTTGAATTGATGGGCCCTGTTTTAAATGCTCGTAATTTGCCAAATTTTAGCGAGATAGCGCATTGGTTTAAAGGCCAAACGGGCTGGTCCATTGAGGTGGTACCCGGACTAATACCGGTTAACGATTTCTTTAAGCTTTTGGCTGAAAAGAAGTTTTGTTCATCAACCTGGTTAAGGAGCAAGAATAGTTTGGACTATCTGGAGGAACCCGATATGTTTCATGATATTTTTGGCCATATACCACTTTTATGTAACCCCATTTTTTCATCGTTTATGGAGAAGTTCGGTAAAATTGGATTACAACATGCGCACAATAAACTAATTGAAACACAACTTCAGCGTTTATACTGGTTTACAATTGAATTTGGTGTAATTAAAGAAGACAAAATTAAATCGTATGGAGCGGGCATTATGTCGTCGTTTGGAGAAACCAATCTGGTTAATGAGGGAAAGGCAGAGTTTGTTCCGTTTAATTTAAATGAAATCATCCAAACAGATTTCAGAACCGATATAGTGCAGGGCAAATATTTTGTATTAAATTCATTCCAGGAATTGTTCGATGTATTAAATGAATATGAATGCAGAATTATAAAACAGAAAAATTATGAACTGGCAGATATTGGAGAATAGACTTAATAAAGAGTTTAAACTAAAAAGCTTTAGTGATATTATTTCACGATTAAATACTTTGGCTATTAAGGCGGACGATCTCAATCATCATCCAGATTTGGAAATACTTAACTATAACCAAATCCGTTTTAAGTTATTTACGCATGATGCGAATGCTATAACAGAGAAAGATTATAAGCTTGCTGCTGTTATAGACGATCTGTTTAGCAAGTATTAGAAAGGGTTTGATATTTACTGCTTCTTTACAATACTGAAATCGTCCTCGTTTGCAACGAGGACGGGATAAAAATGCGTTTAAAATGTATAAGATTATTTTATATTTATTTGTTAGGTGGCGTTACAAACGCCATTTTATCCCCATCCTCGTTACCGCTTCGCTAAAACGAGGACGAGATGATGCTTATGTTACTTAATTTAATTTTAGAAAGATAGATTGCGGCTTGGTGGCCACAATAACGGAGTATGTTTAGTACATCGACCTCCCGGGCTTAACCCGGGATCTTTAATTAAGCTTTTGATTAAAGCTGCTTCTTTATAAACTTGGTAAGGATTACAATGTTTTGTTCGTTAATCTTCCCTTCAATCTGTTCGGGATTATCATGAACCAGTTTTATTTTCTTTACAATGGTTCCCTTAGAAGCTGTAAAGTTTGTGCCCTTAACATTAAGAGCCTGTGTTAAAACCACGCTGTCGCCGCTTTCCAGTATGTTACCAAATGCGTCTTTATGCACGTCTGCTACTTCAAAAGCCGTTTGTGCCCAACGCACTACTTCTTCGTCAATATCTACTGAGTTTAATAAATTGTAAGCCCAGTCTTCGTCTTTATATTTGGTGAGTAAGCGGTAGCTTAGGGCTTCTACGCATGGTTCAGGATTCCAGATACTGCCTTCTAAACAACGCCAGTGGAAACTATTTTCACCTACTGTTATTTCTTTAAGGCAAGTAGCACAAAGGGCAACCTGGTCTTCAATACTGTCGCCTGATTTTGGACTAACAGTATAAGCTTCAATCGCTTTTTCGGTGCTGCATAGTTCGCATAAATCTCCGCAGCGGACTTTTAAGTTTTGATGGATAGACATGTATTTGATGATTATGTGTTGAGATGTTTGAGGCGCAAATGTAATTTAAATTATAATGATTAAAAAAGGCCGGAAAATTCCAGCCTCTTAAATAAAAATATATACGTATGATTACTAAAAATCAAATTTAATACCTTGTGCAAGTGGTAAGCTTGTAGAGTAGTTAATGGTGTTGGTTTGACGACGCATGTAAATTTTCCAGCTGTCAGAACCGCTTTCGCGTCCACCACCAGTTTCTTTCTCACCACCAAAAGCACCACCAATTTCTGCTCCTGAAGTACCAATGTTTACGTTGGCAATTCCGCAATCAGAACCTTCGTGCGATAAGAATTGTTCCATTTCGCGCATACTGTTGGTGAAGATAGAAGAAGATAAACCTTGCGGAACATCATTCTGCATAGCGATGGCTTCGTCTATTGTTTTGTATTTCATTACATATAAAATGGGCGCGAAGGTTTCTTCCTGTACAATTTGGTATGAATTCTTAGCTTCAATAATACATGGTTTAACATAACAGCCGCTCTCGTATCCGGATCCTTCCAATACGCCGCCTTCAACTATAACGTTTCCGCCTTCTTTCTTAGCGTGAGCAATGGCGTTTAAATAGTCTTCCGTTGCTTTTTTGTCAATAAGTGGTCCAACGTGGTTATTAGCGTCTAATGGATTACCAATCTTTAATTGTCCGTATGCATTCTTTAATACTGATAATGTTTTATCGTAAACACTTTCATGCACAATTAAACGGCGTGTGCTTGTACAACGTTGCCCGGCAGTACCCACTGCGCCAAAAACAGCACCAACTAATACCATGCTTAAATCAGCATGTTCGGATACGATAATAGCATTGTTTCCACCTAGTTCTAAGATCGATCTTCCAAAACGTTCAGCAACTTTGGCTGATACAATACGTCCGATTCGGGTAGAACCGGTGAAAGAAACTAAAGGAACACGTTTATCATTATTCATTAAATTACCAACCGGATTTCCGATTAAAACGCAGCTAACACCCTCTGGTACATTGTTGCGTTCAAACACACTACTGATAATATTCTGACAAGCTACTGCACATAAAGGGGTTTTAGAAGAGGGTTTCCAAACACATACATCACCACACACCCAAGCTAAAGCAGCATTCCAGCTCCATACTGCCACCGGGAAATTAAATGCAGAAATAATCCCTACAATACCAAGTGGATGATATTGCTCGTACATGCGGTGTCTCGGGCGTTCGCTATGCATGGTTAAACCATATAACTGACGGGATAAACCAACCGCAAAATCACAGATATCAATCATCTCCTGCACCTCGCCTAAACCTTCTTGTAAGCTTTTTCCCATTTCGTAAGAAACCAGTTTTCCAAGAGGCTCCTTGTATTTACGTAATTCTTCTCCAATCTGACGAACAATTTCGCCACGTTTTGGAGCAGGCATCATGCGCCAGGTTTTAAATGCTTCCTGTGCTGTGGCAATTACTTTTTCGTAATCTTCTGCCGAAGCCTGATTAAGTTCTCCAATTAATTCACCATCTACCGGCGAATACGATTGAATTTTAGCACCTTTAGTATTCCAGTGTTTTGTGCCGGTTGAAGCACCAAAATTTAATTCTCTTTTTACACCTAATTGTTCAAGGATTTCGGCAACGCCAAATTGATCTGAAGTTAAAGCACTCATCTTATTTTTAATTTTTTCAAAGGTACTTATTTTTTAAGGGAAGGACAATAGTCATGACCATACTTTAAACCCATATTTTGCATTATAACATGTAAAATCTGCCATACGGTTATCGATTACTTCGTACCATCAGAGTTAACGAAGCTTAAACTTCGAGTTAATGTTGGTAGGCCCGGATTCCCAAGCCATTGCTTATCCTTCTATGCAATAGTTTTTACACTTCTGGTGCATAAAAAAACATTAACAGTTATAGTATAAAATGTTGACAGTAGAAAACGATAATCTTTTTCTTCTTTTAATTCGTTAATTTACAGAGGTTTGATATAGCATAAAGTAGATAACCAAACTATACAACAAACCCAAAAGCATATAAGTTTTACACCAAGCACTTAAGATCTTATAATCCTCTTTAAGTTTAGCTTTCAAACTTCTAAAACTTATAACTAATATAGGAAACTGAATAGCAATAAGCATATATGTAAAAGACCACAAATCGCCGCTTGAAATTTGCAGGTATTGCAAATAGCCTACCAACAATAGTTGTAAAAACCCTAAACCAAAAATGATATAGTTGGTGGTTTTTAGTCCAAACACCACGGGTATGGTCTCTGCTCCAAATTCTCTATCGCCAAATTCATCCTCGGCATCTTTTATAATCTCTCTCCATAAATTACTTATAAACGAAAAAAAGGAAAAGGCTAAAATAAAATAAGCAATACTATTAAAGCTAAAATTAAATTGAAAAATATATTCCTTATATCGCAGATTAAGTAACGGTATTTCAAATAAGCCAACTAAAAGGGGCACCATTCCAGTTAAAAAAGCAACTACTAAATTTCCAATTATAAGTTGTTTCTTAAAATTAGTGGAGTAAAACCATAGGATTCCGGAAGCAATAACATAAATTAAAGATAATTTATAATTACCCATTTTATATGAAACATAAAAAACTAAAATAAAAGCAACAATGTTAAATACAACATGCAAAGCCATTGCAACTCTTCTCTTAATTTCTTTACCAATCGGATTTACCTTCGGTCGATTAATATTATCTATTCTAATATCAAAATAATCGTTTATAATATATCCTGCAGCAGTTACCAATACTGTGGATAATACAATTAAAAAGAAATCAATTTCTTTTACCTGTAATTTAAAATCATTAACCTTTAACATAGGCCAAATAACTGCATAACGCATTAAATACATGGTTGCAGCCACAATTAATAAATTTGGTAATCGAACTAATCTAAAAAAAGCCTTCATTATTCTATTTGTAAAACCAATCCTTTAAGATACTCATTTTCCGGATGAAAAATATTTATTGCATGATCGGGGGGTTGATGTAATTGATGCAATATCCTCACACTTCTTCCAGAGATAATAGCGGCTGCCATAACGGTTGAATTAAAAAGAGCCTTATCAATTACAGATGAGCAGCTAAATGTAAACAATATACCTCCCGGCTTAATTAATTTAATGGCTTCAGCGTTTAATCTTTTATAGCCTTTAACTGCATTATGTTTTACGTTTTGATGTTTCGCAAATGCAGGTGGGTCTAAAATTATAACATCATAAATATTTTCTTTATCCTTCAAAAAAGTAAAGGTATCAACAGCAAATGATTCATGATTGGGATTTCCTCCCGTAAAATTTAACTTAACATTTTGTTCGGTTAAATCAATCGCCTTCTTTGATGAATCAACACTATGAACCAAACTTGCTTGCGCCTTTAAAGCATATACTGAAAATCCACCCGAATAACAGAATGTATTTAAAACACTTTTTCCTTTACAATAATGTTGAAGTAATAACCTGTTCTCACGCTGATCTATAAAAAATCCGGTTTTCTGTCCGCTTACCCAATCTACATTAAATTTGCAATTGTTTTCTATAACCTCATTACTACTCACCTCTTTAAACCACCACTTATTTTCTACCTGAATTTTAGCTTGCTTAGGCATGGTTTCATCACTCTTATCGTATACAGCTACTAATTTATCTCCATATACTTCCTTTAAGATTCTTGCAAAATCATCTTTCAAAAAATGCATGCCAATCGAATGCGTTTGCATTACGGCTACACCATTATAATAATCAATAATTAGCCCAGGTAATAAATCCCCCTCAGCATTAATGAGTCTGTAAACATTTGTTTCATTATTATTTACAAGATTAAGAGTCTTACGGAGATTATATGCCGATTCAATTCTTCCTTTCCAAAATCCATAATTAGGATTAACCTTCTCAAAACTAAAACATCTTACACTAATAGACCCTATTTGGAAATGACCGATAGCCAAAAACTGTCCACTCGATGAATATACCTCCACAATTTCTCCTTCTTCAGGTTTAAGCGAGTCGCCTTTAAGGTCTGAAATCTTTTTAATAGCCCCAGAAAAGACCCAGGGATGAAATCGTAATAAAGAATTCTCTTTACCCGAATTTAAAATGACTTTTGGAAAATTATTCATTTAATTTTATTTAGCAATTTAAAAATTAAAGAGAGGCAAGAAGCACCTTCCAGGCCTCCATAACTTTGTTTTCTGCTAAAAGATTTTTAGCCACTATATGCAACTCATTTTCTAATTGTGTACGGTTATGTTTGAAGTCTTCAAATAAATCTAGGATGGCTCCACCCTCCAGATATTTCGCCACTTCTTCCTTACTTGGAATTTTTTCTATATTCCCTAACTGTCCTAAATTATTCCCCGTTAATATTTTACTCAACCTAATCTTATCTGGGATTTGATCTACTCCTATTCCTAATGTTGTTATAGGTTTTTCAACTTCAAATAACGAATCGCCGAACGATTTGCAATACCAATTGTATCCTAATCTACCAACTAACCGAATTTTATTTTGATCAATTTTACCGTCCGTTAATACATTTTCATTAATATGCATGCATAATACTTCGCAAACAACTAAATTTCCAGCACCTCCCTCTTTTCCTAATTCAATAACTTCTTTTACTTTACACTCAAACTGAACAGGAGATTCTTTAACTCTAAATGGTTTAATATTAATTGAGTTTTCCTTAGTAAAACCTCCCTTTACAAATTCGTCTATTCCTTTTTCATATTCGGTGCTGGCTAATGATGTTTGTTCTACGATATCATAATTTACAACATTAATCACTACTTCAGGTACCTCAAGCACATTATCTAATGTGTTTTTAGTTTTACCTGTTCTACCACTTCGGGCTGGAGAAAAAATCATTATAGGTGGATTTGCACTAAATACATTAAAAAAGCTAAATGGACTTAAGTTAGGGTTTCCTTCTTTATCTATTGTACTGGCAAACGCAATAGGACGAGGAGCTATAGCCGCAAGCATTTGTTGATGCAATTCCGAGACCTTTACATCTTTAGGATTAATTGTCATAATCAGGGTAATTTTAGATCAAATTTAGTCTTTAAATCGTTATACATTCTACTATAAAACACTTTAAAACTAAATACATAAATAGGACTAGTTAAACGACCTATGGCCTTATTCTTATTAAACACTATTCTGTAACCTACATCAGCGCCAATACCAAAATACCGATGAAACTTGTATGTTCCGCTCATGGTAGGTTCGTATATAAACATCATTTTCCTGTCTTCTCTAGTGAGCTTTTCATTTAAATAATAAGATCGGTAAGTAATTCCCCAACCCGCCTGAACCGGTATGGAAAATTTCCAATGCTTGGTATGGTAAAAAGTGTATTCCAAATAATAAGCCATATAGTTAATATTCCACTTTTTAGGGGCAGTAATTTTAATGTCATTTATCTCTATGATACCATATTCCATAAGCGGACTGCTTAATAAATTAATCCCCCCCCCAATCGTTAAATTTTTACCAAAATCGACGCCAATGCTATAGCCAGTCATTTGTGCACGCCTGTTTGCAATAAAGGAGTTTCTGCTGCCCCAATCTGCTGTAAAATAAACCTTCTCTTTTAGGCTCTGTGCAATTGAGTCGGTAAATTGAGAAGTTTGTGCAAATAGACAATTTGTATTAAAAACAAACCATAGAGAAAAGACTAAACAGTAACTAATTATTCTGTACACTCAGTATTATATTTAAACGGCATTAAAAAGCATAATGTATAAAATGTACTTTAATTAAAAAGCCACCTTTTAGGTGGCTTAATTATTAATGATTTTTGTCAAACTCTTTTTCTTTTTCACTTAAAGGTACCGTTTGAAGCACAAAATCTTCCTCCATATCCGGACGGCTATAATCATAAGGCCAACGCTCTACAACTGGAAGTGGTCCTGGCCAGTTTCCATGAATATGTTCTACAGGGGCTGTCCATTCTAAAGTATTAGATTTCCATGGATTTTGAGGAGCCTTAGCACCTTTAAAAATGGAGAAAAAGAAATTAAACAAGAAAAGACACTGAGCAAGCGCACCAATAATAACAAATATGGTAATAAAAACATTTATATCCTGAAGTCCTTCAAAAAGAGAGAATGCCTCGTTTGTGTAGTAACGACGTGGTACACCAGCCAGACCTATAAAGTGCATGGGAAAAAACACCCCATAAACAGAGACAAATGTAGCCCAAAAATGAACATAGCCTAATTGTTTATTCATCATTTTACCATACATACGAGGGAACCAATGATAAACTCCTGCCAACATAGCAAATATTGCAGAAACCCCCATTACAATGTGGAAGTGAGCAACCACAAAATAAGTGTCATGTACGTTTATATCCAATGCAGAGTCAGCTAAAATAATACCAGTTAGACCACCCGTAATAAAAGTAGAAACCATACCTACTGCAAAAAGCATAGCAGGAGTGTATTGAATATTAGCTTTCCAAAGCGTAGTTATGTAGTTAAATGCTTTAACCGCAGATGGAATAGCAATTAATAAAGTTGTAAAAACGAATACAGATCCTAAAAATGGATTCATACCCGTAATATACATGTGGTGACCCCAAACTATAAACGATAAGAAAGCAATAGCCAAAATAGAAACTATCATGGCGCGATATCCGAAAATTGGTTTACGTGAGTTAACCGAAATAACCTCAGAAGTAATACCTAAAGCGGGTAAAATAATTATGTAAACCTCGGGATGTCCTAGAAACCAAAACAAGTGTTGGAATAAAATAGGTGAACCACCCGTTTGTTCAAGTGCCTGACCACTTATGTATATATCTGACAAATAGAAGCTGGTTCCAAATGATCTATCAAAAATTAATAGTAATGCAGCTGAAAATAACACCGGGAAAGATAAAACCCCTAGAACAGCTGTAATTAAAAATGCCCAAATGGTTAAAGGCATTCTGGTCATAGTCATTCCACGTGTGCGTAAGTTAATTACTGTAATGATGTAATTTAAACCACCCAATAATGCAGAAATAATAAATAAAGACATGGAAACCAACCATAAAGTCATACCTAAGCCAGATCCGGGTATTGCTTGAGGAAGAGCGCTAAGGGGAGGGTATACGGTCCAACCAGCAGAAGCAGGCCCTGTTTCAACAAACAAGGATAGAAACATAATTAGTGAGGAGGCAAAGAAGAACCAATAGGACAACATATTTAAGAAACCGGAAGCCATATCGCGAGCACCAATCTGAAGTGGAATTAATAGATTACTAAATGTCCCACTTAAACCACCGGTTAATACCATAAATACCATGATGGTACCATGTATAGTAACAAGTGCAAGATACATATTAGGATCTAAAACTCCATTCGGAGCCCATTTATCTCCCAAGAAGAAATTCATAAAGGCAAAACCTTTGCCTGGCCATGCTAATTGTAAACGGAATAAAATCGACATAATCATTCCGATTACAGCCATTACAATTGCAGTAACCAAAAACTGCTTAGAAATCATTTTGTGGTCGGTGCTAAACACCCATTTCTCCAACCAGTGTTGATCTTCATGATCGTGATCGTGGTGGTCATGGCCATGATGATCATCGTGATGATCGTGACTGTGAGCTGCGTGTGCATCGTGGTTGTGAGCATGCATATCGTTTCCCATATCTCTAAATTTATATTTTTAAACTAAGTTTTATTTTATTTCATCGCAACCTTAGTTGCTGAATCCGTTTTAGCTTCAGGAGCTTTAACTGTTGCAGAATCAGAGGCAACAGGATTACCATCTTTAGGTGCATCTGCTGGCTTTAATGTCTCGGCTAATGTTTTTTGTTCTTTAACCCATTTATTATATTCCTCCTCGGTTTCAACAATAATATTCATTTGCATATTGTAATGAGCGGCACCACAAATTTTATTACATAAAAGAATGTAATCAAATTTTTCATTTCCGGTTTTTTTACGCATTTCTGCTGAAGTAATGGTGGGCTTAAAATGGAACATCGTTACCATACCAGGAACACAATTCATTTGGGCGCGGAAGTGAGGAAAATAAGCAGAATGAATTACATCTCTCGAACGAAACTTAAACGAAACCATTTTACCTACCGGTAAATGTATTTCCCCCTTAACCATATAATCATCCGAAGCTGCACCATCATTCATGTTTACTCCTAATTCATTTGCACCTTCAATTAAACGATAGCTAGCTTCACCCAATTTATTGTCTTTACCACTATAACGTGCAGTCCAATCAAATTGTTTAGCATACAATTCAATTACTGTTGCATCTTCGGGAGCCTTAGAGGTAATTTCGTTCCAACTTTTTAATCCATAAGAAATTATGAAAGTTAAAACTGCAGCCGGTACAATAGTCCAAATCATCTCTAATTTATTGGAATGAGAAAAGAAAAATGCTTTAGAATTGTCCTTACCTGCATATTTAAATGCAAAATAAGCTAAAAACAAATGGGTTAGAACAAAAGGAATAAAAATTAAGATCATGTTAACATCCATTAACCAATCGATTTCTTTTCCATGTTCAGATGCTGCTTCAGGCAATAAAAATTTACTGTAGGATTTAATTTGCCATACAATAAAAACAAAAAAGGACAGAATGAATAGCATCATTAATGTTCCGTTTGTTTTGTTATCTTTTTCGGTGGCAAAATCGTTAACACCACCACGAAGTTTATTGGCTAATTCAACAACTCCGGATAATCTTATTAATACAATGATGAATAAGACTATTGCAACTATCAGTAATAATTTCATATCTTTTTATTTATCTAATTAATTAAACATGAAAATGAACACTTTCCTCTAACATTGGGTGATTTTTAGGCACCAATGGTGTTTTAGAAAGTGTGGAAAATAACATATACAAAAATAAACCTAAGAAGAACAATGAAGTTCCAATTTCAGTGATTCCTAAATGCCAGTGCTCACCAACTGTACCGGGCATAATCATCATGAAGAAGTCAAACCAGTGCCCGATAATAATTAGAATTGCAGCTACAACAACGTAATTTTCTAAACGTTTAGCGTTACGAGTCATTAAAATAAGGAAAGGTGCCCCAAAATTAATTGCCAACATTCCAATAAAAAATATTCTGTAGTGATCTTGGCGGAAAATAAAGTAAGTAACCTCTTCAGGAATATTTGCATACCAGTATAACATAAATTGAGAGAAATACAGGTAAGTCCAAAAAATTGAGAATGCAAACATAAATTTTCCTAAATCGTGAATATGATTCTGATTAACATTAGGTAAATACCCTTTTCGTTTTAGATGAATAGTTACCAGTGCAATCATAGACAATCCTGTAACAAATAAACTTGCAAACGTATACCACCCAAATAGGGTTGAAAACCAGTGAGCATCAATAGACATAATTACATCCCAAGCAGAGGTTGAGGAAGTAACACCGTATAATACAAGAAAAACAGCGGAGTATTTAGTCATTTTATTGTATTTAACCAGTCCTCCCAATTCGTCCTCTTGCAATGACCATTTACGCATTAAGAATGCAAATCCCGACCAAATTAGTGCGTAACAAATTAAACGAATAGTATAGAAAGGGACATTTAAATACCCTGATTTTCCGGCTATAATTGAATCGTAGTGTTCACTATTAGGATCTGTTAAACCTTCGTGGGTCCAGTGATAAATATAGTGATGTCCAAATACGAATATTAGAACCATGAAAATAGTGGAAGGAATTAAATAACGGCCAAAACTCATTAGTACACGTTTAATAACTACACTCCACCCAACTTCGGCTACAAATTGAACTGCCAAAAAGAAGGTAGCAGCCAGTGCTATTGCCATAAAGAAATAGTTACCTAATAGTAAGCTTGCCCAAGAACGAGTAACATCACCGCTGGCAAAACTCACCCCAATTGAAATCCCACCTAAAACCATAAGTACTATGGCTGGAATTTTATATTTACTGGTAAATTCGAATTGCATAATTTCTAATTTTCTAACTTATAAATATTACTTTTTAGTTGAATCTGCTGGAGCAGCTGAAGAAGGAGCTCCCGCTGTATTATCTCTTTGAAGCTTGTTAACATAAGCTACCAATTTCCATCTTTCATCTTTAGAAAGCTGAGAAGCATGACCGCCCATTAGACCTTTACCATAGGTAAGTGTATGAAACATTTTACCATCTGGTAAGTTAATGTGCGCTGCATCATAATAAGATGGAACAGGAAATGCCTCACCATTTACTTTTATGGTACCAGCACCGTCTCCTTTTTCGCCATGGCAATGTTTACACATTTTAGTATAAAGTTCTTTGCCTTCATTTTCCATTTTTTCGTCAACTGCCGGACCAACTAAATTTACCCCTGCGGCTTCATAACCTTCAGGTGTATTGGGATATGCATAAGGTTGAAAACCACGAGGTATTGTATTGGATGGCGCACTTTGAGCAGACATACTATCAGAAACATTAGGGTTTCTGTCGTATGTTTCATATGCAACTGATCTATACATATCCGGCATATATTCCAATCCGGGGCTTAATGGATCATTTTTACACGCAACTACTGAAATCATAGTGCCGATAACCATTAAACTTAATATTTTTTTATTATTCATTTTGTTAAACATAGACCTACTGAATAATTATTGACCATAATATTTTACCTCTTCAGCTCCATGACTTAAGAGTATGCTTTTAACTTCTTCTTCCTTTGTATCATCTTTAACAACAACATGCATAATATGCTTATCATCACTTTGACGAGCATCGGGCACAAATGGAGCTTTACCCGGAATTAACTTACTCCTTAAGAAAAAAGTTAAAACCATGCCATGTGCTGCACAAAACACAGTAGATTCAAATAAGATAGGAACAAAGGCAGGTACATTTTTATAAAATGCAAAACTAGGTTTACCACCAAAATCCATTGGCCAATCCGATATATTCATGTACCATGTCATTAAAATGGCCAGGCTTAAACCTGTTGCACCATAAATGAAAGAGCAAATGGAGATACGAGACGGTTTTAATCCTAATGCATGATCCAATCCATGAACTGGATAAGGAGAAATAACATCCTTAATTTTTACCCCTTTTTGTTTAATCGCTTTGATGTTATGAAGTAAAACTTCATCATCACCAAAAATTGCAAATATTTCTTTAGCCATAACTTAAATTTCTAATTTATTAATGAGCGTTATGATGTCCATGATCATGTGCATGTTTTCTTGCCTCTCTGTGTGCCTGCGTAGAAGAAGATTTTACAATAGTCTTAAGTTCAGACATAGCAATTACAGGGAAGAATTTAGCAAATAATAAGAATAATGTAAAAAACAATCCAATTGAACCAATATAAATACCAACCTCAACCCATGTTGGAGAGTACATTGACCATTCAGCAGGAATGTAAGCACGATGCAACGATGAAACGATAATAACGAAACGCTCGAACCACATTCCGATGTTAACAAAGATGGATAGTACGAATGTAAAGGCGATGTTGGTTCTTAATTTTTCGCTCCAAAAGAACTGCGGAGAGAATACGTTACAAGACATCATACTCCAATACGCCCACCAATAGGGACCTGTTGCACGATTTATAAAACAATACGACTCATATTCAACACCCGAATACCAAGCAATGAAAAACTCGGTAATGTAGGCTATACCTACAATTGAACCCGTTACCAATATAATACGATTCATCATGTCTATATGATAAACAGTTATATAAGCTTGTAAGTTTAAAATTTTGCGGGTAATAATTAATAATGTTTGAACCATTGCAAAACCAGAGAAAATTGCACCCGCAACGAAATAGGGAGGAAATATGGTGGTGTGCCAACCTGGAATTACTGAAGTAGCAAAGTCAAAAGATACGATGGTATGAACTGACAATACAAGAGGCGTAGACATCCCTGCAAGCACCAACGAAACCTCTTCAAAACGTTGCCAGTTTTTGGCTGTCCCATACCAGCCAAATGAAAGAGTTTTATAAAAACCATATCTCCAGCTATCTTTAGGTTGGCGATCGCGAATGGCAGCAAAGTCAGGAATTAATCCAGTATACCAAAAAACTATCGAAACAGACGCATAAGTAGATACCGCAAATGTATCCCAAATTAAAGGAGAGTTAAAGTTAACCCATAGAGAACCAAATTGGTTTGGAAGCGGAAGTAACCAGTAAGGTAACCAAGGACGACCAATGTGCGTTAATAAGAAGGACGCTGCACAAACTACCGCAAAAATCGTCATGGCTTCTGCTGCACGGTTTATGGATAAACGCCATTTTTGACGAAAAAGTAATAGAACCGCTGAAATTAATGTGCCCGCGTGACCAATACCTACCCACCAAACGAAATTGGTGATATCCCAACCCCAATCGATTACGTTATTAATACCCCAGGCACCTAAACCTACACCAACAGTGTAAGATACGCTGGTAATCCACCATAGGAAACCGGCTGCTGCAAATGAAAATGCTATCCACCATGCCTTAGTTGGTTTTTGCTCTATCGGTTTGCAAATATCATTGGTTATATCTTGGTAAGTTTTATCTCCAAGAATTAAAGGCTTTCTTATCGCTGCTTCGTGAACCATAATTATTTTTAAAAGTTTTGAGTGTTATTATGCCTCTGCTTTTTCTTCTTTTTTCTGTTCTCCATGACCACCCTCGTGACCACCTTCTTTTTTAGAACCATGCTCTTCATGTGCTCCAGCAATAGCTTCTTCAGTGTTTCTGATTTTAGTTAAGAAGAAGATGGAAGGTTGTGTGTCTATTTCCTCTAAAAGAAGATATGCTCTTTCGTCTTTTTTTATTTCAACAAGTTTACTCTCCGAATTGTTGTGGTCACCAAAAGTGATTGCATCAGCTGGACAAGATTGAGCGCAAGCAGTGTTTATTTCACCATCGGCAAGTTTTCTCATCTCCTTCTTGGCTTTTAGTTTGCCCTCCTGAATGCGTTGAACACACATTGAACATTTTTCCATTACCCCGCGAGAACGAACAGTAACATCCGGGTTAAGTACCATTTTGCCTAGCTGATCATTTAAATGATAATCAAATTGTGCATTATCAAAATATTTAAACCAGTTAAAACGACGAACTTTATAAGGGCAGTTATTTGCACAATATTTAGTACCTACACAACGGTTGTAGGTCATAGAGTTTAAACCTTCAGTTGTATGCGTAGTAGCAACTACCGGACAAACAGTTTCGCAAGGTGCATGGTTACAATGCATACACATAACTGGTTGGAAAGTTACCTTCGGATCTTCAGAAGGAATTTCCATTTTTGCATACATATCAATTAAACCAGTTCCCTCTTCGTGAGCCTTTTCTTTGGTCATGTCGGAAGTATAATAACGGTCGATACGAATCCAATGCATATCGCGACTGTTATTTACCTCTTTTTTACCTACAACGGATACATTATTTTCTGACTGACAAGCTACTACGCAAGCACCACATCCAGTACAAGAATTTAAATCTATTGACATTCCCCAAAAATGCCCTGGACGAGGATGTCCGGGTTTATCTTTGGTTGCCCATAAATCAAGTTCAGAAGCGCGCTTTTCAACATGTTTATGATTCTCCATTACAGAGAATGTTTCTACATGATTTCCGGCAGCAGGATTAGCAGACCATTCATTAAAAGAAGCTTCTTTAATCATGTGACGACCCATCATAGTATGATGACTTTGAGTGGTTGCCACTAAATAAGATTCTCCTTCCTTATTAGGCTTAGTAGAGGTTGCCGTTGTTTGGATAAAACCATTATTTACCGATAAGGCCGGAAATACATTTACGCCTATTCCATTTGCAGATTTTCCAGCATTTGTTCTACCATATCCAAGTGCAATACCAATAGTATTTGCTTTTTGTCCAGGCTGAGGAATAACCGGTAGATTAATGGAAACCCCATTTATGGTTACGGTTGCTCTGTCGGCAAGTTGATTTAAACCTTGTTTGGTACTTAAACCTAATTCCTGCATTTGAGCTGGAGACATAGTTATATAGTTGTCCCAAACAGTTTTAGAAATAGGATCAGGCATTTCCATTAACCATGGATTGTTAGATCCACTACCATCACCGATAGAATTTTTTACATAAAAGCTAACTTCCCAAGCACCAGTTGCAGATTTTACAATCTCAGAAGCCTTTCCATTGATATCACAACCCGGTCCACAAGTAAGGGTGGTAGGTGCACTTAAAGCTAATTCGAAAACACCATCATGAAGCGATTTGTTCCAAAATGCAGTTGAATTAGATTCTGTGTTTTGCAGAGGGAATATATTCTTTGTCCAATATTCTGTTAAGAATGCATAATAGTCAACACCCGCACCAGACCATTTGAGCAATGAATCTTGAAGCTGACGAGTTTTAAACAACGGATTAATTGTTGGTTGTTGAAGAGAATAAATTCCTTTACGAGGATTTGCATCACCCCAAGACTCTAAATAATGACTACTTGGTGTTAAATAATCGAATCCGGTTTTATAAGTCTCATCTGCTCTATCATTTAAACTTACTTTTAATGAAACTTTTTTAACCGCATCGGCAAATTTTAATGAAGCCGGTAATGAATAAGCAGGATTAACTCCCGCTACAAAAAGAGCTGAAACGCTTCCTGAATTCATTTCCTGAATCAGGTTAATTACATCTGCGTCAAGTCCTTGTTTTGTATGTAAAGGATTATCTAAATCAATCGTTGAGCCATAATTTTCTAACGTGGCATTGATACAATTTACAACGCATTGTACGTTAGGATCGTTAACACCAGAAACCACTATAGACTTACCTTTAGCCGCTACTAAATCTTTTGCAGCCTGAGCAATTCTTTTATCTGCATCAGTTGTTTTTGATGATAGTGCTGTTCCACCAGTTAGTTTGGCAACCTCGTTATATAAATTTAGAACCGCAACACCCAATTGAGAAGGCATTAAAGTTGAACGATAGTCTGCATTTGCACCAGATAATGAAAGGTTAGACTCGAATTGATAATGACGAGCCATTTGTTTTGTGCCTTTTAGTAAGCGACGTGACTTAGAATATCCTTTCGTAAATTCGATAGGTGCGAGCCAGTTGCCTAAAAAATCAGCTCCAAAACTTACCACAACAGATGCTTTATCGAAATTATAAAATGGTACAGAAGCTTTGCCAAAACAGATTTCATTACCTTTAATAATACCGGCATAAGAAACTGAATCGTATTGTATATGCTTAGTGCTTGGATATTTTGCTGTAAAGTCAGCAATAATTTGTTTGGTAGAAGGAGAAATAACAGTATTAGTTAAAATTCTAATTTGCCCCCCTTTAGAAGCAATATCACTCAATTTTTGGGTAATATCAGCATCCACTTTTTCCCACGAAACATCGGCATCTTTTGATAAAGGTCCTTTAGCTCTTGAAGAATCATAAAGACCTAAAACAGAAGCCTGAACTCTTGCGTTAGTTCCACCGTTGGTTAAGGAGGATAGTTTATTACCTTCAATTTTAATAGGTCTACCATCGCGGGCCTTAACTAAAACAGAGGCATAATCCATACCATCATAGAAAGTGGAGGCGTAGTAATTTGGAATACCGGGATTAATTTCTTCCGGTTTAATTAGATAGGGAATAACGTTTCTTACAGGTGCCTCACAAGCAGCTAAGGAGGCCGCTGTAACGCTAAATCCTAAAAATTTAAGAAAGTCGCGACGAGGAGTTTTAGTAGAATCTAAATTCTCATTACCTAAAAATTCGTCAACCGGAATAGGTTCGGCGAACTCATTCATTGCACCTTTTACAAACTCAGGTGAGTTATTGTAATCTTCTAGGCTTTTCCAATATTTTTTATTGCTCATATTAAGCTATATTGAGAGTATGTAAAATTTTAATAATGACATTTAGCACATTCAAGTCCGCCCATTTTAGCAACTGTGATTTTCTCACCCTTGTACATGGTTTTTAGCTTGTTGTGTAAATCTGTATAATAATCGTTTCCGGCCATTTTCACCTCAGTTTCACGGTGGCAATTAATACACCAACCCATTGTTAATTGAGCAAATTGGCGAACTGTATCCATTTCCTGAATAGGACCGTGACATTTCTGACATTCAATTTGACCAGCAACCACGTGTTGAGAGTGATTAAAGTAAACATGATCAGGCAATGAGTGAACTCTAATCCACTTTATTGGCTTTTTATTTGGCCCATATACTTGGGTTTCCGGATTGTAATCTAAAGCATTGTAGATTTTAGCAATTTCTGTTTTTCCATATTGCGGTCCTTCTTGAATATATTTATGACAGTTCATACAAACATTAGCAGATGGAACTCCTGCAACTTTACCCTTGTAGGCACTGTAATGGCAATAGCGACAATCTATAGCATTTTTACCAGCGTGTAATTTGTGAGAATATTTAATAGGTTGATCAGGCATGTACCCTTCATAAACCCCTATATCTTTCATCCAATACCAAGAAACTTTACCAGCATAAGCCACAAAAAATAAAATAATGAATCCAACTAATGTTTTATTGGCCCTGCACCAAACTCTAGCGCCTTCAATATATCCATATTCAATTGGAGTTGGGCTTCCATCTTTATCGGCTACTAACCTAGTAAGCGATTTACGAATACTTCCTAAAATTCCAATTAAAAATAAGAAAACGAGAACCAATGCCAGCATGATGATGTAAATGGTATCATCTTTTAACTTGGCTGAGCCTGTATCGCCGGATTTAGCAGCATCGCCAGAAGCAGCTGTAGCGTCTTGTTTTTTAGGAGGATTTTTAATGTATCCTAATATCGCATCAATATCTGCATCAGCTAAGCTAGGGAATGCAGTCATTTGGGCTTTACCATTCTCTTCGTAAATCTTAACTGCATAGGGATAACCACTCTTAATAACCTCTTGTGAATTTTTGATCCACTTATACAGCATCGCCTTATCTGGCCAGCGACCTTCTACACCTTCTAAACCAGGCCCAACTACCTTTTTATTGGTAATAGCGTGGCACGAAGAACAGTTTTGTTTAAACAATTTTTCACCATCGGCAGCGTTTGCAGAAAACGAGTGGAGAAAAACTACCGAAAGAGCTAGAAATATCTTTTTAAGAGTATTTCCGGGCTTTTGGAAAGATATCATCATAAAGTCTTTACTTAAAATATACTTTTTAGCGTTGCAAAAATAACAGATTGCAGTGGTTTAAGCGTGTAAATTTTAAAAATTCTTAAAAAGCTAAATAATTTAAAACGATTCTAAATAAGCGCTTATTTATTTACTTAAAAATGAAGTAAAAACAAATTGAGGTGTTATTTTTGCAGTTTGCACTAAAATGAAAAGTTTAATCTTAAATATACTAATTCTTATTGCCACTAAAACACTTTTTGCCCAACAAAAGGGATCTGTAAAATATATACAAGATGAGCGTATTGAAATGCTGATTGAAAAAAACAAAAGCTTTAATACAAAGAAAAAAGGAATAGAGGGGTATCGAGTTCAGATTCATTTTGGAGCTAATCGAGATGCTGCCAAAGAAATAAAAACAAAATTTTTATCTCTGTATTCTGAAGTTGAGGCTTATGAAATATACCAACAACCCAATTTTAAAATACGTGTTGGTGACTGCCGATCTCGATTTGATGCTGAAAAGCTACAAAAAGAAATTGAGATTGATTTTCCAAATAGTTTTGTTGTACAGGATATTATTAACCCCAAATTAAATAAATAATGGATCAAAAAGACATTCATTCATCTAAAGCTCCCGAGCCTGTTGGCTTATATCCTCATGCTAAAAGAGTTGGTAATTTATTATTTCTTTCGGGAGTTGGTCCTCGCGAAAGAGGAACTAAAAAAATACCTGGAGTTGAGCTCGACGAGAATGGTAAGATTGTTTCTTACGATATAGAAAAGCAATGCCGCAGTGTTTTTCAAAACATCAAATACATCCTGGAGGATTCGGGAAGTAGTTGGGACCAGATAGTAGATGTAACCGTTTTTTTAACTAATATGAAAGATGATTTTTCAACCTACAATAAACTTTGGGCTGAGTATTTTGCTAAGAATCCTCCTTGCAGAACTACTATTGAGATTAATTGTCTCCCCACCCCAATTGCCATAGAATTGAAAGTGATCGCAACTGTTTAGTTTAAGTTTATAAAATTAGAGTGCTTATTGTAAATAAATTAAGGGGGTTATTAAATTAAAATTGAGCTGAAAATCATTTTGATATTAATTAAGAATACATACCAAAAGCTAAACCTGGTCAGCATTTTTGTTGTTGGATTCTTGTTGATTAATTCCTGCACGAATAAAAAAAATACCGTTGTTACAAGGAATTACCATAATCTAACCAGCAGATTTAATGGGTTGTTTAATGGTAAAGAAGCATATAAGGAAGGAGTTAAAAAATTAAATCTTGCTTTAAAGGAAGATTACGATAAAATTTTACCTCTTTTTAATTATGGTACCATGGATGAATCTAAGGCTATTCATCCTGAAATGGACAAAGCATTCAAGAAGGGTTCCAGTGTAATTGAGCGACACTCTATCAGAATTAAAGGGAAAGAATATTGTAAGTGGATTGACGAGACTTACATCTTAATTGGAAAATCGCATTTATATAAACACGATTATTTTTTGGCAATTGAATCTTTCGATTATGTGGCTTCGCAATTTAAAAAGGAACCCACGCGGTTTGAGGCTAAAATATGGAAAATTAAAACATTGAATGAAATCGGAAATCTAAGCGAGTCCGAAGATTTGATTGATGAAATTAAAATTGACAAAAAGTTCCCAAAAAAAATATATGCAGAAGATTTGGCTGCGGTTGAAGCTGATTTATATCTTCGACAAAAAAATCCTCAACCAGCAATATCCTGGCTTAGAAAGGCTTTGAAACTTTCTAAAAACAGGCAAAATAAAATCAGATACAACTATATTTTAGCGCAACTTTACCAAGAGCAAGGCGATAATAAAAAAGCATTAAATCATTACGAGGCCGTGCTTAAACTTCATCCAAAATATGAAATGGCATTTTATGCTCGCTTAAATAAGGCAAGAGTTATGGAAGGAAATTCTAAAAATGCTAAGTCGGTTAAGCGAGAGTTGATTTCGATGTCTAAAGATGGTAAGAATGAAGAATACAGAGATCAAATTCTTTACACCTTGGCTCAAATATCTATTAAGGAAAATGATAATGAAAAAGCTGAAGAATATCTAAAATCATCTATAAAGGAAAGTAAAGGAAACAAAAAGCAAAAGGGAAAATCCTGCCTTATGTTGGCGGATATGTTCTATAATCAGACCAATTACATTAATGCTCAACAATACTATGATAGTGCAGTAACTTTCCTCCCTAAAGATTTTAGTGGCTATTCCATTATTGAAAACAAGAAAAATAACTTAGGAAAGCTGGTAGCCTACATTGATACAATTAAAACTGAAGATAGTTTACAGCGAATAAGCAAGATGAGTGAGAAGGAGGTTGAGAAGATGATTCAAAAAGAGGTGGAGAGGAAGATAAAAGAATATTATGCGATGAAGAAGGCCTCAAAAGAAGCCTCAGATAAAGCTGAGCAAAGTGCTAATAGTCCAAACCCTTCCAATTCCGGAAATCCATTTGGGAGCGGGGGTGCCTGGTATTTTTATAACTCAACTACTGTGAGTTTTGGAGTAAATGAATTTACCAAGAAATGGGGCAATAGAAAATTGGAGGATAATTGGAGAAGAATAAATAAGGCTATAGCTATTAGTATTGATGATACCGGAAAAGCAGAACCTACTTTAAGTGAAGAAGAACTGGATCAATTGGCAATAGAGAAGATTAAGGAGCCTGGTCAATATTTATCCAAAATTCCGAAAGGCGACTCTGCGATAGCTGAAAGTGAAAAACGTTTATCGGATGCTTATTACAACCTTGGCGTTATTTATACCCAACAGCTTGATAATAAAGAGAAGGGTGCAGAGGCATTTGAGAATTTAATAGAGAGATTTCCGCAACATCCAGATAAATTAACGATTTACTACCAGCTTTATCGCTTGTATCTTAGTGATGGTAATAATGCTAAAGCTACTAAATACAAAGAACTCTTAATAAAATCTGATCCTAACAGCGAATACAGTCAATTAATTAATAACCCTAACTACGACGCTACAGCAGATGCGCCCGAAAGTAAGGTTGCCAAACTCTATGAAGAGGCATACGTTACTTACCAACAGGGTAATTACAAATCAGTAATACAGGAGTGCGATAAAGCATTGAAATTATACAAGAACAGTTATTTAATTCCAAAATTCGATTATTTACATGCGCTATCAATTGGAAAAATAGAGGGGATTGAAGCTTTAGAAAAATCGCTTAAAGAAATTGTTCTTAAATATCCGGGAGACCCCATTAGAAATGAGGCACAAAACTTATTGTCTATTATTTCAACTTATAAAAAAAGTAATCAAAACATTGCAACTTCATCAAATGAAATTAATAACGATAGTTTAGCGGTTATAAATGTTTCTCCATTTATTTTTAAGGACACCATCCATTATTATATGCTGCTTTATCCAAAAGAATACAAAGAAGGTTCAACATTATCAAATAGAATAAATGAATTTAACAATACCTTTTATAGCCTGTTAAATTTGGGCATTACATCTATAGCCATTGGTGAATCAAATGGAATACTAGTAAGAACTTTTGATAACAAATTAAAGGGAATGGATTTTTACAATACAATTAAAAATAACGCAGAGGTATTTAATAATATTGATATAAGCAGAATTACTCAATTTGTATTAACACAGGACAATCTTCAAATTCTTCTAAAGGAGAATAAACCTGCAGATTATGAAAGTTTCTTTAAAAAACAATATTTAGCATTAGGTAATTAAAATAAAAGTATGAAAAGAAGTAAAATAGTTGATTTATTAAAAGGCGATGTAAGCTCTTTATTAAACCAGGAAATATTAATTAAGGGATGGGTAAGAACTAAAAGAGGCAATAAAAATGTAGCTTTCGTTGCTTTAAACGATGGTTCCATAATTCACAATATACAAGTAGTGTTTGACCTCAATAATTTTAGTGAAGACTTTTTAAAATTAGTAACAACAGGATCGTGTGTGGCTATCATCGGAACGTTAGTTTCTTCTCAGGGGTCGGGGCAAAGCGTTGAAATACAAGCCAAGAGTATAGAATTATATGGCACAGCAGATAGTGAGAAATATCCTCTACAAAAGAAAGGCCATACTTTAGAGTTTTTAAGAGAAATAGCACATCTTAGGCCCCGTACCAATACCTTTGGAGCGGTATTAAGAATAAGACATGCCTTGGCTTATGCAATTCACAAATATTTTAATGACAAAGGATTTTATTATATACACACTCCCATTATTACCGGAGCTGACGCAGAAGGGGCAGGAGAAATGTTTAGAGTTACTACACTTGATTTAACTAATTTACCTAAAACTAAAGAAGGTAAAATAGATTATGAAAAAGATTTTTTTGGTAAAGAAACCAATTTAACGGTTAGCGGACAATTAAACGGAGAATTGGCAGCATTGGCTTTGGGGAACATATATACATTTGGTCCGACCTTTAGAGCTGAAAATTCTAATACACCCCGTCATTTGGCTGAATTTTGGATGATAGAACCCGAAATGGCTTTTTACGACATAGAAGATAATATGGATTTAGCAGAAGACATGCTAAGGTACTTGGTAAAATATGCTTTAGACCATTGTACTGATGATCTTGAGTTTTTAAATAATATGTATGATAAAGAGCTATTGAGCAGATTAAGAAGCGTAACGGAAAATGCTTTTAAACGAATTACATACACCGAGGCCATTGAAATTTTAGAAAATGCTAGTATTAAGTTTGAATTTAAAGCTAGTTGGGGAAGCGACTTACAAAAAGAACACGAGAATTATTTAGTAGAACATTTTAAGGGACCGGTTATCGTTATCAATTATCCAAAGGATATAAAAGCTTTTTACATGAAGCAGAACGAAGATGGTAAAACGGTTAGAGCCATGGATATTTTGTTTCCATGGATAGGTGAGATAATAGGCGGTTCTCAGCGTGAAGAAGATTATGATAAATTAAAAAGACGAATTGAAGAAATGAACATGAGTGAGCATGAGCTTTGGTGGTATTTAGAGACCAGAAAATACGGTTCAGCGCCACATGCCGGATTTGGATTGGGTTTTGAGAGATTAGTTTTATTTGTTACCGGCATGAATAATATCAGAGACGTTATTCCATTCCCTAGAACTCCAAAGAATGCTGATTTTTAGGGATTAACAAATATTAATTTAAAAGTTGGTTTATAGGATTATTAAAAAAGGTGCTTAAGGCACCTTTTTTTATAAATAATATTTTAGATTTCAACCGGCTGTTTGGAATAGTCTTTAACTACATTATACAAAGTATCGCGCTCAATAGGAATGCGTTTAGCCGACTTAATTAAATAAACTAACTGTTCGGTAGTAAGCGCCGGTGACTGCTCTTCGGCTCCAGCCATGGAGTATATTTTGGTTGAATCGTCAATGGTGCCATCAATATCATCTACGCCAAAGCTTAAGGATAAGGTTGCAAGATCTCTTCCTATCATTGGCCAATATGCTTTTACATGAGGAAAATTATCCAAATAGATACGAGACACTGCATAATTTTTTAAATCTTCAATAGCACTTACTTCGGGTACATGATCCATTTGGTTTTCCTTATTTCTAAATTTTAGGGGAATAAAAGTGTTAAATCCTTTTGTTTGATCTTGTAGTTCCCTTAATCGCCTCATATGATCCACACGGTGCTCGTATGTTTCAATATGTCCATACAACATTGTACAGTTGCTTGGAATTCCTAATTGATGGGCCGTTTGGTGAATTAACAACCATTCGTCAGATGAACATTTATCTCCCGCAATTTCTATACGCGTTTTCTCATCAAAAATTTCTGCACCACCACCCGGCAGAGAATCGAGGCCTTTTTCTTTTAAAAAAGATAAACCCTCCGCTACAGACATTTTTGCTTTCTTAAACATATAATAAAGCTCAACCGCAGTAAAGGCTTTGATATGCAAATCTGGGCGATGATTTTTTATTTTCTGTAAAAGATCACCAAAAAAATAGAGGTCCATTTTAGGATGAACACCTCCCACAATGTGAACCTCTGTAATGGGTTTGCCATCATAAGCTTTAACCATATCCATCATTTGATCGATATTTAGTTCCCATTGTCCGTCTTTTTGTTTTAACAAGCGAGAGTATGAACAAAATTTACAATCGTAAACACAAATATTGGTGGGTTCTATATGGAAATTACGATTGAAGTAGGTATTATTGCCACTCTTTTTTTCGCGAACATAATTTGCAATTATACCGACCTGAGCAAGTTCTGCATCCTTGTATAAGTAAAGCGCTTCCTGATCTGTTATCCTGATGTTTCCGGTAACTTTCTCTGCAATGCTCAAAAGTTCGGGGCTAAATCCAGTAGTATCCATTTTACGTATAAATAGTTAATTAAAAATCAAATTTAAGTAATTATTAATTAGGCTTTCTAAAGTAACCATTAATAAACCAAATGGTTTATACATTTTAAAATTTATAACGTAATTGAACCCTTACGTCGGTTCGATGATTGGTATTGATAAGATTAAGTGCAGACCCTGTTTCGGTTTTATCATCATAAATAGTGGCAGCCAATCTAACCCACAAATCTAAACCGCGGATTAGGGTATACCTGGCCATTAAATAAGTTCTGATTCCTTTTCCGCTGATAGCCGGAATGGAGTATGCGTACAACACTTCCTTTTCGTAAGAATAAATCCTGGAGTTGTAACCTTGTGTTTCGAATAATCCATAACGCCAGGTAAGTTGAATAGGACTACTCAGCGCTTTATAACTTATATCATTAAAAATATAATAACCCAGTTCGCGATTCCCAAATTGAGGTTTATAATCCACCATTTCGATACGCTGTTTAGAAGAAAAAGAATTAGAGAGTGGAGATGATATTTCGAATCTGTAATTACGTTGAAGAATATCATTTAAATAACGAATTTCTTCATACTCATCAGTAAAATCTCGTTGAGTAATTCTTTGCCTAAATCGAAAATAGGATGCTATTTTTTTGGTAGGCGTATAGTTTAATTGCGAGAAAAAGTCATACCCCTGCGAAGGAGAACTCACCTGATACTTAAGCCAAGGATACCTGGAAACATCTAAATACAAAGTAGCATTAATTAAATTATTGGGTTTAAAATTTAGGCCATTATAAAATCCAATTTCATTTTGTTTGGCTGTATTCTCACTAAGTGCATTTGCATTTAAAGCCTGATAATTTTTCTGAAAGTTACGATAATGAATAACGTATGTAAGCTTAGGATCTAAACTAATTAAGGCGCCGCTTACTATTGCCAGTCCACCATTTTTACTTCTTCCAAGTTCACCATAAAAATTAAAATTTCTTACAATCCAATTAAAATCCAAGCCGATGTTAGCATTTTGGTTACCAGAAAAATCAAACTTATTGTAAGCGACTCCATTTGGAGAAAAATTAGCGGAGTATTGCGTGTTTACACCCGTAAAACCAAAGCTAAGATTCTTTGAATTATAGCCAATACGAGACCCCAAGATATTTTCCCTTAGGGAAGATTTATCGGCCAGCTCGTTTGGTGTACGATGAAAACCACTGATCTGAACCGAACTTATATTAATCCCTTCGAACCCGGCACTACCTATATCAGTATTGGTAGAGTCATTAAAAACCGATGTAATATTTCCATCCAGATGCTTAGTAGAAAACCAAGCCAAAATCTCAAATTTACCGTATGCTAAATTAAAAGCAGCACCACGCATCATTAACGAAGGATTTACCGAGGTATAGGGTTTTAATCCATATGCATTTCGCTTAATACTTAAAATATCCGCTGTTTTTCCAAAAGCTAAACCATTACTAAAAACGGCGCCTTGTCCGATACTCACCTGATAATCGCCCAGAGCCACTTGCTTAAATTTCCATATATTACGGGCAAATGCATGAAAAGTATAAAAATCAAAACCAGGTTTAAGTTTAGAATTTAGTATACTATCGGCTTTAGGGTTACCTGTTTGCTTTTTTGTATTTAAGAATACTTCACCTGCATCTTTCTCGGCAGCAAATCCAATGCTAAAAACATTAGCATAACTAAATCGATAACGTAAAAACAAATTATCGGGCGACCCCAAATAGCGGCTATTAGGGCTGAGTGCATAAGAGCTGTCGGTAATAGGAGTATATCCCTGCTGATTTTCGAGAGTTCGGCTCCAGCGGGTTACTAATTGGTGCGATCCATATTTTCTTATTTCGCTTAAACTTAAATTAGGATTAGCAAATCGATCCTCAATACGTATATAAGGTAATATTTTTTGAATAGTTTGAACATCAATTTCATCAATACCTTGAAGCTCATAGATGTTTATAAGAGTACCGTTATTTTTAATATGATTTAAGATAGAATTGATTTGAATATCTGTTAATAAACCAAGCTCCTTTAAGTCTTCTGCCGAAGCAGCGTTTAGGTTTAAAGGATGTTCAGAAAAGTAAATCAGGTTATCAAGGAGTGTGGTATAGTCGGCACTTGCATTATCTACACCTTCGGCTAAATTTTCTACCCTTTGTTCTATCTCATTAGTACCTTCTTTGGTTTTTAAAGTATCTGTTTGTGCGAATGATAACGTGTAAACCAAACCAAAAGATATAGCCAAAAAAAATTTCATGGTTGATCGGAAGATAAAACTGCCTTAGTTTTGGATTTAAGAATATAAGCAATTCCGATACCGGAAGAATAACCAATGCGCGAATTAAAGGCGACAAACAGATCCGTCTTTAAATTTCCGGTATGGTAACCAATGCCAAAAGAATTTTCGAGTGGATTACCTGAGAAACCGGCTCTTAAAAACAATCCTTTAATAGCATTATACTCCAAACCAGCTTTAATAACTGGCTTTGTTACATTACTTGATTTTTCAGCATCGGAAGTAAAGATTAAACGCGAGTTTAACTTATAAAGAATTCCAAATTTCAATACCGTGGGTGCAAATTCGTTGTACTTTGAAGCGATAGCAGCTCGGGTAGGATTAAATAAATGGGCCGCTACACTGATATTAGGTGTAATCTGAGCCAAAAAACCAAGTTCGGCGGAGATTGTCCCCGTTTTGCCATAATTTTCGCCCAGCACTGTACTTAGGTAATTTATCTGCATACCAATACTAACTCTTTCTCCAAAGTTTCGGGCGAAGGCAATACCAAACTTATTTTCAGTATAATTTTTTAGACCGAATGAATTAACTGCTAAACCAAAAGTCCCCAACTTATTGAATTCGGAGGAAATTAAAATAGATTTATTACTAATACCGGAGTTAATAAAACGACTTTCGAACGAAGAAGAAAATGAAGTTCCGCCTAATGATGAAATTGCGGCCTGGTTAACAGATAGGGAGTATTGATCTTTTAAACAAACACCGGCACCCCCCATTGCTCTTGAACGAGGAGAGGCATTTGTGTTTTCATTCCATGCTATGGATGGAAGGGAGATAAAAAGGAGATTAATAAGGAATAAAAGTTTAATCATTTATAAGTTCGAATGTTTTTCAACTTCATCTACCGTACTTAGAACCTTATCGCTTAAACTGGTTTTAAAATCAATAATTCTTTTTTGCAATTGAGTATTTGAGGTAGCAATAATTTTTGCGGCTAATATACCAGCGTTTTGAGCAGCATTTAAAGCTACGGTGGCAACTGGGATACCGTTAGGCATTTGTAATATTGATAAAATAGAATCCCAACCATCTATAGAATTACTTGATTTTACCGGCACGCCTATTACCGGCAATGGTGTTATACTGGCAACCATGCCCGGTAAATGCGCAGCACCCCCTGCGCCCGCTATAATTACTTTAAGACCTCGTTTATGAGCGCTTTTAGCATATTCGAACATTCTTTCAGGTGTTCGATGAGCAGATACAACAGTTATTTCAAATTTAACATCAAATTTCTTAAGAATTTCAGCAGCTTGCTGCATAACGGGCAAATCGCTCGAGCTACCCATAATAATTCCAACTTCGGCAGACATAATCATTTTAGTTTTAGTTATTAAATATACCGAAAATTATTATTTTAAAATACTAGCTGTTAAAAAGTACCATAAATAACTTTAAATAAGAAAAATTAGTGATTTAAAGGGTCTTTATTTTCTAAATTTGTTGTATTAATTCCATTGGAAAACTATTTCTATATATGAGCACTACACTAATTAAAAATGCAACCATCGTTAATGAAGGCCTTAGCTTTAGAGGTTCAGTTTTAATAAAAGATAAATTAATTGAAAGGATACTACCTGCAGATTCCTTCGAAAATGCTAACCATGTTATTAACGCAGATGGTTTGTTTCTGATACCCGGAGCCATTGATGATCAGGTCCATTTTCGTGAACCCGGATTAACCCATAAAGGTGAAATATTCACAGAATCAAGAGCAGCAGCTGCTGGCGGCGTTACATCCTATATGGAAATGCCAAATACTAACCCGCAAACCGTTACTCAGGAATTGTTAGAAGCAAAATATAAAAGGGGTTCAGAGAATTCAGTAGTGAATTATTCCTTTTTTATGGGAGGAACAAACGATAATTTGGAAGAAATCTTAAAAACTAATCCCCGTAATGTATGCGGCATAAAATTATTTATGGGATCCTCAACCGGCAATATGCTGGTAGATAAAAGAGAAACCCTTGATGCAATCTTTAGAGATTGTAAAATGCTTATAGCTACTCATTGCGAAGACGAAGCCATCATTAGAGCCAATACCGAGATCGCCCGAAATAAATACGGTGAATGGGTACCCTTTAATCAGCACCCCGTTATCAGGAATGAGGAAGCTTGCTTCAAGTCATCCTCATTTGCAGTAGAGCTCGCCAAAAAGCACGGCACTCGTTTGCATATATTACATATTAGTACGGCCAAGGAGCTGGAATTATTCAACAACAACCTTCCGTTAAAAGATAAAAAAATTACAGCCGAGGCGTGTATTCATCATTTATGGTTTAGCGATGAAGACTATCAAACTAAGGGTGCATATATAAAATGGAATCCTGCGGTAAAGACTTCCCGTGATCGAGATGCTATTTTTAAAGCAGTATTAGAAAATAAAATTGATGTGATTGCCACCGATCATGCCCCCCATACCATTGAGGAAAAAGAGCAAAGTTATTTTAAGGCACCATCTGGTGGGCCTCTGGTGCAACATTCGGTTCTGGCGATGTTTGATTTTTATTTAAACGGAAAAATAAGTATAGAGAAAGTGGTAGAAAAAATGAGCCATGCTGTGGCTGATTTATTCGCTATTGAAAAAAGGGGTTATATACGAGAAGGTTATTATGCCGATCTTGTATTAGTAAATCCAAAACAACCGTATACGGTTAACAAATCCAATATCCTTTACAAATGTGGATGGTCACCGTTTGAAGGTCATACATTTAAGTCGACCATTGAAAAAACATGGGTTAACGGGCAGTTGGTTTATACTGACGGAAAAGTTAACGACGCAATTAGAGGAGAACGTTTATCATTTAACCGATTATGAATTATTTAGTAAGAATTCTTATTATTTTATTTTTTGCTTCGTGTTCCGGACAAGATGAAAAAATTGTAGTACCGGAAACGGTTATTAAAAAAGAAACCATGGTAAGTATTCTTTGCGATTTAACCCTTTTTGAATCGGCACGAGGCATGAATTTATTAAACAAGATAGATACCATACGAAAGTTAGACTTACCGCCTGATGTGGCCAAATTCCAGGAGGCTATTTTTACTAAATATGGAATTACTAAACTGCAATACGACAGCAGTTTTAATTTTTACAGTCAGAATCCTACGCTTTTAAAGGAGATTTACGAGGAGTCATTAAATCAACTAAGTCAGGCTCAAGAGGCGGTTAATAGATAAGCATTAAAGCCCAGGGTTTTTAATAAGGATAGTTATTTTTTCAATCATTTAGTTGATCGAACATTTAAGACATAACTTAAAATTACTTTAAGCGTCTTTGCGAGCATAACGCAATGAAACGAAGCAACCTCTATAAACAGATCCCCGGCCGGAATGCAATGCAGAGCCGGGGTCTGCCAATAGATGTGATAATTTAATTAAATTCTCTGATGAATTTATTTATTCTTTTACTTTAGACTATTGATGATGATTTTTCTGAGTATCTACCAATTCCTGTATAGGTTCATTTGCTTTTTGATAATAAACAAGCTTCCCTGAAATCGTCCTTGTTTGCAAACGAGGATCTGATAGAAATGCGTTTTAAATGCATAAATTATTTTGTATTTTTTTAGTCGGCGTTACAAACGCCATTTTAACTACATCCTCGTTACCGCTTCGCTAAAACGAGGACGAGTTTCGGGGGACATAACTTAAAATTACTTTAAGCGTCTTTGCTAGCATAACGCAATGAAACGAAGCAACCTCTCTAAACAGATCCCCAGCCGGAATGCAATGCAGAGCCGGGGTCTGCCAATAGATGTGATAATTTAATTAGATTCTCGGATGATTTTATTTATTCTTTTTCTTAAGACTATTGATGATGATTTTCTGAGCATCTACTAACTCCTGTAAAGTGTCGTTTGCTTTCTGATAATAGTCGAGCTTCTCTTGCATTTGCGAGATTATTCGCTCCTGTTCGTAAGAAGAATCGCTTTGTTTAAGCGTATGGTTAATTTGTTCGGGATTTAAATTATCAAATTCTTCTTCACTAATTTTTAGGACCTTTAATATTTTTAATAAAGTATAATGATTAACCTTTCCGGTTTGTTCAATATGTGAAACGAGTGCACGTGTTTTACTTATTCTTTCAGCTAAATCAGATTGGGTAAGGTTACGCAAATTTCTTAAAACTTTAATCTTTTCGCCAGTGTGCATTTTTTATTTGCAAGTAGCAAATTAATAAGTTTTCTATTTGATATTAATATTTGCAAAAGTCAAATTATGTGATAATTTTGTACTATAAAATTAAACATACATCTATTAAGCTTTGATTTTAAATAAATAATTAAACTAATCTAAATGACAATATGAAATTATTAAATGAAAAAGTAAAACTCCTGTTTGTTTCTCTGTATAGTTCCTTATTATTTGCGTCATGTGCAACTATTTTTCATGGAGTCAATCCTAACCAAAGTATCACAATAACCAGTGTACCCGATAAGGCAGATGTAATTATTGCGGGTAAAGTTGTTGGGCAAACACCATTGAATTATAAAATGAAGAATAGGAAAACAAAGTTTGTCCAAATTTCTAAACAAAATTATCAAGATCATTATACTAAGATTGAAACCAAATTAAGTCCAGGTTGGACAGCCTTGTCTGTTATTGGAGGAGCTTTCCCGGGTTTATTAATACCTACTGCTATAGATTTTGCAACAGGAAGTGTAAGAACAATTAAAACAGAAAAAATAGAGTGTGAATTAAAGCCAATAGGTAAAGGAAAAGACTCTAAAACCGATAAGAACAACTCAAAAGGGTCTTCAAGTTACGATCAGGTTGACCAGATTTATAATCCCAGAGTTAGGGTTAGAACAGGTACAAGAGAGTTTTTATTGGGTTACAAATCATGCGTTAAAATTATTACTAAGGGCGGTATTAAAATAGGAAGTAATATCGTCCAAATTGAAAAGGATTATTTAGTGTTAGCTAAAAACAATACAAAGGTGTACTATAATGATATTGCAAAAATTAGAATGTTTCCAATAAGAAGATGGTATCCAATTGTAACCTCTTATACTGTTATATCCCCAATCATTTGGTTTGTGTCTTCTAAAATGGCAAGTACTTCCTCTAATGATTGTAAAAAGCAAATAAAACAAATCGATGTCATAAATAAGTATACAACCTTTGGATATGGTAAGGATGGTTGTAAATAATCGGTTAAATAAATAATTCAAGATTAGAATATATGTAATGGAGTTGGTTAAAAGAAAAATAACTATACAATCAAAAAATTATTCAGAAATAATTTCACCTGCTGAGTTATTGTTGCCACTTAATGGTTTGGTTAATGCTATTAATCTTTTTCAGGATTTTGACAATATTTATCATCAATTCGAAAGGAGACAGATTGAGCAGGGAAAGCTGCCGGATTTTCAAAAATTTATTACAATCCAATTATCAGAAGGCAAGTTTCGTGTAAAAAGTAATTTAGAAAATGAACATGAACGCAAAATCTTCGCCAGCAAAATCAGTGGTCAATTTGCTTCGGAATTAAGTGGTCAATTTAATCGGTCTATGCAAGTGTAAACAAATAAACTTAAGAGGCATCAAATTGTGGATATAAATATAAAATTATGTATTGTCAGCATTGTGGAAAAGAAATTATAAAAGATTCATTATTCTGTAATCATTGTGGGATGCAACAAGGGATTATTAAAGAAATAATTGAAAGAGGTAATGTAAACGTTAAAGATTTTTCATGGACTTTTTTTTCAATTAGTGCTTTATTATTATTAATAATATCTTTAGTTAGTCTATTTCTTCCATGGACGCATGCAGAATCAAGAGCTTCGGGTTTTGGGCAATCATTTTCATGGAATTCAAATTCTTTTTCTGCTATTATATCATTAGAAGGGCAACTCTCTTTTATATTATTGACTGCATCGTTATTTTTTTTATTTAAAAGAAAAAATTGGTCATATATACTTTCAGGTTTATCAATATTAATTTCATTAGTGCTTGTTTTTAGGCTTATGGAACATGGTAGTTCTATTAGTAGCTCTTTTGGTTCGGCATCTGCTAGGTTTAAAATTGAATATGGCTTTATCGCTTTCACGATATCGTCTGTTCTAGGCACTATCTTTTCTGCACTTTTTATAATGGATATTAAGTTTAATTTCAAACTCATTATTGATGAGGAACTTAAAAGGGGGTTTCTTACAATAGCATGCATTATTTCTATAATTGTGAATATTTATTTAATTATATATGATGGGTTCTATAGAGATGTTGTACCGTTACTACTATTATTATTTCTATTAATTTTATTATACAAATTAAATTATAAATATTCATACCTACTTTTTCTAGTTGGCGCTATTATAATAATCTCTTCTTATATTTTATTTCATTATTTACATAATCATATCTCTCATTACTTCTATAATAAGGGCTACATCTTTGAAAACCCAGTTGATAATTTTACGGATAGTTATGATATTACTATTATAATATTTAAACTTATCTTCATTTTACATTTTTTAATATTGTTTGGTTACGAGTTTTTAAAATATAGAAAATCAAAGCCTATTAGTAATTTATGGATCCGAAAATTTAAGCCTGTATATCTTCTTGTTGTTTTTATAATTACATATTCAACATCCTATGCCATTTTTTTTTCTACTAGACATTATGTCAGTGATTCAGAACTTAGAACATTTAATGAAAATAATAATTTCTTAAATGGAGAATGGTATTTTCTATCAGAGGATTCTTTAAATATTTATAGATTTAATATAAATTTTAATTCACAACAGGTTGCAAACACTGGAGAAATGGACTACTCGTTTAATGCATCAATTTATAAAGATGATATTAAAGTTGAGGAAAACGGAGAGTTGAGATATTCATCTAAATTAAACTATAATGGCAAACATAAATTGCCTTTAAATTTCAATAATAAACTAATATTAGAACAATTTAAAATAAACGAAATTAGGGGCACCTATAAGCCCGATGGAGACGTAATCAATTTTGTAGCATCAAAAACTATAGGAAAACTATCACTTTTTAAACTTGCTATAGAAAAAAAAATTACTCGGTTAAAGAAAAGGAGGATAAGATATTTGTATTATTCTAATGGTGGAATGATAGCCTATTTTAACGATGGGTCCATATCCAGTTGCGATAAATGTGATGCCACCACAGAAAATGTTAGATCTTTATATACAAAGAATCCTTGGAAAAATAGGTATATTGTTCAACAAGACGGTTCCTTATATATAAATTCTTATTCAACACGATTTCCTGTAAATGAACCTGACATGATAGCGGAGGGATGGGCAATTATTAATTATGTTTATATGGAACCGTGGGCAGATATAAGTAATGTTGAAGAAGCTATAACAGGAGAAGATTACCCTGATGAGGATGTAGACTATAGTGTTTATTAACAGAAATATAATCTAGATAGTTTAGTTAATACAATTAATTCAAGCATTTTATTTTAAAAATAATGTTTATATATATTTTTAAAAATAAATTAATTTCATAACAAATGTTGTATTCAAATATAAAAAAAATTCGTGACGCTTTTATCTGTATGGTACTTTTACTAGCTATCAGTTGTGTTAATAATGATAGTAATTCAGATTTAAATACACAAGGTAATAAGCCAAATAGTTCTAATGATGAAGATTCTATAAACGTAACAATTAATGAGGTTAAAGATGTTGAGTCATATGATAATTATAAGGCAGATAATAATTGTGCATTTAATGTGGATGGTGATGTTTTTTCGTATCTGATTGGAAAATCTTATACACAAGTTGGTGGCGGTATAAAAATAGAGTTTGATGAACAGGGAGCAATCATTTCTGGCCTTTTATATCAATGGTCCTCATATACTTCACTTGGAGGTTATAAAGGAAAAGTTAAGCTAACGTCAATAGATCCATCAAATCCCGATGGCTCTATTACATTGTATGTTTCTTGTAAAGAAAAATCAATAACAGATGGTCAGGTGGTTCTTTTCATGGACTAGTTTATTGTGCGTATTTATTAGATCTATAAAATCTGCCCCCCCACTCGTCCTCGTTTGATCGATAGCGGTAACGAGGACGAGTATAATATGCGTTTGTAACGAATACTTACAATAATTATACAATTTAAATAATTTATATACACGCACAACAAACTACAATAATATAGCAAAGCTCCAGGAAAGAAGACTTTAAAGTATTTAAAGCGTTAAAAATGCTCGTTTAATTCATCCTCGTTGCAAACGAGGAGGATTAGTGGGCTTCGATACCTCAGCCTGACAAAATTTTCAATAAACAATTGAACTAGATTCTAATTCACTTTGGTATTAGAAATCCTGAAACCTGAAATCTTGGAATTTATATCTCACCCAGCCATCTCTTTGTAAGACATATAGATTAAAGGGTTTAAATAATTACATTTGCCCACAGGCGGTATAAAAATTCACGCCAGGGAAGAATATCAATACCATCTAAAATTCGGGGCATGGCTTCGTTGCAAACAATTATACTTTTTTTAACGGTATATTCTTCCTTAAACGCTTTAATTCCGCTAAGGTGTTTGCCTGTTATGCCGGAAGATGATTTTACTTCAATGGCTACTTCGTGTTTCCCTAAAATAAAATCTACTTCTATTTGTGAAGCTGTACGCCAGAAAGAAATAGGGTACTCTTTGCCGGAATAGTGGCTGTGTGCCAGTAATTCATGCAGAATTAAAGTTTCAAAGGCATTACCAAATAATTCAGAGTTTAGTTCAATTTTTCCCCTGTTTAATAAATGGTTAACTATGCCATTATCGAAAAAATAAAACTTAGGTGCTTTTTGTACCCTCCGTTTGGGTTTGTGCTGAAATACAGGGATAAATTTACCAATTAGTGTATCTTCTAAAATGCGAAAATATTCTTTAATGGTTGGCGCAGAAACTCCGCAGTCCGTAGCTATGTTGTTGAAATTTACCATTTCTCCATTACTAAATGCTGCGGCATTTAAAAAGCGTGCGAAAACATCTACATTTCGTATTCTAGCCTCGGCCACTATTTCATCTTGCAAGTAATTTCCAATATAAGCCGCTATTATGCGTTTTGGGTTTTTTGCCAGATAATGTCTTGGCAATAGTCCGTGATTCAAAGCACGCAATAAATCAAAATCAGGAATTTCGGCCGATACCAGTGGAAACAATTCATAACGCAGCGCTCTGCCGCCAAGTAAATTTTCGCCGGACCTAATTATTTTTCTTGGGCTGGAACCACTTAATATAAATTGAATTTGATGGTTTTCTATCAACCAATGCACTTCGTTCAGTAGTATCGGAATTTTTTGAATTTCGTCAATTATCACCTTCTTTTTAGATTGCGCAAGGATGGCTTGCCGAAGGTATTCGGGATTGATTAGCAAACGACTAAAAACATCTGATAATAGCAGGTCAAAACAAAGTGCATCGGGAAAGACCTGTTTTAGTAAGGTGCTTTTTCCGGTTTGACGAGGCCCCCAAAAAAATATACTTTGCCCCTCGTTGTCTGCAAAAACTTGTTTTCTCTGAAAAATCACAACATTAATTTTTTTTACAACAAAATTATATTTTATTTATTATAAAACAAATTTAAACTTTATTTTATCATGTTAAAATAAAGTTAAGTTTTGTTTTGTATTCGATTTATAAGCTTTAACCCGGAAATGTATTTGGGATATAGTAAATATTTTACTCCACTCCCCCAGCTCTCGCAAGTATAGCGCCAGCGTAACTTGTGAGTTTATAACACGCAAGGTTTCTAACCTTGCAATTTGAATATTAATTTTATAAAACAAATAGCTCCCCTTAGTTCTCCCAGTTGCCGCAAGTGTCTCGCTTGCGGATTTTTTATTACTAATACAATTTCAATTACGTAATACTTTAGAATCATTAAGCAGATGTTCTGTTTTAGCAGATCGCTTATAGGGCTGTAAATTCAAGATGAAAACAAATTTGATTTGCTTTTCCGGGAATCTGCCCTAAAATCGTTCTCGTTTGCAAACGAGGACATGATAGAAATGCGTTTTAAATGCATAAAATTATTTTATATTTTTTTAGTCGGCGTTACAAACGCCATTTTAAGTACATCCTCGTTACCGCTTCGCTAAAACGAGTGCAAGTTCCGGGGCGTCTTTGCGAGCATAACGCAATGAAACGAAGCAACCTCTATAAACAGATCCCCGGCCGGAATGCAATGCAGAGCCGGGGTCTGCCCAT